>SDBU01001237.1_pt1 | contig 37197 bp, 65 predicted proteins | sample 2277071 | NCBI WGS metagenome assembly SDBU01 (sample SAMN10397929, study PRJNA504765) | marine sediment metagenome | isolation source: marine sediment core GS08_GC12, 126 cmbsf | place: Arctic Ocean: Gakkel Ridge, Loki's castle | collected 2008 | reverse complement strand
GGTCGATCAGGGAATGTGGTTATCGCCAGTGAAGCTATACAAATAGAAGTCAAAGATATTATTGAGGAGGAAGAAGGATGACCAAGCAGGAGGAGAAAAAGGAAGTCTCGAAAGCAGAGGTTTTATATTACTGGGTGTCGGAAACAAAAATCTATTACACAAAGTTGGTGACGAGTTATGGCAACTAGAGAAGAGAAAACCAAACAGGAATGGGTTCAGAAGTATTTAGAGGATATTCTAGCTGATGCGTGGCGGAAAGGAACACACAGTAAGGGGATTGATGTCACAGAGGAAGCTGATAAGGCTCGTCTCCACCTTTCTAAGTGGGGGGTAGTGATAAAGGTGGAAAATCAGACGATAATGGTATCATTTCCTGCTGATGGTAGGGATACTGGGCTCAAAGTTCCTTACGATGTTTCAAACTTAGGTGATGGGTTAGCAATAGTAGCGCCATTAGTTTGACAACTGCAAAGCAGGGGATTACCCTTTAATATAAGGAAAGCGTTATGCAAGTAGAAAGGATTAGTAATAAAAAAGTTAAGTGCTCAATATGTGAAGAGGATATCCTTATTGATAAGCCTTTTGTTTATCACTTGGAAGGCATCAGACTCTTACCGGTTCATCCTCTTTGTAAAAGCCCTTGCGAGCATATCTTCTTTAAGAATCTAAGCTCACCGGATGAGAATTATTGTATCAAATGCGGTCAGATTGAATAAGGGGGGGTAAGCAATGGACACTAGCGAAACTTATATCAAGATGAGATTGGCTGCGATACCAGAATTAGGAAGAGGTTGCGTTCCTAGAAGTGTAGGGCATGAAATTCAATGGTTATCTGAATCACATGAGGGAATCTTTATAGATACTAATGGGAACTTTTTTGTGGCTACCAAGGAAGGAGCAGTCCAACTTGAACGCCAAGGCCAGTTGCAGGCGATGTTACCTCAGTCACAGCGACCTAGTAATGGTCACGTATTAAGTCAATTTGTGCAATTAGACCGCTATATTAGTTCGTATGGCGTTGCTTTAGTGCTTGATTCTTGGGAGAAACTCTGGTTAGCCTTTGTGATGAAGGAAAAATATAACAAGGTGTGGGATGGTGAGAAGTGGCTAAGAGAATAAAGCACACCCCGCCAATGGCAGTAGTAATATGGCTACTTCGGTATAGGGGAATTAAGTTTCTTCTAAGGTGTATTTGGTCAATCTTAACAGGCAAGTTCCTACCTGATGAAACTTTCGAGAATGAAGAAGTATTAGAGATAAAGTTATCCTTAAAAAGCAAGCTTCGGAATAAAGGTAATGGCAAGTAGCAACAAACTAAGCCGGCAGCAACGCGAAAAAGAGAGGGCTGCTGCTTTCTTTGGTTTTTATAAACTGATGGGACCTGACCGTAGCTTAACAAAGCTACTGAGCCAGTGTACTACTATAGGGCTAAAAACAAGTGAGAATTCCCTTAAGAGATACTCGGCAAAGTATCAATGGCAGCGGAGGCTTATGGAGGAGCAAGCCGCTGACCAAGAGAAGGCTGAACAGGACAGTTCCAATATCGTGGCAGCGATGGATGAATACCAGGCAAAGATAGGTAAGGCGATGCAAGTGATGGCTGAATATGGCTTACAGCAAAAGTTTGAGGCGATTAAAAATAAAGAGCCCTTTGCTTTTGATTTTAAGGATATTACAAGTCTATACCGCACTGGTCAGATCGGAGAAAGACTTGCCCGGGGTCAAGCTACCAGCCGGGAAGAAATCAAAGTAGAGATAATGAATATCGTTGTTGAGAGGTTTGCCCTAATCTTCTTGGCAGTTAATGATATTGCCGATCCTGAAATAAGGAAACAGGAATATATCAGAAGATTTAATGAGGGACTGAGAATAGATTTCCCTAAAGGGGATAAAGGCAAATAGGGTAAACTTGCCTTTTAGTCAACTAAATGTTATAATCAGGTATGGCAACCAAGATAGATTTACAACAATTAAAGAAGGAAATCAGAGAGCTTAATCGAAGTAAGAAGTTATATAAAATGCTTAAAGCAGAATTGAGTCGGTTGGGTTATTGGAAAAATCAAGCCCGGGGAGATCCGATTAAAGCTTATCATTCAAGAGGTCGAAGTGAATAGGACGGAGAAGAAACGCATTAAATTGCTTAATTGGAATAAGCGTCAATCTTGGCCTATTGGACACACTCGGTTGATAGGTGGGCATTTACATATCAAGCAAATAAATGGCGAGACAAAAGCCGTCCATCGTATACTGGCGGAGATACATCTGAAGCGGATGCTGTTGTCTATTGAAGTTGTTCATCATAAAAACCATATTAAAACAGATAATAGGTTGGATAACTTCAAACTTATGTTAGCTTGCCAATATAATAAACTTCATCAGATAAGATAACTAAACTAAATAACCAGGACACTTTTCAGGGGGTGGGTATGTCCTGGCGGTTTAATCAGCCGAATCCTTGCCCATCCCCGAAAAGTTAAGATAATAATGAGGTAATGGTATATGGCATCGAAAACAAGCACTGTGGTGTCAATTAGACTCCCTAATGAAATAGTGTTTACACTACAGCGCAGAATCGATGGAAGGAGAGGTAGGTGGTCAAGCGTGGGGGATTACCTGAAAGAACGTATAATCTATGATACAGAGCGTCAGCATGGTAAAAGGAAGCTATGACTAACGTCAGAACCATTGACCGAGCTTTAGGCTTTGCTCAACAAGAGCAAGATACTGACTGGACTTTGACGCCGGCCAAGACAGCAGTCAAACTATCCAGAGGACGGTGGAATGTGGTACCCCATTTAGAGATGATATCCAATGAGATAGCCAAGATAAAAGAGCATCCTATCTTCCTTATAGTAACCATGCCACCGCGGCATGGGAAGTCTGAATTAATCTCCCACTGGACTCCGGTGTGGTTTCTAAAGAACTGGCCATGGAAGAGAATCATCCTAGCTTCTTATGAAGCCGACTTTGCCGCCACCTGGGGTGGGAAGGCTAAAGCATCTATAGAAGAAAGCTACTCGGACTTGGATCTTAAAATATCCCAGGACACTAAGGCCAAAGCCCAATGGATGATAGAAGGGTATGGTGGGGAGATGTATTCGGCTGGAATAAGGGGTGCGATAACTGGTCGGGGTGGTGATCTGATTATCATCGATGATCCTGTTAAAAATCATCAAGAAGCGAACAGCGCAGCATTCCGTGAATCTATCTGGGATGGTTGGCGGTCTGTGATCCTACCTCGAGCAGAGCCTAATGCTTCCTTTATTATAATAATGACCCGGTGGCATGAGGGCGATTTAGTGGGCAGATTACTGAGCCCTGAATACACTGCTGGTGATCCTAAATTGAGAATCCCCTGGAAAGTGATTAACCTGCCAGCTATCGCAGAGACAAAGGATATAATAGGTAGGCCAGAAGGGAAACCTCTGTGGCCTGCCAGGTTTAACTTGAATGCTTTAATGCGCCTCAGGGAGTCCGAGGGTCCCTACTGGTGGTCGGCTCTGTATTGTGGCCGCCCATCTTCTGAGGGAAGTGGGAAATTTAATAACGGATGGTTTCAATATTACTCTGATGAGGAACTCAATCATTTGTCCTTTTCTAGGGTCACTCAGTTCTGGGATACGGCTTTCAAGAAGGAACAGAGGAATGATAGATCAGCCTGCATAACCATAGGAGAGACAAAAAAGGGATATTACATATTTGATTGTTACTATGGGCGCCCGGAGTTCCCCGAATTAACTGAATTGGTGAAGCAAAAGAATAGAGAATACACACCAGACAGGATAGAAATAGAGGATAAGGCGTCAGGTCAGTCTTTGATTCAGCAGTTGAGGCGGGATACCAAACTAGCAATACACGCCATCAAGCCAAGGGGGGGCAGGAATGAAAGCAAAGAAGCTAGGGCTAACGCAGTTACCGGGATAGTAGAAGCTGGTAAAGTGTTCCTGCCTTCCCGGGTGCCTTGGCTGCAAGAGTTTTTAAATGAGGTCTGTGGCTTTCCCACAGCTCCCCATGATGATATACTAGATGCGTTTGTTTGGGCGCTATTATCACTCAGGCCAACAGTGGATATTCAGGTCGGCGGCGGGTCATTAACTGGAGAAAAGAAAAGTGCTTGGAGGGATTGATGAAATGGTTTAATATAGCCTTGAAGATAGGGTGGTTTGTTGGGCTGATGTTTCTAACGCTAGGTTTCATCACCTGTTTGATGGCGAAAAATTAAAAGGAGGATTAATATGGGAAAAGAGTATCGTGTCGAATTAGGTCAGGTGGTCAAGGACAATATATCAGGGTTTAAGGGAATAGCTGTATGCCGGTGCATCTGGCTCCATGGTTGTGAAAGAATTGTCGTCCAGCCCCCGATTGGGAAAGATGGGAAACTACCGGAGACAGGCTGTTTTGATGAGCCTCAATTGGAGATAGTTGGTGAAGGCGTATTGGTAGAAGATAAACCGGCGACTTATGGCGATAATACTTATATGCCTACGCAGCACTAGACAAAAGGGAATAGATTAGATAGACTGAAAGGAAAAATGGAATTAAAAAATAAGCTATTGAAGATAGTTACTGCATTCAGAGAAGGTTTACTGGATAATAAACCTTCCAAGTCAATGTGTGTTGTTGTTAGTTCAGCGTTGGAGAGCTATTTATGTTTTGAAGGGTATCAATGTGAAATTACCATGGGCAAAATAGACATAAACAAAGATGAGTATGAGCATACATGGTTGACTTTGCCGAGTGGTGAAATAATTGATGCAACTGCCGACCAGTTCTCAAAACCTGATGGCACAGGGATGCCACCGGTTTATATTGGCAGAAAACCAGTATGGTATAAACAACCACCCGCAATAGTATTTGAAGTAAGGTCGGTGCAATAAGGAGGCTGATAATGGTAAAACCTATCGAACAGGAATTCTTTAAAGAGCAACTAAAGCGTTGGGTGCCCACAAAAGAACAACGGGAGGAAATAGTACAGGCTGGCTTAAATGCTATGCCATATGGTTATTGCATAGCGGATATTGTTGTTGATTCCAAGGAATAATTCGGAGGCTAATAATGACACGACAAAAACAGCCCAAGAGCAAAGATAATGGCCGTGAAGAGGAAATTGACCTCCATCAATTCTACGGCCCACGCACTACTAGAGAGTTTCAAGCAGGGGCTACTAGCGTTTTAGGCACGACAGGGCTTCGGGTAATCGCTGGCCGGGTCCAAGAAGAGTACCTTGTAATCCTCAAGAATTGGCAAAGAGCAGCCAAGATATATCTCGAAATGCTTGATGATGTTACTATCGGCACAATGTTAGATGCCCTGAAACTACCTCTACTGAAAGCTAAATTTGAAGTCCTACCAGCTAACCCCGAGATACCCGGGGATATCCTTGCAGCCCAATGGTTAGACCGGACTATGCACAGTATGGATAAGCAGACTTGGAAATCCCACGTTACTGATGCTTTAGAATCAATTGAATGGGGTTTTGCTATTGGTGAGATTATATTAGAGAAGAGAGAGGATGGGAAGCTGTGGCTGAAGAACATCGATCCCCGAGGCCAAGAGACTTTAGAGCGGTGGGAGTTTGATGATGATATTGCGGTGGTCTTTGTTCAGCGCCACCCGGTAAATCAGCAAGAGAGCTTTGTTCCCTTAGAAAAGACTGTTCATTTTACCTTTAGAGGCAGGAAAGGTAACCCCCAAGGCAAACCACTTCTCAGGTCGGTTTACAGGCCATGGCGCTTCGCTAAGGATCTTGAGAATTTAGAGGGTATCGGGATTGAACGAGATGTGGGCGGGATGCCAGTATTTACACTACCGGTGGAAGGGAGTGTAACCGATTCGGATATCATTAAATTAAAAGCTGCAGGTGAAGCTTTACGAATGGATGAAGCAATGTATTTGAACCTCCCTCCAGGTGTTGAAGTTAATGCATACGGTGGCGGTTCCAAGATGTATGATGTGGCCGCTGTTATAGATAGGAAGAAGAAGGAAATCTTAGGTAGGGTGTTTGCTCAGTTTTTAATGCTGGGTATGGGGGCCGTGGGTACTCAGGCTTTGGTCAAGGGGTCGCAGGACTTCTTTACCCTTTCTCTTGAAGCTATCCAAGAGGTACTTCTGGAAACGTGGAACCTACAGCTTGTGCCTTATTTATTTAGTTTTAACTCTTTCCCGGGTATGACGGGTTTACCGAAAATAGAATGGCTACCGCCGGGCAGGGAAGATGTTTCAGCTTTGTTGACTGCTATCAGCACAGGCGTTGGGGCTAGGGTTATTTCACCCACTGATGAAGATGAAATAAATGTGAGAGAAAGGCTGGATTTGCCCGAACTGGCTGAGGAAGATAGAGGTGAGCCGAGGGAACCAGAGGCTCCTGCCACCGATGGCATCTTTGATATTAAACCAGTGGTTCGCAAAATACTTGCCGAGGAAAAGGTAGACGAGCGGCGGGGGTTTGAAATATTCAAATGAATAAGCATCACGAGATATGGTTGTTTGTATTATTGATTGTCGGGGTGGTATCTTTCCTTATTGGTGGGAATCTAGCCAACCCGGAAGTCCAGGTTATCTCATATCCGCGTGACACCTACATAAGAACGGTAACAACGGAATATGTTGTCATCCCGCTTGAACCGAAGTATATCCGTAATTTAACTGTTGAGAAAGCATCGAACATAAGTCTTGGCGAAGCCCGTTGGTGGATGCTAGAAGTTCGAGGATACCACCGTTACTGGATGGCTAGGGCAGAAACCAAAGAAGAGATTGAACAGCATCAGTTCTGGATTGATATTTACAGCCAATATATTGATGTGCTATTCGAAAAGCAGGTTTCAGATGCGGCTAGGGCGAAGTTGGTAGGAGAATAGAATGCCAACAGCTAATCCTAATGCAGGGCAAAGACAACGGGTAATCCCAGGAACTTGGGAGCGCTCAACCAACAAGCAGCAGAGGAGGTTGGTGAGAGCATTCGACTCTTGGAGTGCTAAGGTCAGAAAACAGATTAACGAAGCCGCCCAGCGCGGTGTTTCTCAGGAGAACTTAATCTCTATCCTAGACCGCAACTTACCTACTCTGGCATCAACCTTAGTAGATATCACCACTAAGGGGATACAGAAAGCTCTACGGGTGTCTGGTGAATCCCGGGCTAAAGAACCAGAGCTTGTTAAGGTAGCTAATGAACAAATAGCTGAGAATACCAAGCTGGTCCAAGAAGCCTTGATACCTAACATTAGAGAGAAGTTGGTTGCTAAGATTGAGGCGGGTATTGGATTAGATAAGGCCGAACTAAAAGAGGACTTCACCTTAGTCAGGGCCGGGGTTGCTCAATACGCTGGCGGTGCTTGGGTGATGATATTCTTGGCCCAGCAAGCCCTCGGCAGGATTAGAGAAAGGCAGAGGAAAGAAGAAGGTCTGCCAATTGAGAAGGTGAGATGGGTGTTGGATAAAGCAGCCGAGCATTGCGTTGATTCCCCAGGCTTTCATGGGTGTCCGTCTTTGGCTGGTGAATATGTTAAAGGGTGGGATAGCTTGCCCACGGTGCCTGCCGGAAATGTAACTTGCCGTGGGAACTGTCGATGCCATCTTGAAGTATTCAGAGATAATCAATGGCGTAGAGGCGTCTTTTAATGTATGGCTCACAAAATCGTTACGCTATCTAGAGAAGTTTTGCAAATATGCCCCCGGTGCGACTTCAATCTCTTCTCAGTAACCGAGGTAGGGCAAAGCTGTATTTCATGTGGCTATGTGCATTATCTTGTGCCTGAATTAGTTGAGTTACTTGAGCACCACAAATATTATGCGTCCAAGTCTAGCTCTTGGAGGGATTATTAAAAAGGGAGGATAAGGAATGAGTAGAATAAGGGGAGATACAATAGCTAAGGAATTAGTTGAAGCTTTGGGAATTGATGGAGCAAATGTTACTTCATTTAATTTTCATTGTCACGCTGGCGAAGTAGCCTATGCTGATGTAAGATTATTAATTCCTATTGACAAAGTTGGGGCTATGAAAGAAGTATTACGTCGCTATAAGTTTGTGCTAAAAGAAGAATAGTATAAGAGTTTTCAGGAGGGGCTTGACAAAATAATTTAGATTTGATTTAATAAAGGTGTAGGCGACTAAAAGGGCGGAGATAATCTTAACCTTGGGGTTGAGGTCTCCGCCCTCCCCATTTTTAGGGTTATCTCCTTCCCGCACAATTAAGGAGAATAACATTGCCAACTGGACCGTTCCCAACCTTTGATGCTTGTGTCTCGGCCAACCAGGACAAGCGAAGCCCTGAAGCGTTTTGTGGTTTCTTAGAGAAGATTACCGCATCTGAGGTTACTATTGCCCCGGCACCGGGCTTCTCCCAAGAAGCGTGGGATACATTCTTCAAGACTTATAATGAAGCTTTGCATAAGGGTGAAAGCGAAGATAGCGCCTATACCCAAGGCTATAATGCTTTGGTAGAAAAAGGATTTAACCATGCCCGGATGGGCTGGCTCAAGGCTTATAAAGCTCCTGAGATGAGAACCATAACTGGCATAAAGGCTTTTGAGTCTGGTTTATGGACTGACAGTTCAGGCAATCCCCGTGAGTGGACAGATGCTGACCTTGATAAAATGGTAGAAGCGTTTGTGGCGGGTGTGCCAAAGGTAGTGCCCCTTAAAGCGGGGCATACCTCCGATGATTTTAATACTCGCATAGCAGAAGCTTTAGGTGTGCCTAATGAACTTATCACAGGAGAACATGGCGAGGGTCAAATCAGTCTAGGCCAAATGATTCGCCTAGAGCGAAGGGGATCGATGCTAATTGCTTCCTTTGATCATGTCCCTGCGAAGATTGCCGATTTAATTGAGGGTGGCCAATTCAGGACTGTTTCTGTTGAGATTGAAGATGAATTGGAAGGATTCAGCCCAGTTATGACAGCTACGGCCTTACTTGGAGCTGAAATGCCGGCTGTTGATAGTGCGACTTTAGATCGGTCACTGGTATTCGGTGGTAAGAGGGAAGGGGCCAGAGTGCTATCATTCACTTCTGAGATAGTTGCCGAGGATCTTCAGAAAGAGTTTAATACCCTTCAAGGCAAATTCCAAGATATTATTAAGGGTATGCGTGGCGCCCCAAAGTTCCGTGTCTTATTGGCCATGCTACCGGAATTGTTTAACCAAATATTAAAAGGCAAGCATAGTAATAACAAGGAGGGAAACATGGAGATACTATTAAAAGGTGAACCAGTAAGTTCATTCAAGGAAAAGTTTCAGATCGAGTCTGAGGAGTTGATGGCGATTGTATCAGCTCTGGGGCTTGGTGAGGAAGCAACCTTGGAGGATGTGCTTAATGCCATCAATGCCCTGGTTGAGGCAGCCGGCGCCGCCGAAGAAACGAACAAGGAAAACCAGCTTACCGAAGGTGAAAAGGAACTGGCTGGTGAGGTTGCCACTCTGAAGCGAAAGAATACCATTGCCAAATATACTAAGGATACAGCGGGTCTAATTGGCATGGAAGGTACGCCGGATAAGATAGCTAATGATTTGGCCGATATTGAAGAGAGTCAGGGTGAGGAAGCTGCCCAGAAGACCTTTAATATGTACAAGACCGCTAGCGATGCTGTAAAACGTGCCGGGGTTCTTGAGGCCCAGGGTTCAGCTCGGAGGGCTGAATTATCCGATGCTGACAAGAACCATGAGTTTGCCGTGAAGGTAACTGAGAGGGCTAAGGAAAAGGAAATAGAGTGGAATGTTGCCTTGGTTCAGCTACGGCGTGAAGACCCGAAGGGCTTCAATGAATACCGTAAGGCAGTAGAAGCCTAACTAAAGTAGATATTGGAGGTTAGCCACATGGCTATGACTGAGAATTTTCTTGATATACCGAAATTGGTATCTGGTGAAAATATGTCTGCTAAACAGTACCGGGCTGTAAAGACGGATGTTGACGATTTCGAGGTAACTGGAATAACTGCCACCACTGATGTTCCTTTAGGCATACTACAGAATGACCCATTAGAAGGGGAGGAAGCGTTGGTGGCCTATATGGGTACCTGCAAGGCCGAAGCTGGCGGTACCATTAGCGTTGGCGATACCTTGGGGATTAATAGCTCTGGTGATGTTATCGAGGATGCGGAGGTAACTGGTGGCGGATCAAAAGACCTCCGCCATATTGCGATTGCTTTACAGGGTGGCGTAAATCTTGAAGTCATTTGGATTCTTCTGAAGCCGTCCCACCTATTAGGTTTAACATAATTTAACAAGGGAGGAAATACGAGATGGCGATAGTTGATAATTATATAGATATACCAGGTCTGGTATCAGGTCAGGATATGTCGGGGAAGCAATTCCGGGCTGTGCAGATGGATACCGACGACTTTGAAGTGACCGGGATGACCAATGCTAATGCAGAACACCCAATCGGCATCCTGCAAAATGACCCCACGGAAGGGCAGGCTGCATTGGTTGCTTTTGCCGGTGTATGCAGGGCTGAAGTTGGATCGGGCGGTGTAACGTTTGGTGATACGCTTGGTTTGACCAACGCTGGTAAGGTTATCACTGACGCAGAGGTGACCGATGGTTCTGCTGTTGACCTTCACCACATTGGCATAGCTTTACAAGATGGTGCCGATACCCAGATCATCTTGATACTGCTAAAACCGGCTCAACGGATAGGTAAAGAATAAATCAAATAAGGGAGGCTTTATAAGATGCCACTACCAACAGGAAATGATGTAGCCCTAGTTAGCCCGGTATTGACGAACCTCAGTATCGGCTTCCGAAACCCGAATTTCTTCTGGAGCAAATTAGCTCCACCTTTAGGCGTGGATTTGAATGTCGGCACCTTCCCGATATTCACGCGAGATTATTGGTTTAGACGAGCCACCACCGCTCAACGAGCATCGAGTGGCGGGTATCAGCGATTGGGATATGGTATAGCCTCGTCTACCTACAGTACCCGGGAATATGGATTTGAAAAAGTCCTGAGTGATCCTACCCGGAAGTCCAGTCAGACTCCACAAGACTTACAGGTCGTTGACACTGAATTCCTTACCCAAATGTTTGAACTTGAACTGGAGAAACAGGTAGCTGCCGCCGCTTTCGTAACCTCTGTCTGGGGAACATCAAACACCCTAACAGGTACGGACCAATGGAGTGACTTTGATGGCTCTGATCCAATTAACGACGCCGAGGTTGCCAAAAGAACAGTTCGCCGGAATACCGGTGCAAAAGTTAATATGCTTTTCATCGGCGCCCTTGGGTGGGAGAAGCTGAAAGAGCATCCCCTAATCATCGATAAATATAAGCATACCCAGGTTGGCGTTATGACGGAAGCTCTTGTCGCTGCCGTTCTCGGAATAGATGAAATCGTGGTTGGCGAAAGCATTGAGAACACCGCGATAGAAAAGGCGCCCGGGACCGCTTCATTTACTGGTGCGGATATATGGACCGACAATGCGGTATGGTTGGCACAGGAGACACCTGGAATAGACAAGCCAGTGGGGGCCATCACATTCATGTGGGATGAGATCGGTAATGTTCCATGGGCGATTCAAAGCTATCGCGACGAAACAGTCCGTTCAGAGGTTACCCGGATTCTTAGCCACTGGGATATCAAAATAGTTAGTTCCCAGCATGGCTATATGCACCTTGACTTGGTAGCTTAATAAGGAGGGCCACATAAATGACATATGAAGCTTATAGAGTAAGAAAACCTTTTGATTGGCGTGGTTGGGGCTTTGCCCCGAAGGACTACTGTAAATGCGGTGCGACAAGTGGTACTGAGGATTGCGAAGGTTGCACAGGCGAAGTTGGATCTGGCTGTATTGCTTGCCCGCCTGAAGCTTGCCGGTGTCCTTGCCACATAGAGCCAGAGAGGTATGGTGGGGATATCTGGATTGTTGAACCTGGCCACCCCAGAAAAGAAATGATGCTTGCTAGCCGGTATGCCATTTACGATGCTTCAATTCCTCCAATTGATGAGTTAATGAAGCTTGAAGAATATTCCAGATTAATAGAGCCACCTAGCAGAGCAATCCAGGATGTGATTGGTAAAAAGCGCGTAACCAGGTCAAAGAGGATTAAACGAGACGAAATGCCTGTGGGGATTAGTAGGGTCTAATAAAATTGCCAATCCCCTGGAAACGGGGTGAGGGCAGAGGGAGACTTTGCAATGGCAAAATCAGATCAGATAACAGCTGGACACAGGAGAAAACCAGGTCGATGGCGCGCACAGATTCAAGGTCTGTTTGACACTTCAACTGGCCATAGCCATGATGGTTCGGATTCCTTATCCTTATCAACTTCGCCTAATACTTTAGACGGTGCTTATAACCAAGGTGGTGCTGGCTCTGGTCGGGCAATAGGTGTTACCGATGGCGCAATCACCATGACTAAAGATGATACCGGGACTGAGAATGTGCTGGAGATATCCGCATCACCTTCAGCCGGAGCAGATGGCGATGGGATTCTAGTAACGAATGGGGCCAACTCTACGGGTGTAGGGATCCAGCTTGCTAATTCAGGTTCCGGTAATGATATTGCGGGAACATCGGATACATGGACAATAAGCGCGGCCGGTGTTGCTGTGTTTGATTCAATAAACACCGTGGGTGTGATTAAGTTCGCATCCGATACGCTTGGTACCGGGGCGACTATGCTGGGTTATGATGGTAGTGATTTAATCTTCAATGCTGTAACCGGGGATACTGCTATCATCAAAGTGAACGATGTAGCCGTACTCACCGTTGCCGGAGCGGCGATTACTCTGGCGCAAGCCACTACCATATCTCTGGCATTAACCGTTTCGGCGGGCGGTGCTACAATCACGGGGAATTCAACAATCACCGGGGATCTTGCCGTCACTGGTGCTTTATCCTTTGGTGGAGCTTTAACCACGGGTGGCACTTTAACGGTGGATGAATTGATTCTCGATACGGATGGCGTGGCTCCCGATGGCACCACTCTAAACTATGTAGTTAGGGATAACACTGGTGATTTGACTCTCAACGCCCAATCATCCAAGAGCGTCATATTAGCCATTAACAATTCCGATGAATACGACTTTAGCGCCACTGCCATAACGATGAATTCTAACAACATCTCTGGGGTAGGGTTTATTGACCTGGCATCTGTTTCCCTTGCGGCTTTCGGTGATAATGTCAGGATCGGTCATGATAACTCAGGCGACCTAACCCTCAATGTCCGAAATGGTAAGGCAGTTCATATCGCTGAAAATGGCACAGACGAGTATAACTTCACAGATACTGAGTTTGAACTTGCCTCTGGTAATGATATTCAGTTCCTCGGTAATGACGGCATCTTGGATAGTGCCGGTAACGAAGTGATTCTTGTTACTGCCGTTGGTTCAGCCGTGAATTACCTCAATGTGAGGAATGCAGCCACGGGGGACCCAATTATCCTCGAATGCCTCGGAACCGCTGATAAGGGCTTTGAGTTCCACAACGATCAGAACGAACAGATCTTATCCTTACTCCCAGTTGCTTCGGCCGATACGGAATTGACAATCCTTAATGCCAACGCAAGCGATCCCATCATAAGAAGTACCGGGACTGCCGACAAAGGCGTGATATTCCAGAACGCAGCTTCTGAGCCCACCTTTCAGATCGATGTCACCGGCTCTGCTCCCGTAAACTGGTTGACCGTTGATGCCAGCGATACCGGTGTTCAAGTCATCTTTGCCAATGATGGGGAGGATGATATTGGGATGCTTTTCAATGCCAAGAATGCCGAAGAGATGTTGAGCCTAGTAGCGGTCACAGCGGCGGCTACCTATATCGAGATTACGAGTGCGGCCGCTGGCGTGGCTGGCCCGATCATAGCCTCCCAGGGTGCTACTAATACCAACATAATCTTAGCTCCTGAAGGCACAGGAGCTGTCAATATCTCACCAGGTACTGTAGGGTCAAAGACAAGTCCATCACTCATCTTCGCCGGTGCTGTTGGCGGGTTGGATACTGGCCTTTATGCCGATGTTCAGGATGAGCTTGGTTTTACCACTGACGGAACGGCGGCTATGTATATTGGTGCTTCCCAGGAAATTATGATTGGTCTGACTATTTCTACCACTTTCACAGGCTTAACTGCTGGAGCTATGATATTCGGGAAACAGGCAGCAGTGGGTGGAACATCAAGTAATCAGGCAGCACTTTATTCATACGACAGTGGCGGCACGACCACCATGGCTACTAGAGATGAGGCCGGAGTATCAAGCGACATATAAGGAGGTATACCAATGTATCCAGTAAACGATCCTGCTTTAACCTTTCCTTGCCCTTGCGATATCCCAATTCGGAAAAATGTGTGGATTGATTCAGTCGGCACAGTAACTCGGTTCTGCCCTATCTGTGGGGAAAAAAGAACTGTTGATTATCAGCCTACGGAAGATGTTCCGCCTAGCAGACCGGAGCTTGCAACCGCTAAAGCCAAAGCCGATATAAGGCGTAAAGCAAAGGGGATTCCTAACACAGTTAAACAGCCTGGGGTCTGACCACCCCCAGGCTCTATAGGCAAGGGAGGGGAGTGGCTGGCTTACCCCCTGCTTCCCTCCCGGTTAATTAAATAGGGTTTATCGCGGGTTACCCATCCGCGTAGATAACCAAAATAATATTTTTGGAGGGAACAATGCCAAAGGATGCCGTAGAGACACATGATGACCTCGAGGAAGAGGCCGAAAGACAGGTCAAGAAACCCACCTCAATTGCTGAACTTCTACCTAAAGACGAGCAAACAGAAGAAGATGAAGCTCTGTTTCTCAAACTTGTGGGGCCGGATAGCAAGCTATTACTCGATGAGACACTCCCCGCAGAATTTGAGCTAGAGGTAATGGCCAACCAAGCGCTCGAAGCTATCACCCAAGTTAAGCAACTCAACCAGACCTGGCGCGCAGCGCGCAACGCCGGCGATCATGCTAAGGCCAAGCAGGTATTCGAGCAGATGAACGCCAACAAGCTTTTAGCTGCTATTATCCAGGTTGAGTTCCCGGATTGCAAAAGCCTTGTGGCTGAACTCGCTACTATACGGGTAAAGCAAGCCAAGAAAGCTCGGGCTAAGTTACTTAGCGAAGAAGATTAAAGCATAGCGCCTGTAGTGATAATTAAGGTTTAGGAGATTGATATGGCAGCATCATCTGAAGAAATGGAGCAGTTGTTTGATTCAAATATTCGGACAACATCTGAATATCGACAGACCATTAGTCCTTTATACCTCACAAAAAATAGAACCGATACTGACCAGAACAATCACGACTTTATCGGAATACCAGCAAAGGGTAAAGGCCGGGCAACTGTTGCCGTTAATAACAAGACAAATCAGACCGTGACAGTGACAGTCTATGGTGCTCAAACGGATACGGCTATACCCGGTGGTGCTGGGGTATTTCAGATTGGCTCTTTCACAGTTGCGACAGTAACGCATGGTTATGAAACATTCAATGATCCGTTTCCTTTCTATATTGTCAGAACTGCATTTGGTTCAACACCAAATAATGCTGGTTGGGATACTTTTGTTAATCTCCACTCTGCTTAAATAAGGAGGCAGACCAATGATAGGAACTGCAGGTGCTTCGTTGGGTAAATGGGCGCGGCTAATAGATGCTAATGATGCTGACCCGGCCTTAACGATCAATCAAAGAGGGTCTGGCGATATTCTATCTATGGAATCAGGCGGTGTCGAGGTTGCCAAGTTTGATAACTCTGGCAACCTCGTATTCACAGGATCTATCACAGTAGACTTCGGTGATGATGCTGGGTTAGCTATGGGTGCCGGCGATGATGCCGACCTACGCTACTCAACCCAAGATGCCAATGCCAAGATGATGCAATGGGGGCTTCCCCATGTGGATGAGGATGCTAACAATGTTGCTGTGCTTGTTCTTATGGATCGTGACCTCGTTGGCACAGATATTAGTAGTAATCTAGATCTCTCTGGAACAACGGAACCTACGCTGGCCGTAATAAATGAAGCAGGTAACGCTGGTATCATCATTGGTGGAGCTACAATCAAATCTAACACCGGTAGCCTTACTATTGATGGTGATGATGGGCTTATCCTTCAGACTAGCGGCACTAAGTCAGTTGAGGTTAAAGAAACCCTTATCTTAGGAACTGGCGAAGCTGCTATAGGTGCTAAAACAGGCGATGTCCTTCGTGCCCCTGACCACCCTGGGGGAACTGATACCGATGAGGATGGGGCAGACATTACTATCGCTGCTGGATTGGGAACGGGTGATGGTGACGCTGGGACAATAATCTTCCAATTACCCGAGGTTGTAGGAACTGGAACGACTGTTCAAACAAGAGCTACAGTCCTGACAATGGATATGGCTGCCAGCACCACAGATATGGCTTTTACCTTTACGCCAAATACTACAGTCTCATCTTCAGGGACTTTGACTATCAATGCCTTTACTCTTGGCGGTTCAATAACAGGGGGGTCTAATACGATAACAGGTATTGGTGACATCACAGTCACTGATGCCGCCGGCCCTTCAATCCTTAATGAAGCAGCAACGAGTTCAAACCCAACTCTTATACCGGATCGGGCTGAGGGTGATACGGGTATCGGCTGGGCTTCTGACACCATCCATATAGTATTAGGGGGTGCAAGCGAATATAAATTAGCTGTGGACGAGTTTGTCATTGGTTCAGGGGATGGGGGGATTGTCCTAGTTGGGGATATTACTATTCGACCGCCTAATCTTGCTTCAGGGGCAGGTGATGATAATGTAGCTGGGGCTGACTTCTTCATCAAGGGTGCTCTCGGTAGGGGGACGGGTGATGTTGGTCAGATTATCTTCCAGACAGCTCAAGTAGCGGCAGCTGATACAGTCCAGACATATGAGACTATCCTGACGCTCGATGAGGATTTAGCTACTTTTTCTAAAGCAGTTGACATGGGCGTATGGCTATTTTCTGGGGTTGCCTTACAAGCTGAAACAGATGCTCTTATTATTGCTGCCAGATCAGCAGATAATAACTTTATTACATTTAACGCTAGGGATTCTAGCGTTGGGGCAATAGAAGTATGTAGGCTTGCTGGTGCTGCTGATCCCTATTTTAGGGTAGGCCGTGATGATACAGGGGTAGCGACAGGAGCTGTAACTGATATGCTCTGGTTACAAGCTGGGGCAGGATCCAGTAATGAATCAGCAGGATTTGGATATGGTATTTCAATTTTACTTGGCAATGATGCCTCGGAAGTTGAAGAAAGAGTCTCGATAGACTTTGTTCTTGTTACCGCCACTAACGGCTCTGAGGATGCTCGTATAGATTTTAATGTTATGGGTGGTGGAGCAGCTCCCTCAAGAGCTTTAAGCGTATTAAATGACTCAGTTCAAGTAGTTAGTAGTGTTTTTATAACTGAGCAAGCATCTGCGTTAGCTGATGTAGTCGGTGATGGCCAGTTCTGGGTTGAAAGTTCAGCCCCCAATGAGCCGTGGTTTACCGATGATGCTGGTAACGATATCTTTATAGGTCAGGGTGATTATGCCGGTATCTACAGAGCTGAGAACTCGGGAGCCACCACGATAAACCTGCGACATTCCTGGGAACTGATTGATGTGTTCGATACTGATATGCCGGAGAATATCAGTAATGGAGCGAATGGCTCGGATGATATAACGATAGGGGCAACCGGAGTTTATAAAGTCGAGTTCTCTATGGCTGCTGCTGGTGGTGGCGCTAATAAGGTTTACGCAATATCTGTTTTTGTGCTAGAAACTAGTGCCTCGGCAATAACTTCTAGTAACGAAGCTAACCCCGTTTCTGTTCTTGCCACAGGTCACGGATTTACAACTGGTAATAAGGTGAAGATAACCGGAGTAACTACAGCCACTATCCTTAACGATCGCATATTTGAGGTAACTAGAACAGATGATAATAACTTTACCTTGCAAGAGGATAATAGCGGTAATGTGGATGGCACGGGTATAGGATTGGGGACAGGGGGAACGGCCACCATAGTTACAGAGCTGAAGGAAGTTCACGCTGATAGAAAGTTTGCTGCAGCAGATGTAGGAGCTATATCAGCAGGCGCTCTAGTTTCGCTTACTGCTTCAAAGACTATGGAACTATTTGTTAAAAACACCACCGATTCTACTGATATCACCTTTGAAGATATTCAATTTATGATGCAGAGGGTGGGATAATGGCAATAGATTCAAGCAGCTACGGAACTCAGGTAGGGGTGCAAGCCCTAGTTGGGGATATTGTGGCCAGTCGGGTATTTACATCCGGAACAAAACCTACGCTTGTTGAAATGGAGAAAGCCATTGATGATGTGGCCGACCAGATTAACAGTCTATTAGATGCCTATGGTTACGCCGTGCCGGTAGTATTTGCGAATTTCCCTATAGCTTATGGTTTCTTGTCAGCGTGTAATGATGCAGGGGCGGCCGCTCGTTTATTAGGATCGGTGCCGCCCAATGTCTACAATCCCCTCGAAGAGCAATTGGATGGTGGTAACTCCAGGCAACAGACTTATATAAATGATTTGAACAGGTGTTTTGCCAGGATAAGAAAACAGGAGCTCAGGGCAGACCGGAGAGCCGAAAGATTTGAGCATGTCTTTACCGGGGCTCAAGAGGATTCAAATGGTAATACTAAATTACCTTTGTTCACCCGGGATTTAGATGAAAATCCACAAGCAGGGAGGGCTTTAACGGAATGAAGATAAGACCGCAGATATTGGTGGCTATGCTTATTCTAGGTGTCTTAGGGGCGATGATTATCCTTGTTGCTCCGGATATGATAGACAAAATCATAACCGGGATTATTACTGGACTCGGTATGCTTGGGATGAAGTTGCTCGAGGGCGAATAATGAAAGGTGCTTTGTGGAGTATAGTAGCAGGCACTATATTGTTAGCTGTTGCCTATGGTGGTGGCGCTATCGTACTTTATTATTATCCGGAGCTTTTGTGTAGATGAGCTATGCAACAATTGAAGCAGCGGTGGTGACTGTGATAATCAAACACGCCGACTTCTCTACGACAAATTGTAAGGCTAGAGATATTCGCCCCCTCTCTGAAGGGCTGGAAAGGGTTTGTGCAGTATCCTTTAATTCTTATGATAGATCGGAATCATCTATAAGGTCGGAGAGCTATAGGTGGCTCTTGAATGTTGACGTCTTAGTACCATGGAGGGGGGATAATGCCACCCACCAGGCTAGTTTGAACACCGAGACACAGAAGGTTATTGACACATTAGAAGCTTGGCCTAAACTGGATGCTACCACCGGGGTTATTGATTCTAATGTTTTGAATGCTGCTAAACCCGACCCATTGGGTGAGAAGTTTGGTAGCTATCGGGGGCAGAGATTACAACTAGAGGTTGAGGAAATAGTGACCCCTGCGAGGTCTGAATAATGCCAGGTACAGTAGAGTTTAATTTTGATGAGCTTAAATCCTTAACTGAGAGAGTTAAGACTGCTGATACAGTAGCCAAGATTTCTCTCAATGATGGGTTGCGGGCTCTAGGTAAACTGTTCGTGCCGGCTAAAGGAACAGGGCCTTTGGCTTCTGCCACTCCCCGGATAACGGGGAAACTAGCCAGGTCGACATTCTTTCAGATAACAGGGGGGATTAGAGATCAGATCCTTACTATCTTGCAGCCAGCCCGCACACCGGATGGAGACTTCTATGGCGAGTGGGTTAGGGATGGTACGGATCCACATGTCATAGTTCCCAAGAAGGCCAATGCTTTGAGGTTTACTATTGGAGGGCAGACTATATTTGCCATGAAAGTTAATCACCCGGGGAATAAACCTAACCCATACCATATTAGGACATTAAAAGCATTGACTCCTCGCATCCAGCAGATCACCAAGAGGATGGCAGTTAAAATTACAGCACATATAGCAGGGAGGTAAATATGACATTCTTTCCATCAAAAGATAGTGTATTCCAAATCACAGACACCGCGGCTCAGTTGAGGGATATTAGTCCTTATGTATTAGCTATTGACGGCTTACCTGGGGTAAGAGAGCTTATTGAAGTCACCGCCCTGGGTGACTCGGGGAGAAAGTTTATACCTGGGCTTGAGAATGTGGTTATAACTTTAGAGCTTCAATGGAGCGATGATGCAAGTGTCGGTCCGGATACTGTTCTTGGCCCACTAAGAACTCATACATCGGCGGTTGCTTTTGACTTTGGGCCGGAAGGGAAAACGGGTAGTGATGTGAAATATTCAGGGACTTGCTGGGTACGCAACTTCACCGCTCCTGTTAGGATGGGCGATAAAGTCACAGCCAGGGCAGAGCTTCAAGTCGAAGGCGCGGTAGCAAGAGGAACTTATTAAGGAGGCTTATGGAGAATATAAGGGTCAAACATGAAAAGCAATGGTGGGAGATAGCCCCGGTTTATACAGTGGGGATGGCTAAAGCGGTAGCCGCATTGCAAGCTAAGGTGAGTAATATTGAGGAAATCAGGGAGGCCGTGGAAAATGAGAAAGAAGTACCCATAATGCTGGATGCCGAAGGGAATGATTTAAGTTTTCTGATAACACAAGAATTGGTATTTGCAGCTACGAGGGATTGGAGTTATGGGGAAGTCACCAGGGAAGTGTTTGAGGATGTGTCCCTGGCTCATTATTTCGCTGTCGCAAGGAGGATAGACGAGCTTTCGAGCTCGCTCCCTTTAGTAAGCAAGCCAAAAGAAAGTTAGTAGGTGGTGTGTATTCGGCATTGAAGTCTCCAAATAGGTACATGATGCCAGCGGAGATGGTTGATGCCCATTTATTATACGAGACAGGATGGGACCCGGAAGTGTTAGACAGGCAACCTTTGGATAGGGTTATGAGGTTCATCCTTTATCGGAATACCAGGCTGGCACTTGATGCCGGCACAGGATACGATCCTTAGAGGTAGAAATGGCACAAGAAGCAGCGACAACTATAGTTTTGAGAATGAGGGATGAAGCGACTCCCAAAATGGAGCGCTTTGGACAGACCTTGAATACCACCAGTATGCAAGGTTTGCAACTCACGCAGACGATGACTGCCATGGGGTCTGCCCTAGTTGCTATTGGAAGTTTAATGAATCAAATTGACAATCCTACTGCAAAGATGGCTGCTAATTTCTTCTTGATTTCTGGTGCTATTCTATCAACTATCAGTGCCATTGCTACGGCTCTACCCTCTATAATTGCTTTGATTCAAACTTTGAGAGGTCTTGTAATCGTTCAAAGTATTTTAGCAGCTTTATCAGGTGTGGGGCTCCCTGTAATTCTTGGGGCTTTGGCAGTAGGTGGCGTTGTCGCTGCTACTGTAGCTGGCCTAACATCTGGAGCTACACAATCACCAAGGCAAGTTATTGAAATAAGAACCGATTCACCCTTTTTAGATGATGCCGCTCTTGATAGGGTGGCCAGAAGGATTACTGAGTCTCAACGGAAGGATATTAGTAGAGGTAGATAATGGCAACCGAGATACTAAGACCTGATGGTGATGTGTCGAATGAGTTACTTCTCTTTCCAGATACAGGAGAAACTCCTTTCCAGAACATTGATGAAGTAGTTTCTGATGGTGATGCTACCTATCTTTTTTGGGAGAATGGTACATCCAGTAGAAAGATTGGATTCTTTACTGCCGAAAATACCTCTGTAGGTGCTGGGACTATAGAATCTATTGAGATTCACTGTGTAGCTAAACAGACCCCCCCTGGAGTGGGTAGCGAGTTGTGCTTACTGTGGGCTGGAACTGTTGCTGGGAGTGTACTCAGTAGGAATATGGCTGTTGTTAAAGACGGTAATTATGATGAATATATAGGAACCTGGGATACCAGCCCTAATACATCTGCTGAATGGACTTGGGCAGAAATAGATGACTTAAAGATAGGCATGAGCCTTCGTGCTGTTGGCGCAGGTAAGAAAACATTTGCTACTCAGCTTTGGGTTGTTGTCAATTATACAGTAGGGAGCGTCAAGCCCGGCCTTTTTGGTAAGCAGTTCGTATTCGTGGATTGGGATGATGATAACGATTTTTCAGATGCCGAATCGGATATTATTGCTGATGTTCTTGGGATACCTTTGATTTCCTACGGCAAGAATAGGGAATTAGAGCAAGCGGTCTCTGCTTCTATGTATCTTACTGTCAATAATTCTGATCATAAGTATAGCCCCCCCAACACCAGTAGTGCCTTAAATACCGGGGGTAATACAATAATAGGTAATCATCGTATTACGGTTGGCATCTCCTTCCCCTTCGACCAATTTACCGATGCCGATGGAGTAGCCTTAGCAAACCATGTCGTACCGAATGATAGTTCGTTTTCCTGGTCTGAGGAATCGGGTACTTTCGATATAGCTACTAACCAGGTAAAAGAAACGGGAGGATCGGGTGGTATAGCGGTGTTAGACTTTGAGGAACCTAATGCCAGTGTGCAGGTAAAATTTAAGAAGGGCGCTGATAATGACGCAATAGTCATTGTTAGATTCTCAGATACCAGTAACTTTATCTATGTTAGAACAACGGCCACTGATTTGGAATTAAGGAAAGTAGTAGCCGGGGGGGATAGCTTAATTCAAGGAGTAACTCACGCTTGGGCGGTTGCAGCCACTAAAACCCTCAAGGTTGTGCTGCATAACGAATTCATCTGGGTGATAGTGGACTTAACGCAGATAATCCCAACTCCTACTACCGGAATACCTTTAAGTGATTCCTTTAATGAGACAGAGACAAAGCACGGGATCGGTGGCCCGAGCATTCATGCCAATGCTAGATATGACGACTTTGGGGGAGTCTATCCCCTATTCTTTGGAAAGATAGACCGCATTATCCCAATCCCGAACAATAAAACAGCCATAATAGAAGCCAGTGACGACTTGAAGATATTAGCAGAGACTATTTTTTATCGCCGGGCTCATGCCTTTGGAGGGTTCCCCGCCAGCATGAAAAACTTTGCCGAGGAAGTGATTAAAAACCTGCCGGCCGTTTCTCAGTTAGGGGAGATATTTGATACTGGTGAAACAATCTCTGTTACCCCTAATAAATCCTGGTGGGGTATTAGCGCTTTGGAAGTATTAAGGATGGTAGAGCGCGAAGAGAATGGACTGGTTTATATTGATCCGGACGGGATATGGCGTTTTGAGGCAAAAGGTCATAGGGCAGCTAGTCCGCACGATGCTTCAATCGCTACTTTTTACGACGACCCTTCCACTAATAACTTAGCTTTCAGTGATCTTAAATGGGAATCAGGGGATGTTGATGTTAAAAACTTAATCTCTGTTCATGTTGAAAGGTCAATTAGAAGCCCGATAAATCCATTCGGTGTCGCTGATACGGATGGTGAGTATGTCTGGCGTGCAGAAGAAGCTGATGTAGTAGATGGGGGAATAAGTGATAGTCTTTTAGCTATTCCCGGGAGCGGATCGGTAACCATTTATTTTGAGACAAAGAAATTTGAGTTTATAGCTAACGTAATTAATCCCACCGTGACCCCGGGAGTATGGGCTCTTGGTAATGGTACTACTGTTGATGGTCCTTTCAAAAATGCTTTCACTGGTAATCCTCTGCCAGATGATTTAACGGCTAGTGTTTCTGGAGTAACATCAGTCTTATTTGATTTACGAGCTGGCGATCTCATTATTGGTGCTTTATCAGGGGCGCTTAATTCTGCTGATGAGTTTGAAGGGATTACCCACGCTAAACTTTTATCGCGCCAAGTTATCGCAGGAACCATTACAGGGGTTTTTCAAGTAGGAGAAAATGTTACCACCGATGTATCGGGAAGTTCCGGCTATGTTGTAGCTGCGACTAGTGGTTCAATAACCTTGGGGGAAACCACTGGCACTTTCAATGTTGGAGATACCTTTACTGGAGCAACTTCCGGCGCAACCTTAAACGGCGGCGTGACCATAACCGATAACCGAATCACCCAAACACTGGTTAAAGATTACGTGGCTAATGCTACCTCAGATAATAGTGGGGCAGATAAAACTTCTGCTTTGACCGTTACGTTATCTCATCCTTTCTATAATTCGTTTGGAAAGGGAGGGAAACTCTTATTAGAAAACAGTGACGGCTCAGAAATCTTTGTTACTCGATTGGTGGTCAGGGGAAGAGCTTGGTTGCTGGAAGATTTGGGGTCCGCTTTTGTCGAAGATTCTACTTCTCAAACAAACTTTGGAGAGCATTCCTTTAATGTCAATGCTAAAATCCTAACCAGCCTGGCAGAAGCCCAGACGTTAGCGGAGGATATAGAAACCAAAGAAGACAGCCCCAGGGCACAGGTGGTTATCAGACTTAAAAACGCCACCAAAGAGAATCTTCTAAAAATACTTTCACTAAAAATATCAGACCGGATAACTCTTAACTTCTCTGATATGGGATTGAATGAAGACTTTTATATAAATAAAAAGGAATATACAATATTAGAAGGTGGTCTGGATATAACCTGTGATTTAACTCTTGAGGAAGAATCTTAGGCGGACATACTTCCGCCGCCATTATATGATTCAAAGGAGATGTATGAAATGGCTTTAACCGAAGAAGAACATGACATGCTCATAAAGATTCATACGGTTTTGCTGGGAACGAATGGGGATGACGGTTTGGTGGGCGACGTCCAGAGGTTTTCTAATTCGCACTATAAGCTACGGAGAAACTTCTGGATGTTGGTATCATTCTTGACTGGTTCAGGTGTCTTGGGAGCAGGGGCTATCGTAAGCCAGCTTATATAGCATAGTAGAGGCTGCGCAGAATCGATTTCTAGCCATTCTTACTAGGCCAGCGACCATTGTGTGGGGGGTGAGGTGAATAACCCACCCCCCTTTTGTCTCTAAAAATAAATCACTAAAAGACTTGACAAAGCCTTTACAATGTGTTACTCTGTTTATAATATCAAATAAAGGAGGGTGAGAAAGTGGTAGATATAACCATAGAACTGAGGCGTAATCCAGATTATCCCACGCCAGAGGAGCCGAAGCATAGGTTTGATAAGTTAGTTGACGATGCGCCTTGGCGAGAGTCAATCGCAGCCGTCATCTACCTTGATGACCCAGCTTTTGAACTTCTTGGCTATCCAACCAACTTAAAAGCAGTCATAAGTGAACTAAAATAAGATGAGAGTCAGAGTATTTAAAGGGGGATAAGATGCCAGTAGTAGAATTACAAGAGGCCGAGTGTCCGGCATGCCATGGCAAGTTCAAGTATCCCAAGTGCGGTTATAGACCAATGACCTGTGAGAAAGTGGATTGTGTTCGTAGGTATCACCATCCGTATTTAAGGAGGGGATAATGAAATATACTAAAGGGGAATGGGAAACAGGAAAAGGTGTCTTGAAGGGGGCTGACCGATATGACCAATCACACATTATGGTTGTTACGAAAGATAACCCTGGATATATCGTAGCGATGTGTGGTTACGCTGGTGCAGAAGATGAAAATGAATCAATCGCCAACGCCCACCTGATAGCCGCAAGCCCGATAGGGGATGAGTTAGCTACGGCAGTTTTGGATGCTAGCTTTGACGACTATGACGACTTCCTTGAACTCAAAGAGATTGCCAAGAGATTTAAGGCTAAGGCTACTACTTGATTTCTGCTGTCCTTCGTGCTATAATGTATGAAGGAGGTATGAAATGGGTAGAAAGAAAGGCAAAGACAGAGAGATATGGTGGGTAAATAAGAAGGGTTACATTGAGGGTAGGGTTTATCGTAATGGTGTGTGTAGGCAAGTTAAGCAACACAGGTGGGTAATGGAACAGTATCTTGGTAGACCACTTGAGAAATGGGAAATCCCGCACCATAAGAACGAAATTAAGACCGATAATAGAATAGAAAACTTGGAGCTAAAAACTAATGGGAAACACACTACTGACCATCAACTAGGTAAGCCTAAAGCAAGAGGACACAAAAATAATATATCAGAGCAAGAACGGCAAAGGCGTTCAGACTTTATGAAAGAGGTTCATAGAAGGAGGCAAGAAAATGACCCGACAAACAGATGGTATGCCCGAACTCAATTACAGCGAGGAGGTATTTAGGGATATGTATGAGGCTTTGAAGGAACTGCTACATAAATATAGACTTGTAAGAGGTCAGATATTTGGGGCTGACCAGTGGGAAGATGCTGCTCGGCAAGCCCTAGCCAAGGCGGACAAGAAATGAACCTAGAAGATTTAATATTTAGACCAGTTATCGGGAAGAGGTATCTGTTAAACTACAGACCTTTTGAGTCATTGTGTCCTCACTGTGGGCAGGTTGGATATACTGCTTTAAGAAAAGCAGAGGGGGAAATGGTGGAGTGTACGGGATGTAGAAAAGATTACAAGTTAGGTGAGGGGTTTTATGCTGCCAGAACCGATACACAATATCGTGGCTTTGCTGTTCCTTATCCGTTACTAGAAGAGATAAAGGAGGAAGATTATGACTGAATCCCCATATGATATAGAGATAGAATCACTAGGGAAAGAATTTGATCGCATAGGCGAAGAATTGTCAGAAGCTAAGTTGAAGAGAGCTCGATACTTATGTCCCTTTGAGATAGGGGATATTCTCGTTGGCAGAAGTGGCAAGAGAGCCTCGGTAACTGAGATTTACAGCGGCTATAATGATGACTACAACGTGAAAGGGGCAATCATACGAAAAGACGGAACGTCAGGAAGGATAGCCAGACTTTACTCGTGGGATGACTGGACAAAAGAAGGAAGATAATGAACAATAGACACCTATCCCAGTTCGAGTATATATGCCCTATCGGTAGCATGGACCTATATGGCTATGGCTGTCTCAGGATACTCATTGACAGGGACACCGGTAAGCAGCTACACGGCTGGGTGGTGCCGAAAGGAGAAGGTTAAATGGAATGTCCGATGTTAAGAACTGAGTATGTATGGCCAAGTGGCTCTAAGGAAGTGGAACTTGATGACTGCCATGAACTAAGATGTGCCTGGTGGGATAAGAAGAGCCGGAACTGTGCTGTCCTATTACTCGCAACCAAGCAAGTCAAGGTCAGTGTAGCTCGCTAGAACTAATAAGAAAGGAGGGAGAAGGTTAAATGGTAGTATCATGGCAAGCGGTAGTCAGCAGTAACATAGAACAGATCGGCTATGAGGATGTAACTCAGGAGCTCTCAGTACGGTTCAAGGGTGGGTCCGTGTATGTCTATAAGGATGTACCGAGCAGCGTATTCGTTGACTTCCTGGACTCTGACTCTAAGGGGAAGTTCCTCAGCCATAATATCTGCACTTTCCTCGTAGAAGCGAAAGGAGAGGGATGAAAGAGTATCAGTTGATGTATCAAGCTGGCCGGTTGGAGGAACTGGCTCAGAAACTAGCTGGGGATGATGGGTATCCAAGCAATATTTACAAGGAACAGCCAGAGTTGTTAAGAAAGTATGAAAACAAGGCATTAGAAATAATTGAGAAGGAGGTAGTAGATGTTCAGCGAAGAAAGCGCTCAAGAAGCTAGTGATAAGGCTAATAAAGTGTTGGATGAAAAAGCAAAACACACAAAAGCAAACGGCTACCGACCTGTTAAGTTTACGGGAAAGGTGGAGGCTATCGAGGAAGAAAGAGGGCTTGTTTTGGTAGCGGTTCGCCCTGATTTGGATGAAGCGGTTATCTCGTTAAGCACACAAGCGAACAAGTACCTTATCTATGCCCAAGGGCGGGAGATCTACACCGGCGATCACATTAAGGATGCCACTAGAGATTTGAGCTTAATATCTAATACCAAAAAGGCCGTAGAGACAAAGCGGCAGGAATATGTCAGTCCACTTAATACTCAACTCAAAGAAATAAGCGCTTTCTTTAAGACTCTATCAGACCCGATTGCTGAAGCGGATAAGGTAACACGGCGAAAGGTGCTGGATTATAACGCAGAAATAGAACGCCAGCGGCAAGAAGCCAAAAGAATCGAAGATGAGAAGTACCGCTTGGCCCAGGAGGAGACAGAATTAAAGGGTGAGCATACAGTAGATTTGACACCGGTTGATAGACCATCTGAGACACCGGATAGAGTGAGAACCGAGGTGGGGATGAGTAGCAAGATGATGGTGAGGAAGTGGGAGCTAGAGGACATTCATTTAGTCCCTGAACAATATCTAAAGGTTGATGAAGTGCAGATCGGTAAATTAGTCAGAGCCGGCATTAAAGAGATAGCAGGTATTAAAATCTGGGAAGAACCAACTTTACAGGTAAGGAGTAAATGATGGCAGACGAAAAGAAGCAGTATCCAAGAAGCAAATTAGAAGTGACAGAAGCGGCTGGAGAGCCAAAGTCATTCGGGGATAGGGGTGGTCAGGTATTAAACTTTAGGGCGAAATTTACGGATCCTGTAACTAGTCCGTGGCTGGGTCAGACATTCGGATTCGGATGTTTTAAGAAAGACTTGTTTGAAAATATTAAGGCCAAGGCTGTAGGAACATTGCTTGATTGTGATGTTGAAACGAAGCCTTTTGCGACGCAGGATGGCAACCGACTTAACTACAATATCACTCAGATATACGTCAATGGCCAGCCGGTAGCAACCAGGCAGCAAGGTCGATATAACAACGATGATTCTCCTGAGAAACGCAAGAGCATTGAGGACCAGAATCGCGCTGGCCACATCACTAACCTGTGGATTGCTGGCAAGATAGCGGATGATGACTCACTCATCACAAAGCTCCGGGGTTGGCTTGATAAGCTAGACTCCGTAGAACTCAAACCCGAATCATCAAAGTCCGAGAAGAAAGACACAACACCACCTGAAGGTAAGGAACCGGGTCAGACCTTCGCTGACGGCATAGAATTGGTCAACGCTGCCCTAAAACAAGGATGGACTATGCCGGAGATAAGGACTAAGCTAACCATCGAGAAGCCAACAGACATTATAGATGTAGATGAAGCTGCTAAAGTTCTGGCGTTATAGAATGAAGAGAGTCCCACTTCGTAATGTTAGTCCAAAGCATAGAATAGAACTGGAGAGGCGCCTTAAGCTAAAGCAGGAGTTAATGATTGAAAGCGGGGGTCTTTGTATGACCTGTGGTACTACTGGGGATTGGAGGGGGTTAAGTTTGTCGCACATTATCCCGTTGGGCAGGGGCGGAAAGACCAAGCGGGAAAACTGCTTGGTAGAATGCTACCTCTGCCATAGCAAGCGACATGGGTTAAGGGAGGTTTAGGTGCAATTGTTCGAGTTCACGGATTCGCTTTTGAGCCAATTCAACGAGAGTCCAAACGGAGTGCTTCCTTCTAGGAATTGCTACCAGGTTTTCAATCCTATTGTCTGTTTTAATTCCGTTCAGATGGTGAATCAAATACCCCTTGGGCAATTTACGGTGGTTGGCTGCTTCCCAAACGAGATGATGCTCCAACGCATAAAGCGTCTTCCCATTCTCTCGACCAATGTAAGCCTTTTTATAACCAGCACCGGCGGTTACAATCCCACCTCGCCAATTCCAATGCTGGCTTCCTTTAGGCAATGGCTTGCAACGATTGCAATGAGTGGCAGTAAGACTGTGCAACTGTTTATCACACACGATGCATTTGGAACATCTAGCCTCAAGTTTTTCTATCTCACGCCAATAACGCTTTGTTTGCTTTTTTGTATCAGTAAGAACCATATGCTTCTTATAACACATTATCAGAAAAAACACCATGAGAAATACGAAAAGCACCCAGAGAGGAGAGAGGGATGAAGAAGTATCAGATAATATATGAGGTGGAACAGTGATTGATAGTGAAGCGTGGGTATTACCGAGACCTAATAAGTCTAAGTATATTGGTTCATTCCCATTACATTTTGAAAGAAAGCTCCTTAATTTACTAGAGCTAAATGAGAATACACATAAAATACTCCACCCCTTTGGGGGGAAGGCTGAGTTCGGAATAAGGTGCGACATAAACCCTGAAGTAGAGCCTGATTACGTATGTGATGCTCACCAATTACCGTTCGGGGATAACGAATTTGACTTGGTAGTATTAGACCCGCCCTACTCAGAAGCCTACGCTAAGAGACTCTACGGCACAGGTAAGTTGAAGTTCAAGACTTATATTGCTGAAGCAGTGCGTGTTTGTAAAGAAAGCGGCTATGTAGTTATGTATCATTACTTAGCTACTCCGAGCATTGAGAATACCATCCTAGTCAAGCGCATCTTTTTAGAGACAAGGGTATGGCATAAACTAAGATGCATACATATTCATCAGAAGAGAAGCGAACTTTGGGGCAACGAAGTAGAGTTGGATATAAAATTATAAGGTTGACAATACCTTTACTATATGTTACGCTTTAAGTGGAGGTTAGAGTGGCAGTAGAAAACAGGAGTAGAACTAACTGGCGATTATATGCTGATGATTTGATTCAACTTAAAAAGGACGCTGAGGAATTGGGCTTTGGCACGGTGGGAGCTTTTGCTAGGAGTCTTTTCAGAAGGTATGTCAGGGGCTTAGAGATTCAGAGAGGGAAGCGGTTTGAAGGGGTCTTGTCTAAGGATAAGATGCCGGTGAACTGGGTGGTAAACACTGAGGACTTACATCAAATCGAAATAGAAGCCACCGCATTAGGCTATGGCACCATACCAGCGTTTGTTAATAGTTTTATCAGGCGGTATGTTCGGGGATTACCAATTAAAAGAGGGGATCGGCTTGAGGGCTGATTCCTTTATCTTTAATTAAGGGGTAAGCATGAGCCAAGAACCTTTTGAATGGGAAAAGAACTGTACTTATACACGGCCTTTTATTAGCGGTTCTAAGGTACGAGCTATTGTTTGGGATAAGACTGATCCCCCAGGTAGATGCTGGTACTGTGGCAAGCAAACCAATCCTTGGAAAGACTTCTGTATTGACCACATCATTCCTGGCATCGATGAAATAACAAATGTGGTTCCGTGTTGTCACAAGTGTAATATACGAAAGGGCAATCAAGGCATCGAGCATCTGCGCCAAGTATTTGTAGAGAAAGAAGGTTTGGCAAGGATGTCGTTTTATTTTGAGTTGCGAGGATTACTTGCCTCCGGGTGATTGGGTTTGAGGTGGTAAAATGAAAACAGGAATTGTAAAGGTAGACTATGATAAACGTCAACCGTATCGTGTCTATTGGAGAAATAAGATAATCTGGTTTGCCCGTACCCTTGGAGAAGCAGAGTTAAAGTTGTCTGAGGAGAAGTTTAGTGCAGGAGAAAGATAGTTCTAAAAAGACTTGACAAAGGTTATAAAGGTGTGGTAACTTAGTTGTAATGTTAGTTGTAACTTATTTTAAGAAAAGCAGTAACTTCAACTCGTATCCCTCTCCTTCTACTTCTTATCTACTTCTACATCTACTTCTTTTCTAATAAAGGGGATTATTAAGGGGGAAAATGACCAGTAAGAGAACCACCATGCGGCGACCTTGGATTAAACTATATCCTATTGATTGTTTAGATGGGAGTATCCGGTATCAATTAGAACCAGATGAGAGAGGGGTATGGTATGACTTGCTTAACTTCTCAGCGATATGTGCGGTGCCAGGGACTATAGCGGATAAGGATGGCCGACCTTACCCTCTCTCATTCATTGCTAACCGGCTAAATATCCCCCAGGAGCTACTGGATAAAACCCTGAAAAAATGTACCAAAGAAGGTCGGATAAAAGATAAGGCCGGTGTACTTCAGATAGCGAATTGGGGAGCGTATCAATCAGAGTATCAGAGGCAGAAACCCTACCGGGAAAAGAAGGACACCTATTTTGAAGTGGTTGACTTAACCAAAGATGAGCATGATAAATTGGTGGAGAAATACGGGCAGGATGGAGCTGATGAAAGGATGGAAAACCTGAGCCTCTATATCCAAAGCAAAGGGAACAAGTATCGTAGCCACTATGCCACTATCCTAAATTGGGAGCGGAGAGACAATGGAAAGAATCGGGGAAATAATCAAGAAGAGCGTAAATATAGCAAACCCCCAGCATTCAGAGTCTAAGGCACTACCGGTTCAAGAATACGAATGCGAGTATTGCCATGATGCTCACTTTACTCACCCTTTGAGAGAAGATGGGACAACAGATTATTCAACCTCGATTGTATGCCGGCGTTGTATAACTCCTAAGGATATTTGCTTTTCACTGGGTATCTCCAGCTTGGAATCAACTTTCGCCAATTTTAAGATGGCAAAAGGAGCCGAGGATGCTTTCAAAGCAGCGTCTCTGATAGCGACCTTAGAGACAGAATGGAAGTTACTACTCATTTACGGTGGTTTTGGGAATGGCAAGACTCATCTATTAGAGGCCGTTGCCCTGGCGATATGGAATAGGGGTTATAAGGTCAGGATACAGACATTCCCTGACTTTGTGTCCAAGCTGAAGGGCACCTTCGATAAGACTGCCGACACAGAGGATACCAGTTTCAATGCGCTCATGGCGAATCTATGCAACACGCCATATCTACTCCTCGATGACGTCGGGACCGCCGGCAGCTTCACCCCGTTTTCCCTTGACCAGCTTGAGAGAATTATGCTGGCCAGGTATCGGGGTAATCTATTCACAGTCTTAACTACCAATCTTGATATAAAATATAACCCGAACTACCCCGATAGACCTATCATACCAGCCTTTGTAATATCACGCTTCAGTGATAGCGAAAAGGCGCGGATAGTTTGGAACCAAGCTCCTGATTACCGACCAAGAAAATAAGGAGGAATAACTGAATAGGCTTGCTGGTGTCTATGCCGTGGGGCAGCCAATACTCGCTACACAGTGGCTTGCTGTGACATAGTACTGACAGAAGAGGAGAGCGTGACAAGCGTGTAGCCGTTAATCCTACTCGGTTCAAATCCGAGCCAGCAAGTGTGCCAGCTACCCGAAAGGGGTGGATTAGTCGGTGGTATACCTACCGATAGCTGGACACAACCTGAGCCCGAGGGTTGGAACTATTGGGAGGGTAGGTGCTATGGGAGATAGCGTGTAGGCTTAGGTAGTAGTTCGCTGTAAGGGTTAGTCCTTACGGGGTGCTACAGGGGGTGCCGAAACATTGTGAGGAACTAAAACTCATTACAGAGGCTGTATCGGTAATGGTAGCCCAAGGTAGGTGTAGTTATTGAACCTATCACCAGCCCTCGGGGGTGAAGCTGGAAGCAGTTTTAATGGTGAGGTAATGTTAACAAGGCGAAGGAAATACAGTAGCACTAGGCTCACCAGCCCCACCAAATAAGGAGGATTAGAGATGAGTTTAATGAATTACGGCAAGAATGGGAGATAGAATGACAGAGATAGATAGGGTAACTAAAGAAGCTATTGCCTCTATGGATAATTGCTACCTAGTGGTAGGAACACAGCACCAGAAGATAGCAATTCCCCCAGCATTAAGGGCTAAGATTGTCAGTCAGTTTTTAGCCGTCAAAGGCATACTGATTAAGGCTGATGACCAGAGCTTGCCACCAGCACTATACCACGAGGATGAAAAACTAGACCCGAAGTGGGTAGAAGAGGCAACTAAGAATGATATGCTCAAGAAAACTTTAGGAAAGTGAAGGTAGTTGAGAGGATAGACCTATGAAACCAACACAAGAACAGAGAAAAGAGTTTTGGGAGGGGTGTGGGTTTGAATTATCTGAAACCTACGAGGATGAATATGGCAAACTAGAATGGTGGAATTATCCGGATGGTTCTTACAGAGGAATAGGTCTACCTGAATTCGACCTCAACAACCTGTTAGGGAGATGGCGATTAAGTAACTTCATTACAGAGGGTGGGATTATTGACCTTGATGAAACAAGAGCTTGGGTTACGACCAAAGATTATTCGCATAGTGCAGAAAGGTCAGATAAAGACCCTGCCCTAGCTCTATTCTGGGCATTGGATAAGGTGAGAAAGAATGAAGATACTGAGTCCTGAGGCTATAGTTACTATTACTGATGCTATTGCAAAGAAATACAAAACGACTTGGGCTGGAATGGTTGATGGAGAGCTTAAACCCTCTGACCTTGAGCAATTTATAATAAACATATGTGACAAAATAGCCCAAGCCCAAGACCTCTCCACTATGGAGCAGGTGGTGGGGTTACTTAGGCATAGAATGGATGGGGATTGGGCGATTAGTGAATCTACTTATCAAGACCTCAAGAAGCAAGTGGAGGGTAGATAGATGACTAAGGTGCTTGGTTGGTTAATAATTATATGTGCAGTTATCAGTCTAGTATCCTTCGTTGTAACGAGAGAGGTGAGTTGGTGGGTGGCTTCACTGTGGGCTGTAACGGCTATAATGGCTCGCATTGAACTTTTAATTAAGGAGGGTAAGTAATGACTAAGGAAGAGATGGACAGACAGGATAAGAGGTTGCTTAGGTTTAATTCCCCCACTATAAGGCGTAAGGATGAGAGGCTGCTGACAGGCGCTGAGAGAATTTCCATCTGGGAAGAATATAAGTCTGAGCACCCTAACCCAGGGTTAATTTCTAAAAGTGATTTTGGGTATATTCAAAGATTACTTAAAGCCCAACTCGCCAAGGTGGATGGGGTATGCCCTGAGTGTGGTGGTGAGAAGATGGTTACTGTACCACACCCACAAATAAAAGGCAATCGCCTGAAATTGTGCCCTACTTGCGATGGCACAGGGGAAGGACAGGGCTTGAGAGAGAAACTTATTGAATGGGTAGCTGATTATAAAGATGCGGCAGAGCGAAATGCACTAGCTGAAACTCCAGAAGAAAGTGCTGCTTACCTTCTCTCAATTATAAGAAAAGCTGACAGACCTGATAGAGAGAAGATAGCTGAAGAACTTTACTATCAACACAAAGGCGAATTTGCCTCAGTTGATATAGCTAAATATAGAGCAGAACACAAATGGTGGGATGAACTCAGTGACTACAAGAGAGTGTTTTATGTGAGGGCTGACCAAATCATAGCCGTGGGGGGAGGGGGATGAAAAGCTGCCTCTGGTGTGATAAGCCTTTGCCGAAGAGAAGGCGTAAATATTGCTCGGATGATTGTAGCCACGAATATTTTGTGCAAGTTATAAGCCCCCTTTGGTGGAGTAATGCTGTAAAAATGGCCTTAGAAAGAGCAAGTAATAAATGCGAGAACTGCGGATCCCCTGAATCCAATATGTTTAATGGGATCTCCTATCGTACCAATTTAGAGGTTCATCACAAAGTTAAGTTAGAAGCAGGCGAGGTTCGTCACAATAGCCCAAAAAACAAACAGGATAATTTAGAGGTTCTTTGCACCTCCTGTCACGGGGTTGCTCACCATAAACTAAACACTGCACCTAGTTCACAGTTAGGATACAATCTGGGCAACGAAGTAGAGTTGGATATAGAGCTATGAATAGACTGGTAATTGAAATGGGATACCCCGGCTCTGTGATTTCCGTCAACCATTACAAGCACGGCTACTATACCAAGCTCGAGACAAAGACGTGGATGGATGAGTTGGGCTGGAAGGTAAAGTCCGCACACCTTGAAGATTGGAGATTGCCCTTGTCTATCCGGTGTGATGGGCGCTTTAAGGATAGAGCTAACCAACCGGACCTAAGCAATCTCAGCAAGGTGATTCTCGATGCACTCCAGGAAGCAAGCGGGGTAAATGACCGCGATATGAGATGGCAGGATGGTGACGTGTCCTATGGTGAGCCACCTACCTTGACAATTACTATTACGGCAGGGAGATAGAGTTACTGTAGAAGGAGGGAATGATGAAATGTGCTAAATGTGGTGGGAAAATGGAATCTATGGGAACGGTAGACCAAAGTTGGAGGTTTTACCGATGCAAGTGTGGCTATGAGGGGGCAAAGCACATCCACCCTAAAACCTAACCCAAAACAAACAGAAGGGAGGTATTGAAAGATGAGTAGAGGCGGTTACAAGGGGAGAGAAAACTTCCCCCACGAATTTGAGATATGTCCTAACTGTGGCAAGAAAGGTGTTTATCAAAGGCACTCACTGAGCCGACAGATTGGGCAGGAAACGCATTGCCGCTACTGTAAGGAAGTCAATCAAATTTATGAGGCAAACAAATGACCACCCTAGAGAGACTAGATAAAGCAGTAAACAAAGCCAACCTGATGGTTTGGCTGGCTCTGGTAGATTATTATAAGAAGGAGATGGTGAGATGAGTCTTAATCAAACTGGCATTGAATGGTGCCGGAACCCAGATGGAACTAAAGGTTTTTCTTGGAACCCCATCACTGGCTGCTTGAATTGCACACCTGAAGGATTGTGCAAAGGAGGCTTATTTCCCTGTTGGGCGTATAAAACAGCAAATGGGCGGCTGAAGAAATTGTATTTGGCGAATAAGAATATAGCTGTTCCTGATAATGTGAATGTTGAGTTTATGAGAGGGCACGGCGGTGAATTAGTGCCTTACAATGACCCCTTCTATCCCCGCTTCTGGGAAGATAGGCTAGAGTCTATAAAAAGACCACTAGCTCCTAGTGCTTGGGCAGGAAATGCCCCTTACACTAGACATCCTGAATTTGAACCGGTGAACAGACACGCTAAGAAAAAAGCAAGAGGCATTTTTGTCTGTGATATGTCGGACTTATTTGGTATTGGGATACCCGAAGAATGGACCAATAGAGTGCTGGAAGCCATAAGAATAAATGGGGTTGACCGCTTCTACCTCTTAACCAAGCAACCGCAGAACCTCATCAAGTTCAGCCCCTTCCCTGATAACTGCTGGGTGGGGGCTTCTTGGGTAGGTGATGATAAAGCTATCCCACTCAAATATATGCAGGGGATAGAGGCTAAAGTAAAGTTCATTTCATTTGAACCTCTACTTCAGTTTCCTGGATGGTGGAACAGTCAGAATTTATACGAAGCCTTTATTAAAGCTGGTATCAAGTGGGTAATCATCGGAGCCCAGACAAAGCCCACCGTCTACCCGAAGATGGAGTGGGTCCAAGGGATAGTCCAAGCCTGTGATAAGGCTGGTATCTCAGTGTTCTTGAAGGATAAGTTGAAGCCGATATTACCAGGTGAAGAACCATTTTATTCTTACTATACGCCAATTCAAGACGGTGTGGCTTTTGGTAAATATAGACAGGAGATGCCCAAATAAAGGAGGTATGTAATGGCAGAGCTTAGGATTAAAGCAATGGATGACCTGAAGAAATTAAAGGGGTGGACTATTGAAAAAGCGTTTAAGGCTACGGATCGGGTGGCGGCCGTAGCCTTTGTCTTATCGTTCCCCGGGGCAGAGCGGAAAGTAATGCTCATTCTGGATGCGAAAGTAAATATGGGTCGATCAGGGAATGTGGTTATCGCCAGTGAAGCTATACAAATAGAAGTCAAAGATATTATTGAGGAGGAAGAAGGATGACCAAGCAGGAGGAGAAAA
>SDBU01001236.1_pt1 | contig 37202 bp, 60 predicted proteins | sample 2277071 | NCBI WGS metagenome assembly SDBU01 (sample SAMN10397929, study PRJNA504765) | marine sediment metagenome | isolation source: marine sediment core GS08_GC12, 126 cmbsf | place: Arctic Ocean: Gakkel Ridge, Loki's castle | collected 2008 | reverse complement strand
GCAGACGTACTTACTTCTAGGGCTATTTTTATTGCGCTGATGGCTTGTCCTTCAGTAAAACCTCCAGCCCCAAAAGTCGTGTCTAAGACCTCAAAGGCCTCCTTAAAGTCCCCTCCTGATGGTTCGCTTAGTAGTATGTACATTGTTTACCTCCTATAAATCCTTTATCTTAAGACTAGCCTTCCGGAAACCTAACATGTTCCAACTACTATACATCTCGTAGAAGGGTGTATGTTCAGAGTCATCGGCACCACAGACGTCGTAAGTAATAACGTCTATTCCAGAAACGAGACGTAGTCGAGCAGTATTTGTATACCGGTTATGGTAGACTCTTCCCTTCCAATCTAATTGGCGTAATACTCTCTTATCTATCTCCTCCTCACTAGCAGCACATATTAATGTGGTAGTGTGATAGTGAGCACTTTGCATTAAATAGTCTCCTACAAGCTGAATCATTTTATCCTGAGACCTTCTATTATTTAGGAGCTTACGTGCTTCATCGAAAATGAGTGTTGCATATAAAATGGAGATACCGTATTTGCTAAAGGCTTTCATAACGGCCTCAGCGTTCTCTTCCTCATCAGCAGCTGCGGTTATGCGTTCCATCTCATCTCTGAACTGAGATTCGTTCATAAACATAAACGGTCCGAAGCTCTCATTGAGTCCTAAGTCAGACCCTATACATATTACAGGTCTACCAAAGCGCTCTCTTAGCTCATAGGCAATACCCACAGCAGATAGAGTCTTACCTCGCCTCTTCTTACCTTCAATAAGTGTCGCTTTCTCGACTAGGAGGGATAAGGTACTCTCTCGGCGCTCCTCCTCCATATTGTCAAAAGACTCCATGCAGGCTAGCAGAGCTTCCTCACTTAGTTGGTCTACATTTATATTTGGTATTTTCATCTTAGTGAAATAGGTCTATCCTCTAATTCTTGCGATGACAGAGCCTGAAGAGCCCCTAGATACTCTTGTCTACCTTGCCGCTTGAACGATATCATTTCCTCATTATAGGCCTCGAGAAAGACCTGTATTAAAGGCTTAGTACGATCAGGGTCCATAGCTGCCAGTAACACCCTAAGTCTAATCTTATTAGGAAGCATTCTAGGATGATTTTCTGTTACTAGAGTATAATCACCATCGTCACGGTCATACAGCTCTTTTGTAACTAATGGATGACTTCCCTCTTCAGACATTTTAGCTTTAAGATATGCCTTAAGCTCACTCTTTGAGATTCCTAGACCCTTGATATTCTTTTCTTCACTTGCCATTTACTCTACTCCTACCATTTGTGCTATTGCACCAACAATCTTTTGTAGATTCATTACTAGGTATAGATTTACACCCCCTAGAGCTACTACAGCTAATAATATCATGATTGTCGTACTGCCTCCAGCTCCTCTACTAGGTATTCCTGCAGTGTCTCGAACGTCTTTCCAGGTAGTCTTTAACATAGCCTCGTCTCCTATCATTCTAAGAGACCGAGACGTTAAACCTGTACTCTTACCTGTAGGGTCTAAGGGTTGAGGCCGATTCCTGACGTACCAGTGAGCCCTGACTGATGTGCCTACTAGGCCTGCTGCTACTGGAGGCCAAGTAACCCAAAACTGCTTAGTTGTGTCTAAGAGGTACTTCTCCTTTTTCTCTCCTTTACCGTAGTAGATGCAGTCTCCTTCTACTGTTAGCATTGCTGAGAACATATGCTTCTGGTCCATAAAGATAGCATATATTTTGTTCTGAGCAGATTTTCTGACCCACATTTGGAGCAGAGCTATAGCTAAGACTAGCATTAACCCGAAGGCTCCGATCATAATGCCTAGCACCTTTAGTAGTGTTAGTGTAAAGTCGCCTGCCATTTACAACCTCCTAAATTTATTTACCAATACCGACGCTTTTTAGGCTCGGTAGGGGTTTCAACGTGTTTGTGTATGAGACGCTTCATTGCCTCATCTGGGTTTTCTCCGCGAGCAATTAATTCATGCTTAACCTCTCTAGATGCTTTAGCAGTATCAATAGTGCTTAATATAAAGATTTCGTAGGTGTCTAGAGCTACAGCATTAAGCTCAGCCTCTTGATTGGTACTGTAAGGTCCCCATAAGACAGCCTTACCAAGAGACGTCCAACCAAATACCCAATAGTAGTGCTTACCTGGTACGTAGGGTGAAGGAGCTTTATACGTTTTTCTCTTCAGGCGCTCTAGTCTCTTACGTACTACATCTAATGGATCAGTAGTCATTAGCTCTCCCTATTAGCAATCTTCTTCGATAAGCCTCGAATTATAAGATAGATACTGCCAACAACACCTAGACCACTGAGTTGATAATTGTGAATAAAGGCGAAGAAGATAGCACTTATAAGACAGAGAGTACCTGCTAGTAGTTCCCAAGTCCCTTTTCCTTTTGGTCGAGACTGCTCTAACTGTACCTCTTTATTGTGTGCTTCTAAAGCTTGCCTTTCCTCTAAGCTTAAGCTCTCTGCGTCAGCGTAGTAATCTCCAAAGACCGTATGATGTTTCTTTAAGTTATTCATAATTCTGTAAGTCCTTTCAAGTTTATTGTACTAGCTAAAGCACTTGAGGGTTTCTCCCTTGGAAATTTATGCTGGATGCTTATAGGCACAGTCTTTCTAAACTGAGGAGCTAATACAGTCTCTCTCTGCATTTCCAGCTGTTCTAGCTTAATATTACCTCTTTCAAGATCGGGTAGACGTTTTAGAATATCCTCTAAAGTGATAGACAATACTCTCTTTGAAGGTTTGAGATGTCCTTCATCTTGGGCAATTCTAACTTCACTCGCTATTTCCTTTGAGGTCATCTTACCCATATACTCAGACATACGTGCTAGCATGAAGTCTTTTTGTGCTTTGTCTTTAGGTACTCTTCTTATAAATTCAGCAAACGAACTACCAAGAGGCAGCGCATCCATTCCTGAAGGTGCTTCTGGCGCGCTCATTCCTCTAGTCGGGCTAGGAAGCCTCGTTCCTACGTCTGTCACTAGACCACCTCCCGCAAATTGAATAGTTTTGCCGTTAATGATAAGGATATCAGAGAAGCCTAGGTCTATTAAAATACTCTTAGGAACTTTCTTTGCCGTTCCGATGATTTGAAGAGTCTCATTAGGTGTTCTACCTTGCTCTTTCCATCCTATAGGCGTCTGTCCAATTAAGTTAAACGGTTTCAGCTGGTCATACGGGGGAGAAATATACTTGATAACATCTCCGCCTTTTAGTCGACCTTGTCTCCAACTAATAGAGCCTTCAGGAATTTTAACCTTTTTCTTCTTCCCTACTTCCTTTACACCAGGAAGTAAGATTGGTCTAGCCTTAGGAGTAGTAGGTATTTGTGTAGGTGGTATTAAGGCCGGCGGTGCCATTGCAGGTGTTAATGTTGGTGTTAACGCCGATTTTATTGGCTTAGAGGTCGATCTAGTTGGAGTAGTTACTGTAGGATGAAGAGCTGTAGGATGAAGATCTGTTATAGGAGTAATAGGCGAAGGAGTAGTAATAACAGAAGATGACCTCGGAGCTATAGATGTTGCTGAAGGTTCTGATGCAGGAGGTAGAACCTTAGATAGAGTAGCTATAGGAGCTACAAACTCTGTAGAAACAGCCCCAGCCGGAATAGAGAGCATTGAAGTTGCTAAGGCTGCTAAGGCTAGCTTTGTGCTCAGCTTTCCAAGGTTGAGATAATAGAGCTTCTCTGTTGTAAGACCGGTAAAGGAATCTTTAACATCCGTCAATACTGTCTTAGTAGCCTTATCGTAAGCCTTTAAGGCATCCTTTGCTGTCTTATTCTGCGTGCCTATATCAAACATGCCTAACATACCTTCTATTTCTGAAACAGTAGGTATTTCACTCTTGTTTAGTTGCTCAGAAATAAAGGCGTTGAGATCCTTTGGAACCTCTTTTCCTAAGCCTTTAGCTACTGCAGAGACTTTATCAACTAAGTCCTGATGTATTATACTCGCTGTTTCATCGTAGAGATTAGCTTCTGTAGGTTCCTTACCTTTTGAAGCAAGATTTTGTATAGCTTGTTTCTGAGCTCTGATTGGTAGTTCTTGAGCTTCTATAGCCAGCTCTTTAGGAGTAGCCGTCTTCCATTTATAGGTGTCACGATAGAACTCTACTAAACTAGTTCGAAGGCTATGAGGAACATCTGGATTAGTAGTGATCTTGCTTATATGAGGATGTAGTAGATCTCCTAGCATAGCTTCAAAAGTCATCTTATGGATTGCTAAGGCTTTTGCCTTTGAAGGTGCTCCTAAGCCTGTACGTTTTGCAGCTTCTGTCCTAGTCCATAGGATAGGTACCTCTGTACGAGTGCGAGGATAGTATGTAACACCCTCACCTGTTATTCCTCCTGAAATGCCCTTAAGACTAAGAGCTCTTATGTTAGGCTCGGTAGCGTAGAATTCAGAGCCAGATATAAGCTCGTTATAGATTACAGGCTTACCTTCTATGTATTCAACTCTGAAAGGTCCTGAAATAGTCTTTCCTGAACCAATATCTACGCTAGGAACAGTCCTAACTGCTATGACGCCCGCGTGAGCCCCTAACTCTCCAGTAGTTCGGTCAATCAGGAAGTCGTAAGCAATTTCAGGAGAGAAAAATACTTGCTCTTCTGTAGGCTTCCACTTACCGGATGTCTGTAGCATTTGAATATTTGGTCTAAGATCTTTAACAGCAAAGAATACAGTTCCAGGAATTATCTTACCGATAGGAGATACTACTTTAGAGAGGATGTTTCCAGTGTTAGGATCCGTTATAGCTATATCTTTGCCCCATAGTAGAGTCTGATATTGAAGCTCTTTTACAAGTTCTATAACGGTCTCTAAACGAGCCTTTTCAACATCTGGAGGTAGAGGCTCTAGTTTACCTGCACCTAATCTCTCTGAATAATTCCTAAAGTTATCTAGTAGCTCCTGCATTTCATCAGCGTGCTTAATCTGCCCTGACTCTCTAGTAAGATTGATTACCTTTTGAGCTTGTACTTGGTATCTTACTATATCTTTTACACGACCCTCATGAGTGCCTAACTTAACATCTGGAAAGTCTTTAGGAGCCAGCACTCCTTCCTTACCATATAGCCCAACTAATTGAGGTCCCATAAGACCTTTTGCTTTACTCACTCCAGGGCTTAGAGCGTTTTGAGCTCTAACCATAAATTGCTCAGCAATAGGCTGAACCATAATTCCACTTACTTTGATAGGCTGAAGTCTTTTCCAACCGTAGGGTAGACCTTGCCTACTAAACTGAGAAGCAGTATGTACGTCTAGCTCGGTAGTAGCCCCATTAGTTTTGAGTATCCTCATTATCTGGGCCTTAACAGTAGCAGCAACATCCTTACTTCCTGAAGTATTAAAGTCTAAGTCCTTAGGTATTATATCAAAGCCTTGTAAGTAATCAGCTACACTTCCTAAGGTCACTAATTCGTACTTATCGGCATTGTTTCTCATCCAAGTTGCTAATGCCTTCGCAGCTTCTGGATTCATTCCTGATACATTCTCGTAAGCTTCTTCAAGACCACGATACATTGATTCAGGTACGCTATAATCCTTTAAGCTATCAGTTAACTTAATAACACTCCTAAATGATTGGGCTGTCTCAGGTGTCATAAAAGATGCAGCCTTATTGACTAATGCTGTACCTTTTAGACCTGCTAATGAATGCCATTGTACAGGAGTGAAGTGTTCAAAGTACTCTGGAGGAACTCTTACAGGCCAAAGGTCCTTATATCCAGTTGTGAGTGCTCTGGGAGCTAGACCTCCCTCAGTGGTAACAGTTTTTGCTAGCCGTAAACCCTGAAGTCCTGACCTAACAATCGGAAGTAAAAGTGGAATATAAGATAAACCTGTAAAAGCACCGGCAATAATTCTCTGCTCTGGAGTCCATTTATCCCAGTTAATAATATCTGTTATAGTCATTCCTGCAGGAAAGCCTACCTTAAGAGCTAACTCACCTATAGCCGTTCCTTTGTAGACTATTTGAGCAGCGGCCATTGCGCCCATTCGAATGCCTGGAGTCATTGTTGGCTGTATAAGTTTAGTACCTAACGACCATGCTCCTGCTCTAACAATAGGAAGAACAAATGTGGCAGCAATTGCTCCTGCTATTAACCAATCAAGAGGTGTTGCTCCTTCAGGACTGGCTGTGACTTTATCACCTTTCTGAGCTTTTTCAACTTCCTCGGGCTTGAAGCCGCCACTAACTAAAAGCTGAGCATTGTAAGGATGGTCTTCGGTATATTTAGTTAAATCATAACCTATTACATCCCCTATAAGGTTTTTAATAGTATAATCATTAAGCTGCTCTTGAAGGTCTCCAACAGTAGTGTTCTTAGTAAAGGGTGTAGCCATAGCCACGAAGGGTGATATAGCGAGCATTGCAGCTACTCTTGCTGGCATAGGTAATGAAGGATCTATAGCTGCCTGAGATAGAGAGCGCGTCAATGAAACTAGACCACTTGTAGGGGCAGCATAGCTAGCATAAATCTGAGAGACTTGGCGCTTTTGTTCATCAGTCAGGTCCTTCCAGACAATACTAGTTAGTTCTATCCAAGTAACGTCAGTTTTGTCAGGTACCGCTATTCCAATCTCTTTCATAGCAGTTCCTAGATTCATATTCTCAGCGAGAGTAAGGTCCTTTCCACCTAGTTTAGTCCCTTTATCTAAGTAGCTTACAAGAGAGTCTAGTGAGTTAACATATTTCTGAGTATTATCAACAAACGTAGGGTCATAACCAAGCTGCTTTAATTGGGCAACTGTAACTACTCCTGCTCCTAATGCAGCTACAAAGTCAGGCAGGTAGGTAGTAGGTCTCGGAGTCCCAGGGGCCATCATAAACACACCAGAAGTAGTAGTAGCCTTAGTATAGGGCTTAAGAGCCTTAAGGGTAATTGTAATACTATTGAAATAAGTAGCATTACCAGGATAAGCTGCTTTAAGAGTGTCTATATTCAGCCCTGCATTATAAAGAGATACGAAGTCTTTCGGGTCTACACCCTTTGACTTAGCGAAACTCTCTATATTTTTGGCAGCAAGAACTGAGCTTGCTAGTAATTGAAAAACTGCTTCATTATAGCCCTCAACGCCTTCCGACCTATAAGCGTCTTGTAGTACTTTAGGTAAGTTAGGTAGAGAGCTCTCAAAGTCTTTTATCTGAGCTTCATACTTGACCTCTTGAGCTTTGATTATTGGAGCGTCGGCAGCAGCGCTCTGAAGATCTACTATAGCTAATCTACCTTTCTCTGTTGTACCAAATAGAGCTCTAATTTCTTCAATATGTCCTTCTCTAATTGCTTTGACATAATCTCCACGGTAGGGTAGAAGTGCTTTTTGGGCCTTTATAGTTTTTATGCTAACTCCCCAGCTTGCGATTACTTCTGGGGCTATATTAGCTTTCAGAGCAGTAACAACGTCTATAACGCCTTCTGTAGCAAAAGGAGTAGTTATAGCAATAACCTGCTGTCTACTTTCAGTGATAAGCTGATCTACAAGTTCTGGAGTTAAAGGAACGTCTATACCCTCCTGATTAATAGTATATCCGCCCTCTTTGATGGCACTCTCTAAGTTTTGTGCATAGGTCTTTTGACTCTCAATAGCTTCGAGTTTAGCCTTAATATCTTCTATACTCTTCCAATACTTAGGACCGAACTGCTCTACTCCTGGTATTGTAGGAATCTTACCGGCAGCTACTTTCTCACTAGAAGTAATAGCCTCCTTAAGTTCTGTCTCCCTAGCTGTTAAGTCAGAGGTAACTACAGAAGGCGTAGAAGGCGTGGAAGGTGTAGTAGATGTAACAGCAGGTGACGAAGGTAGAGAAGCCATAGTAGTTCCAGGCGTCCTAACTCCGAGTAAAATATCGCTTTGTTCAACCATTAGAGTATTTCTCCTATATTGAACTTGATGTCCACTTAGTAACTAGTAAGGATACTGCTATAGCCCCTATTACATACCATATAATGTAGTACCAATCTAGAATACCCATCGCTGTAGGTATTGCTATGAGCCCTGCGTAGGCTCCTACTCCTATCACGATGTTCTTAGTTGCTACAAGTACTGCAGTACCTAGAATCAAAGCTATTATTGTGGCTACTATCTTCCAGAAGTAAGGCATAGTTATTTCAGGGCCCCCATTAGCTTGAAAGTCTGCCATAAGGCCTTTAAATAGGTCATATAGTGGAAAGTTAGCACCTTCAACACCTGATGATATAGTAGGGTTATATTCAGGTACAAGGTCAGAAACATCAGGTATGCCTGTAGCTGGAGTTACGGCAACTGAAGGTAGAAGAGCCCCTACATCTATCGCTACTCCAGCAGGATTAGTACCCCAAGTTATAAGTCCTGGCTGGTCTCCACCGGTTTGGTCAATTAACTTAGGGTACATATCATACGTAGCCCCTGCTGGTGATGTACCTAAATCAGTTGTAAGTACTAAATGAGTGTTATCTGTAACACTTGAAATAGTATAGTAAGTACTATCGCCTGAGATAAGCATTAGGCCACCTACCATATTATTTACCCAAGTAGTAGTAGTGCCTGTGATAGTAGCTGTCCCAGTAGTCCCAGTAACGGTACCTGTAGAGTAGGTTTGTCCTCCTATAATGGCTGCAGGTTGGTAAGAAGCAATTAAAGTACTTGCTATAGTATGTTTGTAGTAACTTATATAAGGCATTACATTGCTCTGGTTTATTATCCAATCATTTACATTATTAGGAACTGTTGCTGCTCCTAGTGTAATAGTTACAGGGACTGTATCAACTGTAATGCCAAAAGTATTAGCTCCAGGATTAGCTTCAACAACTATATTATGTTCCCCAACTGTCACAGCAGCTGATTCAACTATCCAAGACGTACCAATAGCTATAAACGTTCTATCGTTAGCTGGAACAGTAACCCACGATGCCCCACTATTATTACTTAGAAGATCTGTCCCTCCTGCATAAGGGTTAGCGTTAGAGTACTGCCAATCCATACGATTGCCGGCATCACCAGTAGGATGTCTAACTATTATTGCGTACATGGTACTACTAGATACAGGGTAAGCAATTACCAAATCGAGAACATTCGAACTGGAGGTAAGAGTAGACGCATCTACCGTAATACTAGTTAGGTCAGTTTCAGTAGGCAGCCCTGCAGTTGTATTTTGGATGGATACAATAAAGTCTCCTGTCGGTGCTCCTGCCCCAATAACCATTCTCAAGCTAACCTGCGTTATTGCTGCGTCCGTCGCTGGGGTGAAAGTCTGTCCTCTCCAAGTAGTTCCCCAAACAGGTTGTTGGCCTGCCCAACCTCCTTGGGTAGCTATTGCATTCGCTGCCCATATCCAGCTAAAGATAGTATTTGTCTGTGAAATGGCTGTACCAAAAGCTCCTACCTTTCCCATTAAGGCTGGATTATCTATTTGAGCTATATCAACGTAGGCATCTATTTCAAATATGAAGTCGTTAGTTGGTTCTAAAGCAGCAACATCAAGTACAGTAATATATCCATCATAACCTGTTAGAATCTGAAACGCACTAGCCGGAGTATTACCAGTAGTGTAGGGAAGCAATACTGTTCCATTAGCTGTAAGAGAGGTAGCTACAATGGTACGGTCGCTTGCTAACATAAAGGGTAGGCTATTCAGGTCTGTGTCTAAACCTGTATTAGATATAAAGCCGTGAGAAGCTAAATAGGTATTATCCATAGGAGCTTCAACTCCTATCATAGTATAAGAGTTGCCTGAGGACTCTACTACTGTAATCGTAGCTAATGATGCAGCATATACAGGTAGAGCTACTAGTAGAACTGCTAGCAGGCCTATCAAAACTTTTAATACTTTCTTTCTCATGTTATAGGCTTTCCTAATATGAATACTAAGGACATTCCTAAGACAGCTACAAATATTGTTGCTGCAGCCACTATAGGACTTAAAAAGCCTGGTATTACTAATAGCACGAGGATAGCGAAAGCTGCTGTCATTGACATCTTAGTATCTAACTTAAGCATTACACACATAAAAACAATTAAGGCTGCGACTAGTATCATATGTAGTAGATTTTCGTTAGGTAGTCCCATCCATTCTGATATTCCACTAAAGTCAAATGGCCAGTTACTAACTACAGCAGCCGTCCCAGTGCCTTGGAAGGTCTTACCAGTATAAGATATGGTTGTTTGACTTGTAGGAAGTACTGAAGGACATAGGTCCTTTAGATAAGGTATGACATTAGTAAAGTATGCCACTCCATAACTACTAAGAACATTACCTCCAGCTGTAATACTTAGTAAAGCTACGCTCCAATAAGCTGATAGAGAACTTGCCCAACCTAGAACTTCGGTAGCTAATAGGTTCCGAGACAGAGCCGTAGAAGCTGATGCATGCCAGTTTATTGTAGTAGTAGCTACTTCAGGAATGTTTCCAGCCCAAGATAAGGTAGGACTTCCAGTTAAGTCTATAGTGTAAGCAGCTTCCCAAGTAATATCTGAAGAGGCATAAATAGCAAAGGTGCTATAGCCGTAACCACTATTGTAGTAAGCATATGGAGTAGTCTCAGCTACTGTCTCTCCAGCGAGTAATACTCTACCTATAAATGCACTAGAAGAAGGTTCAGAAGGAGGTGAGGCGTAGGGAATGTTTATTTTGACTAAGAAGAGAGTATCTCCAGTAACATCTAAGTTTTGGTAAGCATCTACCTGTAGTATGAAAGGGCCACTATCAGGATTAGCTATAGCTAAAACAGGAGTACCTGTCATTAATAGCATAGCTCCTACTAATACAATGACCTTAACAGCTCTCTTTAACATAGTTAACTCTTCCAGAGGCTCATTCCTAAACCTAACATCGCTAATCCGAAGGATAGTATGAAGCCCCATGAGAAAGCAAATAGGACATATCTAAAAACTGTAGCTTGACCTTGTAGCCAAGGATAGTCCCACATAGCTAAGCTTATCATACTGCCAAACATATGCCCTCCTAGAGTTAGAGCATCAATAAAGCCAAAGGCAGCTCCTGCTTGGGTTACGTTATAGCCTATCATTTTGTCGATAGCAGTAACATCCATAGTCTTTATAGACGTATTTTCGAGATGGATTACAGCCTCAGTAGTTTGACCTATTCGAGGATTTATTTGACCTCTAGTAACTCCAGTAAAAGACGTATCTGTCTTGTCTGTATAGGAAACTACTTCATTCTCCCATTGAACGTAGGCAGGATTGGATACACTAGCTGCTAAGAAACCCTCTGTACTGTTTACTTGTAGTGTAACATCAGTAGCAGTGGCAGCAGACGTAGTTCTTGTAGCAGCAAAACCGCCACCTTCTAGTCCAGCAGTTAGTATACTGCTAATTATGAATATAAACATAAAGAAGGTAGCCCACCTGCCCATCTAGTCCTCCTAAGAAGAAGGCCTGCCTACAATTGCAGGCAAGCCTTCATTCTTTTAGGTTAGTGTGACAATTCAGTTATACCGTGCCACCCGCGAATCCGCCGGCGAGTTTAACCACGATGATGAACATCGCGATAATGGCTACGATACCGATTACTGGGGCGATGTTACTGATAATGGAAGTCAACACCGTTGGCCAGCCTGAAGTGTCCTGCCCAGAAACGATACCCTGGGCAATGACAATGGCAAACACTCCTATGAGGCCTACCACAAGCGCGCCTATTACTGAGCCAATCATGTTTATATAACCTCCTCGACTTACTTTAAGAACTATCTCAATTATACCTTAACACTACTATAGACACAACGATGATAGTGTGCAGTATATAGTCCTCATTTTTGGCTTAATGATAATGATGGAATTCACCATTATCATTGACAATTCATTTCAGAGATAGTACAGTTAGGTCAGTAAAGAAAATTAGGTAGAAAAGGGAGGAACACTAAAGTGGCACTTACAGAGAAGCAAAAGGCAAGAGCCAAAGAGTACCGTGAACGATTGATGGGCTTCGCCAAGGCCGGTGGCTACGAACCCAAAAAGCGCGAGGGTAGTGGCCTAACTCAGAAACGGACCTCCAAACACGGCACCACCTATTACTACCAGCCGTGGGACACTCTGAGCGGCGAGCAAAAGGCCAAGCGGATCGCGTATTCGAAGGGCTACGCCCGGAAGGTTAGACAGGAGGCCGCCGCCTACCGTCGAGAGCATAGCGTCTAAGTCTTCGGCGCCAACACCAGTAAGCAAGGAAAGAGGAGCTGTAACAAGTTCCTCTCTCTTTATTCACTACTAAGTTTTGAATTCGGTATTCTTTTACTTCTACTCCCTCCAACTAACCATTTCTCCCCAAGATTTCCCTACTTCAATATCAAATTTAAAAGGCATTGTAGTATTAAGGAGCTTCTGAGGCAAGGTAGCTCCAAGCTCTTCAATTTGAGGGGCTAACTCAGCTATTTTATCTTCTCTTATTCTCATTAGTATGGAGTCGTGTATAGGTAGTAGAGGTAATACTAGGTCATGAGGGAAAGTCTTATATATCTCTAGCATAACTAGCAAATTAGTATCATTAGCGGTAGACTGTATATTAAAATTACGCGCTTCGGACTCTACGGTTTCTACATTATCCTTAGTAATAAGTCCCCAATGTCTCTTCCTTCCATAATATGACCTTACTTCCCCGGTGTCATGTACCTCACGAATACGCTCTCGCATATATTCTAAAGCTCTACTGTAAGGTTCCCAGGTAATATCTAGCCATTGTTGAGCCTCACGTACTTTAACTTTTTTCTCTGGGTCGGTAAAAGTGTTCCATTTATCCTTAGCGAACTGGCGAGCTATACTAGGAGCCTTCCTTCCGTATGGAGGACCGAAGGCTAAAGTCTTAGCATCTAGTACTTCTTGATGATTATAATTAGACTTAGCTGTACCTCTACCAAATAGTCTATCTCTTATTTCACCATGAAAGTCTCGACCTTCACTGAAGTCACTTTTCATATTAAGGTCCCCAGCTAATGCCCCTAATATACGTAGCTCAAACTGCCCTTGATCTCCTTCAGCCATGATGTAGCCTTCATCAGCTATGAACAGCTTTTTAATTCCACCTTTTTCTTCTGGTATTCCCAACATATTGACACTCATTCTTTAGATCCTCCGCTAGCGATTCTGCCAGTGACTGTACCATTAAGTCTTAGATTAGGGTGAAGATAACCGTCTACAGCCTCAACCTGTATACCCTCTATATAAGTATTCAACATCTTCTGGTTAGACCGGTAATCTATTAGTAACTGAGCTTCAGGAGTACCTACTCTTTCCATGATAGCTCGTCCAGTACCCTCCTTAGCCTCTGTAAGGTGTAGAATTTCATGAAAGAGCTTTTTACATTGGACAGGAGAGTTAGGATTGAACCCTTCCCAAGATATCTTTACCAAAGCTTCCAATAACTCGGCACTAATCTTCTGAAACTGTACTCTTAGCTCTGCTATCCTATCTAGGTCAACTTTAAGTCCTTCTCTAGCAGTTTCCAAAAACATATTAGAGACAGGCAGAAGTATACGATTGTAGACAGCTCTTGCATCATCATCCATCATTGTGTTATAGAGAACATCTAAGGTACCTGTATAGCAGCTATCTAAAGCCGCATATAGAGCTAGCACCTTGTATGGTATAGCTGCATATGAAGTTGACTTATTAGGTAAGTACTGCTTTAAAGAGGCGTCCCATTTTGGAGCATTACAGAAAGAGCGAGCCTGCCCCTTCAGCCCTTGTAAGTAGGGTTGCTCATCCAACGTGTAATGCTTGAGCATTATATCTTCACCTATACTAGCGTTGATGCCCCAGCTTCTGAGAAACTGACAATCAAAGACACCATTGAAGTACTTGATATTATTAGTCTCAAGTAATACCTTCAAGAGGTCAAACAAAGAGTCATTGTCCTCAAACATAGTCCACTTAAAAGTATAACCTACCTTAGGCTTATCCCCATTGTCTCCAGCTATAGATATGCAAATAATCAAGTCAGTGAAAGGACTAAAGCCTGTCGTTTCTAAGTCAGCTGTAAGACCCTTATAAGTGGCTAGTTTCATTAAAGCTGCTTTAGCTTTTCCAGGCTTTATATCTCTAGTCTTGAAGCTCTTAGGTTGCACATCTAACAAAGGCTGTCCATCTAAGTACATCGCCGCCTTAGATAGAGCACGAGTAAACTGTTGAAATAAATCAGGACGTCTAAGCACTGCTGCCGGATGAAAAGCAGGTATGACCTTACAGTCTAGTAAGAGCTTACCCTGCCTCTTAATTTTAAGCTGCTTACGCAACTTGTAATCAAACAGCAGCCCCTGCCTTTGAGTTATACTACCCTCAATCATTAGAGCCTGTAAAGCTACATTGCCTGTAGGCATTATAACCTTAGGTTGAGAAGCTATTAATTCAGCAATAAGCCTATCTCTACAGGCTTCAATCTGCTCAGGAGTAGGAGTATCATCCTTGTAGCATAGGTTAGCGTTATTATGGACTACCTGATACTTAGTTAAGCCTGTCTGTTTCTCGACTTCCCTTAAGAGCTGACCAGACTTGCCTACATAAAACTCTCCTTCTAAGAACTCTTCATAACCAGGGGCTTCTCCGAGTACAACGATGTCTGCTTTGCGTCTTCTACGAGCGTCAAGAACTACAGGACACTCAGCTCTAGAGCATTCTGAACACTTCGCTTTAGGAGCCTTTGGGGCCGTAGCCTTAGGCTCCCAAGTAAAGGTATCAGCGTCTTCAGACACGCATTTTTGCCATCCCCCAGGATTGACTTCCCAAGCTGGTTTACGGTACTTCATTAGGCTAGTCAGAGTAGACACCTTAGATTCTTTTACCATCTGATTGCCGTCTTCTACAACGTAATCAGATTTGTCATCTAAGTAGAAGATAGTCTCACCGTCTTGTTCTACTGCTTTAGCCAACCAACCTATAGTACGAAAGTTTTCCCAGACATCATCGATGAAGACCTGCTGTCTTAGCTCTATAAGTTGTCCTACATAGCTACTATAATCCATACATACTCCTAAGACTCTATTAGTATTGGTATTACCTGATAGGTTACCTCAAAGCCGGGTAGTCTTGTAGACAACTCAGCTACCCCAATAGCGGCCTCATAAGGTATAGTAATTGTTACTCCGATAGTATTGTTTGCAACATTTCTGACTGCAGAACCTAAGTTAAACCACACTCCTTGAGAGTCAAGTAGGTGTAATGACAGATTGTCGAAGATAGCAGCCCCATAGACATAGACATTTCCACCGCGATAGACTATAACGTTAGATACTATTAGAGTAGCTAAACGAGACACTTCTACTGTCTTACTGCCTGAATCTCCTGTATCTCCCTTATTACCTGTAAGACCTATTAGACCTTGAGGACCGCTTAAGCCTTGCAGTCCCTGCGTTCCTGGTAGTCCTGCAGCTCCAGCAGCACCACCTACGCCCGCTACTCCTGGAACTCCTTGAACTCCAGCTGGTCCAGGTTCACCTTGTAGTCCTTGCGGCCCTGAAGTTACCATCGCTATTACTGACATAATCAGAGCTAATATACACAACAAAGCCACTACATTAAGTCTTGTTATTGCTCCCATCTTTGCCCTCCTTAAATAGTCTTACATAATCGTCTACATTCTTAGTCATAAGAGAAGTACTAAGATGATTTGTAAGGAAATACCAATCATCATCAATATGCCTATGTTTAGCCCAATCAGCTAGAGTAAGACCTTCTAAAGCGAACTCTACTGATTTAGCAGTGTCAATAGACATAACAAAGTTAAATTCGCGATCCTCTAACAAATCGTACGGGTTATTCCACAAACCTAGTAGATGGCAAGGCTTATGTACTGTAGGAGCTATAAGTTCGAGGGCTTTTGATCGCTTGCTAAATTTAGGAGTGTAAAACATAGAAATACCTAACCAATCTATACGAGGCTCAGCATTGAACACTTTATAGCACTCAAACCACTCTTTTGCGTCAGTACCTTGAGGTACTGCCATTATCCGGATACCTTTATCGTGTAACTTCTCTGACCATTGTGCTAGGAAATTCATAGTGTCAGTAATAGTCAAGTACTTATTATAAATAGTATCCGGGGCTACAACTATGCTAGGTTGAAGGTCGCTCCAGACCTCCTGTATATAAAAGTTATCCATAGCAGCCTTAAGTTCAGCTGCGCCGTTATCTAATATGATAAAGTCTCCAGCAGCGCGACGTTCAAGGTAGAAGTCTCGGTATGCTTTACTATTTAAGTAGTACTGAGTCAGAACAATATGGAAATCTGTAGAGTACTTTTCTAAAAGATTTACAGGGCTTACAACTGCTACTCTTTTAATCATTAGAAGTCTCTACTAAACAGTACAGAGGGTTTCTTAGCAGCTAGTGTATCCAATGGGAAGACGTAGGGACAGGTGACATCTGTACAATACTTCTGGTATCTACTAGCAAGTATTCCACACGTTAGACAAGCCTTCCAATCACCTCTAACCTTAGCTAAGGCTTCGATTTCTGCCTTCCCGGCAGCTGTCAGCTTTGCCCTATAGGCCTCCCAAAGAGGTTCGTAGAACGTCTTCCATCTGGCTAATGCAGATTGAAGTAGCGCGTGCTCATCGTTTGTAGCTTCCTTGAACTCCTGATGAGCGGCCTTATCTATTGCTGCTCTTTCTGCTATTATCTCTAATTCTCTCTTATCGGCTTTACGTATTTCTTGTTTAGTCTTCAAGTTATACCTCCCACGGATATATCACCCAAGCATTCTTAGCTCTCTCTTCTACCCATATGTCTGGCACAAACATTGCTCCAGGTACTCTATGAATAGTAGCAGTACAAGCAGCTAATTTGCCTATGTGACTTAAAGTATTTCCAGAATCAATGATATCGTCTACTATAAGGGTATGACCGTAGGCGACAACTTCTGCTAAAGTAGCCAAAGGTAGGTCTAACATATGGCTAAGTTTAACTGCTATTACTAAACCTCCTCGAGGTATGCCATAGATACACTTTATGCGCTGTAAATGACCTTCAGTTTTAATACGATTAGCTATAGTGTCCATAGCTTCATTAAATTCCTGCCAGCTATAGTGTACTTGCTTAGTCATCTAGCCTCCTTACTTCAGCTCCGACAAAGGCATCCTCGAATACTCTTACTATAGCCCCACAACTGTAAAGGTGGCTTATATGAGCTATGACTACATTAGCTAAGTCCTCACAACTCATGTCACCGAAGTTGCAAGGTTCAAGACCGTAAGAGTTCACTATAACCATCATTAGTATCCTACGAAGCTCTAGAAACTCTAGCTGTCTTGATGTAGTAATCGGAATCTGTGCTTCAAAGTGGAAGATATGTCCGTGCTTACTCCTCAGGTCAGCGTACTGATTAGGGGCATCTGGCCAGCAGTGACTGCCCTCAAGGTCAAACTTGACTATAATGGATGTTTCGCTCATACTAATACTTGCCCTCCGCTATCAATCTAGTTAAAGCCTCTTTAGCTCCTGGAAGAGCCTCATTAAACTCTTCAGCATTATAGTAGCACCACTTAGTTTCTAAGTTCTCTCCGGTGCCTTTATAGCCTAGTACATCACAACGATAAAACAGAACCAGATAGGGAATATCGTTACTGAAAGTATTTACCTGGGCATGAAGCAGCTCTCTTACATGAACTACCATTCCTAATTCTTCTTCCAGCTCTCTGACTAAGGCTGCCTCCATAGTCTCCCCTTTCTCTACCTTGCCGCCAGGCATTTCCCACAGTCCTATAGTCTCTGGAGAACCAGATCTTGTCTTCTTAGCAAGAAGAATCTGTCTATCTAGAACTATACATCCGGAAACAACTAATGTAACTTCCACTCTACCCCTCCAAGCCTTGAGCTATCAGTATTGACTCTATATCTGGAGGCTTCCAACCTTCAGGCTTTAGTATCTTCCCATCCGAGCGTCTAGGTCCACCGACTTTAGCCATATTGGTTCTATGTATTTCATCCCAGACAGGTCTTATATCTATTCCATAAGAGATAGCAGTTCCAATCAGTACGACAATTGAGTCTCCAATACCGTCTGCTAAATCAACTAAATCCTCATGAGCAATAGCACTCAAAGCCTCACTTAGCTCTTCTTTAATGAGACTATACCGAAGGCGGCATATGTCAGCAGAAGGTAGAGCTGGCTTATTACCTATGAAAGTGTCTGTAGCTCTATGGAAGTCAACAATGTCTTGATACCAATCCTTACTCATAGCTGTACTCCCACCTCTAATAAGCAGTCTTTAATTAGGGGCTTTAAGTCCTTCTTGAATATCTTGAAGGTCTTCAACATAGTGCCCAGTAACGCATCACTCATAAGATTATCATAGATACGCTCGAAGTTGACTTCAAAGTCATACTCCTTAGAAGGGTCTAGCTTGCCTTCAGCTATCTCGTCTTTTAGTTGCTTAATGACTGCTGGTTTTAACTGACCTAAAAGTGTCTTTTTAAGACTCATAATATCTTAGAAACCTCCTATCTTGTGCGTATATTACTGTAGAATTCAGCCCTTGCTGCTGGACTGTCCCTAAATAGGCCTCTTAAAGAGCTTGTAACAGTACTACTTCCGGTAGCCCTTACTCCTCTCACAACCATACACGTATGTACAGCTTCCATTACTACTATGACTCCCGTAGGATGAAGCACTTTATCAAGAGCATTAGTGATACCATCTACCAATTTCTCCTGAATGTTTAACCCTTTACTAGCAGCTTGTACAAGCCTAGCTATTTTGGATAGTCCTAGAATCTTGCCGTTAGGAACGTAGCCTACGTAGGCTTTCCCAAAGTAAGGAATAACGTGATGACTACACCAGCTACTGAAAGGTATATCACGTACTATAATCATATCTCTTGCGGTCGTCTCCTCGGGAAAGGTCTTACTTATAGCTGCTTCAAGAGGGTCTTTCCCTTTAGTAAACAGCTCTTCTATATACATCCTAGCTACACGAGAGGGAGTACTTTCGAGGTCATCCTTTAACTCTTCATCGAGAGCCTCTAAAATCTCCTTAATGTGGTACTCTATGATTTCCTCACGGTCTGATAAGTCTTCAGGTTTTGATGGCATTCGTTACTCCTTTTCTTTGATATTTCTTCTACTCTTCCAGTATATAATCACCGTCATTATTGCGAATATTCCACCAATAACTACACCAAATAACCACGACCAAGAACGTACAGGTTCTAGTATAGGTTCTGGCTCTTCAAATACTTCAGACTCCTCCATTTCAAACTCTTCTTCTACAGGCTCTTCTACCTTAGACTCTTCCAGCTCTTCAACAGGTTCCTCAGGTTTAGTAGGTACTTCAGGTAGAGGTTCTTCAGACTCTGGAGATGTAGGCTCTACTATATCTGGTTCCTCTTCAGGTTGAGGTACTACAGGTATAGGGGCTGAAGGACCAAATCCTGGCAAGGGCGCCTCTGACCTAATCTCTAACAACTCAATAGTGTAAGTGCCTGGAGTTGCTTCGCCACTAGCTCTAAGAGTTAGAATGACATCTATATAACTTCTACCCGGCATAGTGAAACTTGTCTTGTCTAGTTCAAACATGAGATTGCCATTATCTATTGAGTCAGGTAGAGGTATTTCTACATTAAGAGAGCTACTAGCTGAGTTGTAGAGAGTTAGCGTAGTAGATCTCATTTCACCTGGAAACATTTCAACCTGCCAAGTATCATCTACCCAAACACCGTTTCCACTTTTAGCTTCCACTTTAATACCGTCGGCGGCATTAACTGCTAATGGCATTACTAACATGAGTAGTACAGCTAGTACCACTACTATTGATACCCTTTTCATAGTTGCCTCCTTTATTCAGTTCTACTCTCTTAGGGAACAGTAAGCTTGTTCCCTATTTACCGGATTACTCGAGGCTATTCCCGGGTGAAGGTGAAGGTTATATCGTATCCTGTTTCATTGACCGGGCAGTTTCCGTTTACCCAGAGCTCCACCGAGTTAAACCATTCTGCGTTGGTAGGGTCGGTGTAGCCAACATCGCCAACATCAACACCATCTGAAGCTGGAACATTATCGGCGACGCCGTTAGGGAAACCCACTAGTGTAAAGTAGGCGTTACCAGCTCCCGTCACCACGGTATCGACAGTTAAGGCTTGCTCTGCGCGGTTTTGTATCCTGAGGTCGAACTTAAAAATGTCGCCGGCCGAAGCCTCAATAGTCTGTGAATCCAGGTCACCTAGGGAATGCCAGGCGTCATCCATGCCACTGGTGCCATTAAAGTTGTACTCAACCAGCAGGGGCTCGGCCACCGTTATATTGGTCGTGAAACTGAGGAAGTTATAGCCTGCGGCAAGAACCACGCCGGCAGTCAGCATCATTATCAACACTACCATTACTGGAATGCTAAGCCATTTCTTATGTAGAAATCTTTGCATAAGCTGTTTCTCCTTTCTTTTTTATTGCTTACTGCTCCCTAAGAGAATAGAATTGTTCTAGGTACATTTCTTAATAAGCATTACCTCCTTATACGCCTCTTTTGTCTCCGTAAATAATCCTTTGAATCTGCAGACTCAGCCTTACATTATGTTCTTTACAGAAGTCAGCGCATTCTTGCAACCACACTCTACTTTTACGCTCTTCAACTGTATCAGGCGTCTGCCCCGATAAGACTTTTACAATAGGACTAATCAAGACTACAGGCTTAAGTTTAAGGCTTTTTAAGAAGCCTCCTACAAAGTCTAGGTCTTCTTCTGTACTTACGACAAACTTAAGTTGGTCCTGCTTTCTTAGCTTTCTAAGCCATATAGGTCTAAAGCTCCCAAAAGCCGTACCTGAAGAGGGACATTTAACGTCTACATTCCAGGAGTCCACAAGCCTAAACCACCTTGGAGGGTCAAGGCTTCCGTTTGTTTCGACTTCAATAGAACGTACTTTACCTCCAAGCTCAAACACTACGTCAAACAAAGCATCCGACTGTAGCAAAGGCTCTCCACCAGTAATTAGAAACCATTGAGAAGTCTGACCAAGAGTGTATACTTGCTCTTTGATCTGCGAAGAAGTCATGTCCTTTCCACCTAGGCTGCCTAAAGCGTCTCGTGTATCACAATAACTACAAGTTAAGTTACAACCTTGCAATCTGACAAAGACAGTAGGAATACCAGCGTGAACTCCTTCTCCGCTTAAAGAGTAGAATATCTCATTTACTCTTAGTAGTAACTTCATATAACCTCCTAAAGCAAGCAAATCGTCCACAATATCTATTGCTTTTGGTGAATGACCAATAAACAACCTTACAGTAACGACAACTCTTCATCTCTAGTGAGTGCTTAGCCATAGCATATATAAGCAGCGTCTGACCCCTCGCTTGAGTTTTGCCTATACTACCATGTACAACCCCACTATTACTGAATAACCAACGAAACCATAACCAAATCATAAGTCTTGTTCTTCTCGTCCTTTAGCTAGAGCAGCCGTAACAACCTTAGCTTGCTCTGCTTCTTGTTCTTCAGTTAAAGGCTCTTCGATATTAGAAGCCTGTATAAGCTTGAAGACGTCCTCAGTAGATAGAGTCCCATACCTAGCTAAAGCCTTAGATAATGCATCTGCACAGCTGAATACAGCATCCTCCTTAGGGAAAGGCATAGGATTAAGACATCTGATACCGTCTAGCTGTTTTATGTATTCAGTTAAAGGTACCCCATGTCTTAGGCCTGCAGTGACTGAACGAGTTAAGGCTTCTGACTGACTGGTAGCACAACCGCCTGTTTTACCTAGTGTAGCAAATACCTCAAAGAGTTTGCCATTACACCAGTTCATTTGAATATAATAACTACCACAGCCTGTAACAACCTTAACTGTAATTCCGCCTATTACCCTAGGCCTTGTAGCCTTTGCTAACTTAATCTGCTCCATCAGTTATACCTACTCTTGTTTCGTATGAACAGGACTGCAGCTACTATGCATAGGATACCAAAGATGACACCTAGTACGATCATCATACTACTTTTACCTCCCTAGTCTTAGTATAAGTTACAGAACAATCTGGACTCTCCCAGACCTTTACAGAAGTTAGGGTCACCTTAGGTATTGATACCTCTGAAAGTTTGCTATATATCCACCGAGTCATATATTCAGCAGTTACATTGGGCTCAGAGAAGGTCTCATTAAGGAAGTAGTGGTCTAGGTACCTATCTAAGAGACCTACTAGAAGGTCTTTAACAATCTTAAAGTCTACCAACATGTTTTTGTTACCTAGCTCTTTACCCGTATAAGCTACTTCAACGTCCCAACGGTGGCCATGAGTTCGACTACATTTGCCCTTATGGTCCCTTATGTAATGAGCTGCGTCGAAATGACTCTTTACTTTCAGTGTGTACATCTAACTCTCTCCTGTATATAATTACTTCTTTGTCTGTAGTAACTTGTACGATATCCTCTTCAAGCCTTACACTCCGAATCACTCCTGGAGTTCGTAGTTTGTTTATTACTCTCATATTAACTACCGAACGTCCTAGTTCTTAGGCTAAACCAGTCTAGTATACTCTTTAACTCCTCTTCACCTAAATCAGGAAACAGAGTATCTGTAAAGTAAATCTCAGCGTAAGCAGATTGATACAGTAAGAAGTTAGACAGTCTATGTTCTCCTCCCGTACGTATTATCAGGTCCACATCAGGAAAAGGATAAGTAGCCAAGTAGGATGAAAAGTCTCCTCCTGAATACCTAAGAGCTGCAGAGACTATCTCATCCTTAGCTCCGTAATCTAAGCAGAATCCAACCTGCATAGATTTATTCATACTAGTGAAGGCTATAGCGTAGTCAATAGCCTTTAAGAAGTCTGACGAAAGCCTATCTCTCCTTCCGAAGCGGTACAGCCGGATTCCCTCTCTCATACATCTAACTAACAACTTCCCATCAACATTATCCTTCATAATACGGAAAAGACCGTCTACTTCCTCTTTAGGTCTGCTCCAATTCTCAGTTGAAAAGCCATAAAGAATGAGATAGTCAGTCTTCCCATTAAGATAAGACACTACCTCTTCCACGTTATCTGCTCCAGCCTGATGACCGGCTGCCCTAGAGAGACCTTTTTGTTCAGCCCATCTACCGTTTCCGTCTGCTACTATACCTATATTCATTACAGACTTTCCTCAGTAGCTACAGACTTTAAACCGTATTTCTGTAGGTCTACCTGCCTCTCTAAATATGCTAACTCACCTAGACGCGTTAAGGCATCGTAATCCCAACCACGTTGTTCACAGTAGTAACGAGTCATTGAAATAAGGTCAGACACTTCCTTCTGCTGATTCTTTTCACTATAGTATGCAGTAGCACCATACCTCTTAGCTTTATGGTAGTATTCAATTACTTTACCTAATTCATAAGTGAGTACATGTAAGGTCTCACCAGCTGTTTGCTCTACACCGCCTACTTTAGCGTCGCCAGCTTTGAAGCTAAAAGACCTAGCCCCCTCAATATTTTGTAGTACTCTCTTAGCCAGAACTGGCTGGTTTCTAATACGTGTACTCAATTCCCAACAACCATCGCATAGCTCATCCGGTCGAGGACCTGAAGTGTGCTTCTTCTCCCCACATAAAGCGCAAACATAGTCTTCTCCGTTCTTATAATCGAATTCCTTATGCATTAGCTAACTCCTTAGTCTTATTGAGAAAAGTACCGTACAGCTTAACTCGCTAATCTTTTTCAAACGCAAATACAGCTTAAGTAGGTGGAGCCAGTGGAGTAGTCTCTCAAATCCTCCTCTCTCACTATACGTGTCTGTTATCTTGGGGTACCGGTTCGTGGTAGGGCAACCATCCTGGGTGCTTTTCGTGTTCTTCTTTACTTGGATGGTTGACAATAGGAAATAGGCAGTAAGAACAGAAGCTATTTGCTACACTGTCAATACTCTCTCCACTGGTTAATCTCTCGAGGGCGAGGTCAAAGTTATAACTTCCAGCTACCTTGACAGTACCTTCCACTGAAGAGACAACTACCTTACCACAACTGCACTTTGTTAGCTCGTAGTTATTCATACTATGTACCTCCTAAGCATTGGTTAACTCCTTTACTGTATCTAGGAAGGACTGGCATTCTTCTGGGTATCCTTCTAGTGTAACAGAGTCGTGGATTCGAACTACTATAACATTTGGATACCTAGTCATAGCTTCTATCATAGCTTGACGTAGTTCTAACTCAAGCTCATCTGATTTACTCCACTGCTTAAAGAAGTTAGTGTGTTCTACCATAATTGCTACACCTCTACATAGTTAAGAGCGTAAATATCATCAAACAATAATGGAATCCTAGTCTTTAGCTCCCGTAGGAGAGGCAGCATAAGCTCTCTCATTTGAGGATGAGCTGCTTTACTCGTCCTAAGCCTAAGAATGTGTCGCCACTCTCTTATGTTAGTTGTACAAACAATCTCAGTCTTAAGACCGTTTGGTAGGAAATACCGGGCCTGTTGAGGAGTTTGGCCCTGTTTAATCTCCTGATTGTATTTACTTTCTGCAGCCTCAAGATAGCTTACATCACTATCAGTAAGCCCCCAGGGAGGCCTTATAAACGTCATACCTTTTGCTGAATAATTGCAGTATCGAGTACTCTCTTGAGTATAAGAGGCTATACGGTGACGAACTAGCTCATGTGTAACCCCTCTATCACAGATAAACCGAACAGATACAAAGTCATGTTCTATAACACTCTCGTGTCCTCTGCTTAATACACTCTTTATAAGCTTTACGGCCGATCCAGGAGCTATCTTGTCTTCAGACTTATATGCAATTCTACAGCAACGCTCGAGCCAGGCTAAGACCTCCTCACCATCAGGACACTTTTCTATGGTATAACTAGGATTTATTATCTGCATTTGCTCCTCCCTAAATACTACTATAGAGCAGCTTACTCGGCTTTGCCTTTTCGCTGCGTCGTTTGTTCCTTAAACAAGCTTATACCAGGGTAGTCCTCTAAAGAGACTACAATGGCCTTGTTCTGTGCTATAGCCCCAATTAGCTCAGTAAAAGCCTCCGAAGAGTTTAAACCCTCCTGTAGTAACTTCATACCTATATGAGAGTCTTTAACGACAACCTTACAGCTCTTAAAGAACTGAGACCATTCATCTTCAGTCTTAGCTAAACTACCCGAAGTAGTAGCCACAGTTAGATCGATTACCTTGGTCTCTGCTTCTACCGGTCCACCAGTAATGAATAAGATCGCGCTAATGATCTCGTATAAGACATCTCGATTGGAGTAATGTTTAGACATTTTTCCAACACGCATTTCAACTAATAGCTTCTCTGCTACTCCAAGCATATCAGTTGTAACACGGGATGAATCTGAAGCTCCCTCTCTCGCTGACTCCTCCATTGTATACCTCCAATTTAAGGCAGGCCTAGAGTAGTGTCTTTACCCCTTTGAACCCATCATTAGCTCAAGCTCTTGAGCTTCTAGATGTAGTACTGACCTGCATTACTTATTTCGCTCTTTAACCATTCAATAGTGAGGGACTAAGGATTTGCCTACCTTTGTACTTCAGGCTACGTTCACCTTAGACTGGCCGTCGCGCAACTCCTCGCCGATATTCCTATTTAGGCCTCAGTGTTACCGAAATAGCTGACGGTACCTGGGCCAATGCGTCTGTAGCTAGAGGAGATACTTCTCTTAAGTAGAGCGTTTCCCGTAATGATAAATTCACCAGACCTTCTCGTCAGAAGTGCGTTCCTTTCCGCCATCCCTCACTATTCAATTGTTAAAGTATTTACCAGTATGAATTGCTGCGCGCCCGCTAATTGGCGCTACTACTGGCTATTCAGTTGTAGCTATCGCTTGAAGCCGGCGAACCTTCTGCTTAGCATCCCCGGTAGCTCCCTTCGCAGCGTCACTGTCATCCATGTAGAGAATGGCGACAGCCTGACGGCCAACGTAATCCTCCTTCTCGATGTCAATTTCGCCTTCCAGGTCTTCCGGAAGGTCGCCAAGAGCGATCAGAGTCCGTTTAATGTTCCACTTGCTCTGATCGGTTAAGGAAACCTCGTAAAAGAGCTTACGATTTCCCTCAATGGGATTGCCCTCGAGGTCAGACACCGCCTTCATAACGAACTGAAACTTGGGCGCCTTACTCCTCTTAGACTCGGCGGTGTAGACCAGGTCCGTCACCTCTATGATACAGTGGTCCATGGGAAGCGGTTCAAATACCTTGGTCTCTACCCCAGTTAGATCGACTTTGTACCCCATGCTTGCACCTCCTTTCAGGTTTTACCTAATGTACGGATTCTATCCATACTTAGGTGCTAGGATTAAGCCCTTACGGGCGCGCAGCCTTATTACGACGAGCCTTAATTAGAGCTCGTTCCTGCTTACTAACTCTCATAGTAATTACATACTCTTCAGAAGTAACAGACTTCTTAGTTTTAGGCTTTTCAGTCATCTTTATTCTCCAACTTTATAAGTTTGCGTTTAATAGCTGACCGATCTGTCACACTCAACTCTTCAACGGTTTGGCCTTTAGCTTCCTCAGATACGAAAGCATCAGTCTGTTCTTTCGTCATACCAGCACGAGTGCCAATATTATAAAGAGTATCAATAGCTTGCTTTTTCATATCTTCTTTATCAGGAGCAGGGCTCCACTCAACTTCAGTTGTATAGACATCCATTGCCCAACCAAACTCATTAAGACACTTCTTAAGAGCATCTGTGGCAGCCCCCTTCTTAGTACTGCCTAAGGGTACTCCAGACCTTCTTGTACAATTGCCCCATTGCATCTTAGAAGTGGTAGACCACCCTCTATCATGCCAGTACTTAAACGTTAACTTCCCTAAACACTGAACAGAGTCAGTATCTACATCAGTCTGAGCAATCTCAAAGTCAGACGACACCCCTAGTCTAGCTAAAGCAGCACAGGTATTTTTAGCGTAGGCCCCCTCTACATAAAAGAGCCTGGTACCTTTAGGTCCTTCTCGGTCCTGAATCATCTCCTTAGGCGTAGGCCTACTTAAGGCCATAGTAATCACATATACCCAAGCCTGAGGCACCTCATTGAGTCTCTGAATAAGCTGTATAGCATAGTCCTCAGAAATAATATCTGTAGGTGCTGGTATTCTCAGAACTGGTAATACTTCCCCCTCAACACTAACCATGCTTGATCTCCTCTGGATGCTGTTTAATCCAAGCTCTAGCTGCTTGAGACGCTTCACGCCTTTTAGCTCTCTGATTAAGCTCTAATACAAGAGAGGCTCTAGTTATGTACTGCGGGAGCTCCTCATTAAGAGTTATAGCTCCTTCTAGCTCAAATTGGTTAGCCAACTCAGGGTGAGCTCGTAAATACGCCCTAGTAGCTTTACCCCTCTTAGAAGCCCATTCACGGCGTCTAAGTTCTTTATGAGCGGCGTCACGCACTATATCACTCATCTTTTTTTAACTCCTCTAATACCTGCTCATCTGTCATATCCTTAAGAACCTCTTTCTCCAGCTCTTGAAGATCATAAGCAGTTGCTGTGTAAGGCCTATTTGAACGCTTGAGAGCTAGAGCTCTACGAGCTACTAACTTACGAATTTCAGGAGTGTCTAAGCCTACCCCTGCATACCAACTAGCCTCTAAAGAAGTAAAGCCTACCTGCCGTAAGAACTCTATATCATAGGCGTAGTCTTTTCTAGAGCTTTCCTTCGCTAACAAAGCAAGCTTGTCCTTAGAGGCCATAGCTCCTATAAAAGCTTTTACTTGACTATTCAGCTCTTCACGGGAGGGTCTCTCAGGCAACTCTAAATACTTCAATACAGTCGCTACAGTAAACATCATAAGCACGACTTCATAATCAGAACTATAATAATAAGGCCTCCTGCTAAACTAACGTACAGCATAAGCCTATAGCTACTACTACGTTTGCCCAAGACTTCCTCTAACTCCTTAGACTCCTTCCGGGCAGCCTGTAACTGATTACGTACTTCTTGTCTCTCCTTTACAATTTGGGCAGCCTTTTTCAATTTAGCTAACTTTTCCTGCTCTAAAGCAAGTAAAGCCTTCTCATCAACAGACTTACCTAACAACATATTCCATAAAGTATTAAGATCCATCTCAATCTCCTCATTACGACCTACAAACGTGACAGCCTACTTAACTACTCTCTAATGTTAGGTGTACTAACGCTTATAGGTCGTGTATCAAAAGATGAGCTTAGTTATCTTCGACCGTTGCCTCAGAGTGTTCTTCCCTATACTTCCGAGCCAGCTCTCTATCCTTGGCCGAACGCTCTCTCGCTTGGGCCAGTCGAGTCTTCTTTTGATCATCAGTAAGGGTACTCCAGGGCTGATAGTAATAGGTAGTACCTGTCTTTGATGTTCGCTTCTCAGTAAGGCCGGTACCCTCAGACTTGGGTTTAGGCTCATAGCCACCCTGTTTAGCGAAGTCCATAATCCGGTCGCGGTAAGCCTTAGCAGTCGTAGGATTGTAAGTATACTTCTTTTTTGGCTGCTCGGCAGACGGTTCGACAGATTGCTCTTGAGCAACAACATCTGGCTTTTTACTCACCGCAGAGGGCTTTCGAGTCCGATTCTTGTCATCTTTGTTAGGCATTAACACGCCTCCTTTTATTTCTACTACTATTATACCCTTACTACATTATGAAGACAACAATAATGATAGCCTGACATATTTGTCTTGATAGACGAAAAGTTAGTTACGATCTTGCAACTACTCATTAAGAGAAAGATTCTGGTACTCCTACAAGACCTTTATACCTTGGATGCCTCATTACCTTTCTGTCTGTAAGCTGTTGACATTCAAACAAAGCCTCCTTTCCTATATAAAATTCAGGCTGTATAGTCATATCGATACGGGTCTCATCGTCCATTCCACTAGCTGTGCCTATACTAGCTATTTTATCATTTCCGTACACTATGGAACCAACCATGCCTTCATACTTACCGGCACCGTCTGTAAAGCCATTTATGGTATATATATACTGCTCTAACCTTTTAACTTTCAGCCAAGCATTAGAACGCTTACCTGGAGTGTAAGGAGCTCTTAAGTCTTTAAGGATAACTCCCTCTCCTCCCCGAGCTAGAATCTCATTATAGTACTGTTCCTTACCTATATAGACTAAATGTTCTAAACGGAGTTGACCCATTTCATACAGTACAATCAGCTTTGCTGTAACATCCTCTAGAGCCTCTCGTCTAGTAGCAAAGCGATAACGCACTTCATCATTAGTATTATAACGTAAGATGTCGAGCGTTACTAGAAAGGCTAGGCCATTAGCTTTCTGCCACACGATAGCGTTCTCAGAATGAGCCTTAAAGCAAGCAGCATTATCTTCCAAACGTCGTGTAGGAGACATACCCTCACAATCTAAGACTGTACCATCAAGCTCAGGTATAATCGTCTGAAATTGAGGACAATTAGCAATATGGTCATTCCCATACCGGGAGTACAAATGGTTGCCCTCATTGCTAAGATAGAGTATTTGCCGATATCCATCCCACTTCTCTCCAGCAGCCCAATTAAGGTCATTCTCTACCTGCCTTAAGAAGTCTACATTAGACGGCTTAGCTAGCATAGGTTGAATAAAATCAATCTGTTCAGTCATTAGACATCAAACCTCCCCAACTAACAAGACCTACAATAATTAGCAAAAACGCTACTATAACGAGAGGAGATACAGGCTCTGTGATATCAATAAAGAATATATCAGTAACTACCAAGACTAGCAACCCTACTGTACCTACTAATACACAGACGATTGAGGCCGCAACTAATATCTTCCTCATCACTTCTACCTCCTAACGTCTTCCCTATTCTGTATCATCTGTTAGGGGCAGCTCTGGAACAAACTGCGTCCAGTTGGAGCTCTCACTCCTATCCCAGAGCTGCCGGAGTATTTGCCAGCTAGTAGCGTCTTTCCCAGTATGCTCGGTTATCACGAGTTCTACTCTAGTCTTTACTCATCGCCCTTTCGGGTAGCTGGCACCTGCTGGCTCGGTTGGTTTGACTCCACCGAAAGAAGGCAGTTTATCAGTTATCCCACACCAACAAGCTATTCTATTCAGCTGTCTTCTCTACAGCTTCTGTTCCAAGGTCTCTAATATTCTCCTCGTCAGTTTTCCCTACATAACCGCGTCTGACCAGAAGGTTTATTGTCCTTATCACCTCAAGAGTAGTAATGCGATATCGTGGGGGAAGCTCCTCAGAGATTTCACAAAGTGTAGTGGACGTCTTTCTGGTCTTCATATACTTAAGTATGCTTAGGGCAAGCATGGTTAATCGCCATCCCTTAAACCACCTCGTCTGTTTGCGCCCTTCATTCGTGATCTCGTATGCCTTAGCCATCTTTCTTACCTCCAGGTCTTTCTACTTATTCTTTTGCAGCCAGAGTCTTCCTATAAAACCGATTCACATTATTGATTGACGAAATTCGCCACGCCAGGTCTCGATTTAGTTCGACAGATGGTATGTCCTCCGTTTCAGACATAATCGTTAACCGCCACAACCAAAACCCGTCTACTTCTTTCCAGTGCTCTTCTCCCCAAAAGGGAGTGCATTCTAATATAGTGCAAATTGGCTTAACCATACCCCCTGGAAAACCAAAATGATACCTGTAATTCGCCTTAACACCCTCCCTGCTCCTATATAGGCGTAGTGGGTACTTGCCTGCTATAATAGTTGGATATTCTTTAACAAACTCCAAGTTTTTGAAGTCCATTCTATTCTCTTTCTCCGTTCTTACATACAACAGCCAGGTACACATCCTTCACACGACCATAGACTGTCTCTCCTATTTTGATATCATAAACAGGGGTACCCGTTACCGGGAGTTCTCTCGCCTTTACAACAATACCAACAGAACCTCTAGGTATTATCTTCTCTTTCCTGTTCTTCTTCCTTATGGCAATAGTTGTCATCTTGAGTGAACGATTCAAGCACACTCTATCACCTATCTCGAACTGATAAATAGCTGCCATAAACTCTACATACTCAGACGACATTACCCCCTACCTCTCCAACCAAACCGGACTGCTATAAACACCATAAAAACTGCACCCATACTCGCAACCACAACTGTTAAGACGTCGTACATCTATCACTCCTGTAACCTATTATACTACTATCATACACCAACTACATTCTAAGAACAACAATAGTGATGTCCATTACTTACCTACCAGCTCAACTTTGTATAAGTACATAGCTCTACCAGAAGGAATGAAGCGCCTTATCTTACTAATCCAATCTTCTAGAGTAGCAAAGCCGCTCTCACCTACATAGTCCTTTAGAGAAGGTAGATTTTTTTCACTTAACTGAGCTACTAACAACCGATGACATAAACCTAAGCCAGGAACTTCAGCTTCAGAAGTACTATAATGATAAGCACGTACGGTATAAATAAGGCCATTCTGCCTTAAATATCTAGTAAGCTCGGGTATAAAGTGCATAATGCTCATATTATCTACTCCTGCACCATAACAAACCTATCATCTAAATACTTCTCTAAGATAGGCTTTACATCCTTCCAGTCTAGTCCTCCGTTACCGCAGCCAGGTCTAACCATATATACTTTAAGTAGATGCAAATTATCTACATGATGGACTAGACTTCCACAGGACTCTTCTATAAGTCTCAGATCAGCCTTCTCACGCCAGTTATGTTTTACAGGAAGTGTTATTAGTTTGTTCTCCACAAAGATATATGACTGGTTTCCAGTTAGTTGGAGTCTAAGACCTAGGACCCTAGCTAATGAAGGAAACCGCAGCTTTGCCTGTAAGGCAACACCTCTACCCATTACAGCTTCACCGTTAGTTTTTACTATACCGTTGGTAGTAATAACTATCCAGTATCCCTTAATGTGATAGTCCCAAATATCTCCAGTTACCTCTTTCATAGATATAGCCTCCTTTACCAACCCTCTCGATTTAGATCGCAATCATGTCTGCCGTTTTTAAGAGCTGAACAGGTATATTGCTCAACCTCTTTTCCTGTAACAACTAATGTCATTTTATCGTTATAGGTACAACCACTTAGGCTTCGTGTCCAAGTTATAAGGCGTAGGGGATCACAACTTTCACCTCTTCCTTGTTTCTGTAGCCGTAGAAAGTGTAAAGGTATGTTACATACCATCGAGCATCGGGTTGCTAATGCAATATTTCGCTCGTTGCCTTTAACTAAAGGTACTTCTAACGATACCTTAAATAGACCTAACCTATTCAAAGATTCAGCGCGTCGCACTGACTCATCATTAACGACATTAACAAGAAGCTCATCAACTACTAAAATAGGATCTACAAACTCCAAGTAATTAGCTGTTGTTAACAGTACTACTTTAGAGAACATAAGGCTCGCTTCTTTACAAATTTCAAGTAGGTCTGGGTGTAGAGTTGGTTCTCCTCCTGAAATTCTAACGACTGATGAACTGCCTCCATGCTCAATTAGCAAATCTAAGATTGTAGATATATCACCGTGTTCACCTAATTCTGTTGCTGAAGCACTACACCAAGAACAATTATGGTAACATCTATTTGTTATTTCTATCGTTAACTCTTTCATCTCTGATTTATTTCTCCTTTGCCCATAATTTTCTAGCAAAAAAAGCTCCTACTAAAACTAGGAAAATCCCAGCTACCATAAAAGAAAATACCTCAATCCAACTTTTTCCATGCATAAATGGAGATAAAGTTAAAGCCAAACCTCCCCCTACTATACAACTTCCTACAAATCCAGCAACAGTTTTCATTTCTTCACCTTCCAAATACGTCTTAACGCACCTCAATAGCATCCTTAAACCACTTAGGTAGTAATGGCATCAAACGCCTATATGCTCCATCAAGGATATAGATATCACATTGCTTGTCCATTGACCTAACGGCTCTACTACAGGACTGAACTAGCCCAGCAGCAGCCTCTCGCATATACCAGTCTTGACCACCAGGCAGCTTAAGCCGTCGTGATACTGCCTCACTTCCTAAATCAGGCCAAGGGACCTTAGTGACTATCACGCAGTTATAAATAGCGTCATAGAGGTCTAATCCTCGACCAAAGCTAGGAGATACAAGAACTTGAGGAGCAGAAGCACTTAAGAACTGGCTTAAGGCAGCCTCCCTATCTCTATCTGAGAGGTTACTGATTGTATGCACTTTATATCTAGATAATCTTTCCCTCAAAGCAGCTGCTAGCCAGTAAGATGGAGTATGAATTAATACTTTCCCATCCTTATATCCCTGCAGAACACGACTAAGCAGCTCTGCCATAGGACCCAAAGCCTGTATCAAATTATTAGCATTCAGACTACCTACATATTTAGATAAATCATATACAGGCCTATTAGCTAACGGAAAAGGGCAGTCTACACTAGTATAGTGATAATCAGGCAGTCCTATATCCTCTGCTACAGATTTAGAATTTAAGACTGTACCAGACATAGTTAATACAATCTTATGATACTTCCAGATCAAATCGTTGCAGTATTGAGAAATATGAACCGGCCTAAAGATAACACCAGATTCAGCATCCTCTTCTAGAAACCAGGAGTCATCAGCGTTATCTATGAGAAACTTAAGCCTTAAAACTAATCTGCTCCAGTAAGCCTCGTCTTCTTTAGCAACTTTAGCATGGTTGATTACAGTTATAGTATCTATAGCCCAGGTCCTCCATAAAGATACATCACTGGACTCAGGGGCTATCTTACCCCCCATTTTCTCTATCCTAAGTAGACTCCTTTCGGACAATTGAACATTCACGAAGTTAAGAACAGCTCTTTCAAGTTGGTCTACTTCATCTACTACAAGAATACCACCCCTGAATCTATTACCATAGTTAGATGCATAAAGATAGTAGGTACTATTCAAGACAGCTAAAGGACTAATCTCTGCGGCGGCTCTAGCACTTATATAATCGCAATCATCTATACAAGGACAAGGGTCGTCCCTCGAGTTATCACACGCCTCAGCGGTCCTGCCCGAATACTGTAAACAGGAGTAGTTATTCCTACCCATAACCATCCTGGCGTAAGGAATAGTCTTACATATTTGAAACTGCAAAGACTTATTAGGAGTGACATAGACTATAGGAGTGCCTGTCATCTTCTGTAAACCCACAGCCACAAGCGTCTTTCCAGTCCCTGGAGGAGCTTCAACTATCGTGACAGAGTGCTTTAAAGCAAACTCAATAAGTTCAATTTGCTCTGGACGCCACTCTCTAAACTCTCCAGGTAGTTCTAGCTCGGATAACTTAATTATACTCACCTTTACCTCCGTAGCAATTTCATAGTAGTAGACCCTGACTTCAGTCTATAAATACGCAACTCTTTCATTTCCATACCGCGTTTAAAACGTCGCTTAGCTAGTATTCTATCGTATATCTGATCACTTGAAAGGTATCTACGCTCATAAACATCAATCCGATCATGAGCATCTCCATAATGACAGTCAAATATATACCATCTATTACCTATTCGACCAGCAAAAGCACTACTAAAATCATCATTTCTACCCGCGTCAATACCAAAAGCTAAATCAGCCGCATCTCTTATAAAGCGAGGTATCTTACCATCATCATTACTTGCACCTAAATAGTAGCGCCAGGAGTGTCTAATCATACTCATCTTTTACCTCTCATTTCTTTCTTCCTACCAAGTTAGTTACCACAACCACCAACGGAAACGCCTTACTTTTCTCACCCACAGATATCTACTAAGTAGCTTCCAAGTAAAGTGCAATGATGATGTAGGGTATACGAAGCTAATAGGTAATGGATCAGCGAGTGAGTATACTATCGGGCTTGGTAATCCGGTAGTAATAAATCCCACAGGTAGTAAGAACATGTATGAGATACCACCGACGATGGTCGTAAAGCAACCTTTTTTCCTGTCAAGTCTCATTGGGACACGCTGTGTAAACAGTGACCCATCTTCTAAGCGTGTTATAATAACTCTAGCTAATCTCATTACTTATCCCTCCTCCAACGCGCTTCTTCTAACTCATACTGAAGATAGCATTTAGCAAGACTTCTCCTAACGTAGTTGATTCTTTGCCTCCTGAGTATACCTTGAGATGCTTAGAAGCTCCGAAATAGCATTGCCAGCGTAGTCTTCGCAAAGCCGTGGCTTCAACTTGACGAATACTTTCTCTACATACATTAAACTCTTGACCCACTGCCGCGAGAGTGTAATGCTCTTCACCCTTAAGACCGAACCTCATTATAATTACTCTTCTCTGATAGTCAGTAAGAGAGGATAATAGTATATCTACTGCTTGTAGCAACTCTAGAGTATCCTCTTTAGCGATAAGGAGGCTCCTTCTTTTTCTTACCTTTTTGAAGTTAAGGAGCTGGTTAATAGCCGATCTCTTTCTTAACCGTCTTGCCCTCCCTTTTACTGCTAGAATCCCATCTTCTCTAGCGTCCCAGCAAGCTACGCAAAGTCCTTCACCTAGGAGGGCTTCTTTCGTACATTCTTTACAGACACCGTACGTTTCTTCTACCACCAAAGTATCCTCATTACTTATCCTTCCAGTAACAGTATAAGCATCCATAAGTACACTTGACTAAATATACCCATATTTACCTCGTAATTTTGTGCCTACACTCTCTAAATGAGGGACTACAAGAAATATATACCCCACCTTCAGGAGAATATTCTTTACTCGGATACTTATCAAGGCAGTTACAAACCTGAGAAGTGTATACCTCGCCTGTAATGCTCAAGGTAACCCGGAATCTACAGTCGCTACATATCCAGTCATCTTCTTCTGACTCTACAGCCAATATATCGTCTGGCCTAATACGACTAGCCCTGCGTCTATTCTCTAACGCTCTTTCATATCCAGACCATCTAATATCAGACCTAATAAAAGGGTTAATCAGTAACGTCCGTTCTATCCTATGATATGCTGCCTCTACACCGGCCTCGAATGCATCAGGCCAAGTAAGCTCGGCTTGGGCACTAGCAAACTCCTTTAACTTCTCAGGGAGGGTATAATTAAGGTCGATTGTACCAGGTTGCATAAATTCTAAACACCATACCTGTATAGATGTTTCATTCATTACAGTGTCTTTAGCTGCCATATCTACGCCTCCAGTTATAAAGTCTATGATTTACAGGCTATACCGTATTGATGAGAGTATTCTGCGAGCGGTTGGTAGAGATGATATTCTTTTAATTCAGCCTCATCTAACTCTACACTTTGTGGATTAAGTATCATCGAGAAAACATTAAGTATATCCCACATTTCATCTTCTGTATGTTGTACTTCTTTGCTAAAAGTAATACCATCAGCATTGCAGAATATCCCTCGATCACCTTTATTACACCAATCAACAGTTAAAAACCAACGCTTCATTTCTGATCCCTCCATAGACCTTTTCTATTCTATCGCCTCTGTCCTAACATCCCAACCTTGAATACAGTATTAGTAGGCCGAGGCTTTATAGGCAGACCTAATATCTTGCAGGTCTTTATGACATTAACTCCCATAGCTTCAGGACATATATTATAGACTGTCCCATATCGCTGCGCTTTGTAGAACTCGCACTCGTCTTTCAGATTCTTATTTACGCCGCCCTGCCAGTATAAGACACACCTAGCTTGCCGATTTGACCAGTGAGGATGTCCCTCCATCATCCTATCGATATGGGCGCCTAAATCAAATTGCACGACTACAAAGTAGTGATCTTTACGCAGGTTAAAATAGTCTCCAACTAAGGGAGCCTGTGGAGGACATCCTTCCTTATGGTTAAAGTTCGGGCACCCTTTAGGATGGCCAGGGTAGGGTAATTTACACCAGTCTCTAGCTCTTTCATCCAAGATTAACTTATTAGTAGTTTTAAATATCATTCCCATACCTCTACCTACCCCGTTACTTTAATTCTTCCCGGACTTGCATTATTAACTGGCCTAACTTATCTAAGCCTTCGCCTTTAGCATAACCCCAGTACTTATCCCACGGCGAATCTTCATGCAATATTGCGGTACCGGTAGCAAGAAGTCGTGTCCTCAAACTAGGCCACTGAGTAAACTTAGCTCTAAGACCAACAAGCATAATATCAACTTTAACATCCTCCCAATTAGGCTTCAGAGGTTGCCCACAGTCAGGGCAAACCTGTATCCTTCTATGACAGGTAGTGCAGGCATATACTCTCCATTCAAAACTATCAGTGTTCCACATTTTAACCTCCATATCTGTAATATTCGATTACTTTGCTTTCTAGTTGAATTATGGGGACTCGACTAAACCACCTGATAATACTATATAGTCTCCGTTAATCAAACGACTTTGCTTTGGGCATCTTGTGCATTGGTACACCTCATAAGTCCTGC
>SDBU01001235.1_pt1 | contig 37223 bp, 39 predicted proteins | sample 2277071 | NCBI WGS metagenome assembly SDBU01 (sample SAMN10397929, study PRJNA504765) | marine sediment metagenome | isolation source: marine sediment core GS08_GC12, 126 cmbsf | place: Arctic Ocean: Gakkel Ridge, Loki's castle | collected 2008 | reverse complement strand
TATATCGCATTGCGATATACTTGACCTGATTGTAGCAATCCCCCTCCGGGATGGGGGTTGTGCCGGAGGACATCACGGTAACATCCTCTCCATCCTGGATGAGCATACGCGTGAGATTTGTCCCAATGTGACCTGTTCCACCAATGATAAGCGTTTTCAACCGATATCCCTCATTTCAACGAAGATAGAGTTAATGGCATGACGTTACATCTCTCATTCGTTCCCCATTCAGCTATCCGATTCAGCAAGCTGGGTCATGACCTGCACCGGGCCGTACAGCCCACTGGCAACTGAATCCCTCTCAAAGTACAGGGACGGCCAACTGTAGCCGAAGATATTGCTCGGAAATTTCTCAAACATCCGCGTGGTCACATACTGGTTCGCCAGTGTATTGGTGACTACAACCTTTAACTCGTTCTTCCCTTCCTGCAACAGACCGTCCATCTGGTAAGCGAACGGCGGCCACACGCGTTTCCCCAGGCTTGTACCGTTCAACTTCGCTTCACAGGCATATCGCACCTCCCCAAGATCCAGCATATACCCTCTTTCAACATCCTCCTGGCTACATTCAAACTCAACTGTGTACTCCACATCCCCGGAAAACTCCTTCCCCAGCGTCGGTACCCAGTCCCCCAGCTCTATCGCTGTATCCGCTTCTCCTTCCAACTCTTTCACCTCCAACTCGTGCTCTCCTATGCGGTATGATCGCAGCTTGCGTATCCTCCAGCCCTCATCTATTCCCAGGACCCGTTCCCCCGCCTCAGCGGGCTGCGCCTCGGCAGCAAACTCCTCATCGGTAAACAGGTACACTGCTGAGCCGGCGAAGGGTAGACAGAGGGGTATCTCCCAGCTGCCATCCTTGCGAACCGCCCCTTCAGGCCTGTAGTACTTGCCGCTCTCGGGATCCAGTTTCACCACCACCGCACCTTGCTCCGGAAACTCTATCCTGCACCGTATCTCCTTGGCCGGTTCCTCGTTGGTAACCAAGTATATCCGGCCATTCTCCAATTGTCGAATACATACCCTCACTGCGCTGCTGGCCGGCTCTACCCCAATGAGCGGTTCGATATGATCCTCGAGTCGCTCGAAGTCAATCGAGTCAGGGCCTTCGTTGTCCACCCACACCACTCGTCCGCCACCCTCCACAAGCTCTTTCAGTCTCTTGCGCGAAGTCTCCTTCATCCACTTCGTACGCGACACATATATCGTTGTGTACTTCATTGCTCCCGCTTCCAGCACCCCATCTTTCACCTGTGTCGTCTCCCTTTCCAGTATGTCGTCGTCAATGAAGTCAAAGTCACACTGCTTCTCGAAAAGCATCTGTACGAGCCTGTCCTGAGACTTTCCTATCTCCTCTACCCGACTACCGCCCGCAAACATGTCCCAAACGGGATAGTATACCGCCACATCAACCGCCGGCTGGCCCAGGCTCATCAGATAGGTCAGTCTCGCCGTATAGCTATTGTAGATCTCCATGTACCTGAAGAGGGGATTCATTTCATGAAAGTCCGGGCGGGTGTTGCTTCCCATGTGGTACTCTCGTGAGGACAGGTATATTGCAGAGGCAAGCATCAGGTTCATCCCTCTCACATACTGGAAGTTAGTGATCCACTTCATCTGCCCCAGGGTAAGTCCGCTTCCGTATACAGCAAAGGACTCGGTGAATGCCCACGGCCTTCCCTCCTGATGGGCAACACTCGATGTGTACTTGGGAAAGTAATGGTTCAAGCTCTTGAGTTCAGTTATCCCGGCGGCGTGCACAGCATCCACGTCTGCGCTACTTGCGTAGGGAAATATCTGCCGGTAAATTGTATCCGTCCCCGGTATATCATGACTGCGCAGCACCCGCATCAGATACCTGCCGTACGTGTACGGTGCAAGCGTGTCGTCTTCCGGTCCCAGGTGCCCCGCCCACATCAGCCCGTTCTCGCTGCACCAGCGCCGAATCGTCTCGCAATTATCGGCAAACCGTTGTGTGCACCAGTCAAAGAAATCTATGCGCACTTTCTCATCTTGCTCCTCTTCCCCCTGAAACAAAGAGGGAAGATGCTCGATCAGGTCGTAACCCTTATCCTTTTTGAATTCCTCGGCCAGACCTGGCGTCCACGCGGGGGGGAGCGCCATATTCATCTCATCGCTGACTACTATCGGTATGGTATCGCCGAAGTGCTCTCCCATCCACTTCTTATACACTTCATGGGTTAGACGGATGAATACCTCGAACGTTTGGGGATTCAGGATGTCGGGATACGGCGGGTGGAAGAAGCTCCGCTCCTCCCTCATCACGATACGATACAGCTCTATCCTCACGTCCTCGGTGGGCCAGTACTTCCCCCCACTGCCCACAACCTCTTCACGTTTGCCCGGCTGTAGGCGCTTTATGAGCTTGTTGCCTTGAAACATAAACGCCGCCAGGCAATCCTCGGGGACCTCAAAGCTGTCCTCATAAACGGGACGTATCTCCTGCCGCTCGATATGCTGCTGGGCCAGCGATGGATTCTCCCGCACTATCCGGCCGCAGATGCTCCCTGACGGCCACCCGCCCTCATCGTAGAGCCATACCTTCATACCCCTCTTTTTCATCTCGATTACGTATTGTTCGAACACCCTCAGAAACTCATCCGTCAGGTATTCCGGTTGCAGGTTCGTGGGGTTGCTCCCCGCCCGGTGCTCCTTGGGTACAGGCAGCACCCACACCCCTCGCGCTCCTTGAGAATAGATTGTGTCGAGCTGCGATACGATCGCCTCTTTTGTAACCGGATTGTTCCACATCCAGAGATACGCAGGGCAGAAGAACGGGTCGGGCGCACTGAACATGTCTTTCTCTAACCGGGAAAGACCGAAACGGGTTGCGAGTGCCTTTTCAATTGTCATTTGGGACTTCCTCCTTTGTCAGTTTCTGTTGATAATATAGAGGTTAGGCATCGTCAATGGCGAGCGGGATCGCTTTCGCCCGAGTTGTGACCCCGGTTGCCGAGAAGAGCACCTCGCGCAGCAGAGTACGCAACTGGGTGTAGAGATCCGTGCTCGTTTGAACTGCCATGGATCTGCCTGCCTTGATTGCCTGTTGCCTGCCTGATACAGCGCGATGCTGCCATGCTACAGGTTGAACAGGCGCTTGGCGTTCTCATACATGATCGCTTTCGCTTCGTCAGTCGTCAGCTCCGCATCATAGTACTGGCCAAGGGACCAAGTGGGGTCATAGGCGCTGAGCGGGTCCATATCGGTGCCGAAGAGCAAGCGTCCCGCACCGACAGCATCAAGGTGGCGACGAATGTTGCCGCGGCCCGGCGTACTGGTGCAGAACTCGAAGTACACGTTGGGTAGCTCGCGCAAGGCCGGGGTGTAGCCACCGTGGACGCTGATGATCGGCAATCCAGGGTATTCCAGAGCTACGTCCCGGATCGCCTCGGGCCAGCCCGCTCCGTCGTTATGGATCAGGACCGGGCGTCCCCGCCGAGCAATTTCTTTCAACAGCGCGCGTATCGGCTGACCGGCTGTGGGCTGGCCTGAGTACTGGCAGTGAATCTTGGCGCCGACGAAGTTATCGAAACGGTAGTAGTAATCCATCTCGGCACACGAACGCTCCAGATAGTTGGGGTTGACTACCACGTAGCCCAGAAGCTCAGGATGGGCGTCGATCGCGCCTTTCATCTCGCGATTGCCCGCCACCATGTCGTAGGTAATTCCCTGCCACGACGTGGCGATCGCCCGCTCGATGTTGAAGCGGCACAATTGCTGCAGTGAATAAGCAGGATCCATGGGTGTGTAAGAACCGTTCCAGGTTCCCAGGTTGATGTGGGTGTGCATGTCGATCGTAGGCCCCGCATAGCCGCGGAACTCTGCCTCTTCAGGTTGCGGTTGCAGAGCCGTTTCTTCCAGTCCGAAAAGCTGCACGGCATTGCCATACAGGACCTGGGCCTTTTCCTCGGGGGTCAGGCCGGATACAAAGACCGCGTTCAGACTGGCCTGCGCCGTAAGAAATGGCAGGTTCGACCCGTAGAGAAGGTGCTCTACCCCGATCTCGCCTACCAGCCCATCCATCACCCCCGGCCCACCGATACGGGAACTGTCGGTGTAGATCCCCGAATAGCGGCGGGCAGCCTCGGCGATCTCTGGTAGAGTACTTCCATTCCCCGACCCGAGGAAGACCAGCGGCAGGTCGAACTCGGCGGCCACCCGGGCAAACCAGCTGATCTCCGTACTCGGAGTTACCGGCACCATGACGGGCAGATGGAGCGGCGCCAGAAGCTCGAAAATGCGCCTGAAGAAGAGGGAGTCGGGCGGCCGGTCTTCGAACGTCACACCGAGGCAAAACCGGACGGCCCGGAAGCCGCCAGCCTTGATTTGGGCGATGTCTTCGGCCAAGCCCAGCCCGCGCAGGGGGTTGATAGCGGCCACCGGGATGAGCCGGGAGTTGGCGCGGCAGGCGGCAAGCGTCTCGGTATTGCCAGAGACATGATCGTCATGCACACCTCGCAACGACAGCGTCAGGGCCGCAGTGATGCCGTGGCGCGCCATCTCGTGCGTCAGTGTCTCCAGCCCATAGTCCACTGGGGTAGTTGGCTGTACTCCGAAACAGGTGTTGATGTCAATAGCAAACACGGTTTCTCCTTTGCGCGATCACAGATTCGCGCCAGAGCACCTTGATATGTGATGTGTCTGAAAACGGGCCTTCTTATATGTCGTTTGGGGTTAGATAGACAACGTACAGCCGCGGGTCGGCATCGCCCACCTTCTTCAGGTGGACTCTGAAGCGGACCGTCTGCCCGCCAAGCCCTTTCAGACTACCCTGGGGCCACTTGACCGGCAGACAGAGGCCGTTGGCCTCCGCGACCACGCCACTGTCCTCGCCACAGAAGCCACTAATCGGCTCAAAACGCTCATTGCCGATCTCAACCTGCATCCCATCCGCGCCGTCGGCGTTAAGGGCAACATTGCAGCCGCCCTCCGGAATCCTGACCGGCGCCGACCAGACCGTCCCCTCGGTGGTGTCGGGAATAAGCCCCAGCGCCCCCCACCGATCGCGGGGAAGGGTGGCCAGGCAGATCTCGCAGTAGTGATCCTCCCAGACCAGGTCTGCGTCCTTCTCGAACCTGCCCACATTCCGCCAGCGGCCATAGTAGATACGCGTCTCATCGCCCACGTTGAGGATGCCGTTGCCCTGGCACAGTATGGTGGGGTAGTCCTTACCCGGTACCGGCGTGACGGGAGACTCCTCCGTTGTCAGCCATCGGTACCCCTTGACCGGCTCGCGGAAGGCAATACCATCGTTGCTAACGACCAGGCCCAAGTCGCCGGAGATCTTCCCGTAGTCCTCGTCATTATGCCAGATACAGTATAGCCCCACCAGCACGTTGCCGAAGGGGGCCGCACCAACACCAATGTGGACTTCGTCACGCCGCTCGTGCTCGACGGTCTTTCCCGCGTCCACTGGATCGGGCAGCAGGAAAGATGCGCCGGAGACGGGCAGCCAGTGGTCGAAGTCCGTGGAGATACGCACATAGCCCGAGCGCCCGATAGTGCGGCCCTCGTGGCCCATGGGGACATAGCAGATCTGGCCGTTGACAAAGTACAGGCCATTGAACTTGTAAAACGAGGCCTCCTCCAAAAAGTCCCCCCCGATGCACGACTGAGGCCCCGCCGTCCAGTGAATGCCATCTGGGCTCGTGGCCGCGCGAATCGTGGGGATGGTCTGGGGCAATACGTTGCAGATCATCTTGTAGCGACGATTGGGGTCCGGGTCGTCATCGTCGCGGATCACGTGTAGACCCTCAATCAGGGCGTCGGGCAGGTCCAGGCCGTTGTTGTCCCGATTCCCCTTGAAGAGCAACTGGCCCAGGTTGGGCTTGGTCCACTCAATCCCGTCGTCGCTCTCAGCGTAGGCCACCGGGCCGAGCCACACGCCGTGCTTCCAGCTCTTGGTCAGCGCCTTCTGCTCGGGCGACATATCCGGGTTCGGCCCGAGGTGTTGGGGGTAGTACCACATCCGGAACTTCCCTTGCTCATACAGCACGGCGCCGTAGAATTGGGCGCCTATGTAGTCCACGGCATCCGGATTGTCGCGGCTCGGCCTGACGACCGGCTCCGGGTGGAGGCTCGGCTTGGTCATGTAGTAGCATAGGTTGTGCTTCAGGGGTAAGGACACGTCGTCAATCGCCAGCAGCATCGCCTGCCCCTTGGTCGTGATGCCGGTGGTGGGAAACGAGATCTGGCCTACAGTACCTGCGTTGAGCGCTGCGTCTTTGACCTCAGTGGTTGAGGACATAGTTTTGCTTCCTCCTTCAAAGTAGATAATATAGGTGCTGACAAGTTTTTCCTGTCTTTGCCATAGCTTTTGCGCATTTGGGATTGGGCGAAGCCCGATAGAGCATCATCATTCGGCTTGGGCAAGTATCAACCCGGCATGACCAGTTTCGATTCGTCCATGACGCACCATTGATACCTAACCGTCCCCCCGGCGCCATAGGGCATCTCTGGACTCAGGACAATCTTGCCAATATCCAGCGGGGTGAAGTAATCCGGATTGCCTTCGGGTGTTAGGAAGATGTCGTAATCCTTCTCCGTCTCGGCCTGAGCCAGGTCTATCAGGTCCCGCATAGCAAAGCGGCGCGCAACGCAGTTTCCGATCACGGTGATTCCTACCAACTGACGTTCTTCAAGCATTCTGCCCAGGCGATTATAATCGAGACGACGTGACCCGAGGGAGCGGGGCAGAGAGTCAATCATGGGTTGCTCGACGAGAGTGCCGTCCTTGCGCCTGACCTTTACCTGCAGATCGACCGTGTACCGCCAGGGAGCATTACAGACACATTCGGCGAAGTGATGGCTCGTGGAGCTGGTGTTGTAGGCCATACCCAGTAGAAGAACCTGGGTATTCAAAGCCAACATGACTCCGAAAGATGAGCGCAGATCGAAGGGGGATAAAGCAGGGTCCACCTGGGTAATGACCCGAGCCCTGCGACCGACGGCAGCGAAGCTGTGACGAAAAGCAACGCTCCTAAGAGCATCCGGACGCAGGCGGACCGTTTCGCTAATAATGCCCACCTCGGAGGGGTCATTGACGGGGTCAATAATGGGGTCTTGCTCGGCCTCGTGGGCGAAGGTGAAGGTGGGTACGACCAGGGTCCCCCGCTCGCCGAGTACTTCGAGCAGCGCAGCCACCACCGTTCCGGCACCCCCGTCAATGTGGCCGAACGTCCGCATGGCGGAATGAACCAGCACCACATCGCCTGACTTCAGGCCTGTCTCGCGCAGTCCTCGAGCGATTTCCTCTCAACGAACCTATCATCTAAGAAGAGTTCTTTGCGAACGACTGCACCTGTTGTCCTGGATTGGTCCATTACACACCCTCCGTTACACCTGAGTTAGTCTGAAAAGCCAATGCGCGCCTGACACCATAACCCAGTTGTGCCGGGAAGGCTCCCTGGTGAGGAGTTGTCATATGAGTTGCGATTGCCATCTGCTTCGCCCAATCTATCGGGCCTCGGTGCCCTGATACCGGCGCAAAGCCGTGCCACTTAGTCGCCAAACATGTCCCAAAGTATCCCCAGTATCTGGAGATGCTTTCCCTGGCGAAGAAGTGGTTCGATGTTCATCTCAATCAAGCGAGAAGCCAGGTCGCAGCATTTCCGGTGAACCTGAACTACACGCTGGAGAGCTTCCGTTCCGTCTTCTCGATAGGGGAACACGTCCGCAGCCATCCACCCCGTGTATCCTATCTTCATAACCCAGTAGTAGAACTCAATATGCTCCCAAACAGTTGTGGAGCCCGGCACAAGGTCCAGATCCCAGTCTCGGCGATTGTCGTTCAGATGAATCTGTTTGAGCCATCCCTCACGCATGGACAGGACGGCTACTTCTGCCGGTTGCTCCAGCGCCGCCAGCCACACAATTGTCAATTGACTCCTTCACTCGATCCAGGGCCTGGCTGCGGATTTTGGGATCCGGGTTGGAGAACGAGCCATTCCTGAAGCGACGCTCCGTGTAGATGTCGGCGTCACCGATGGCCCAGATCAACCCGTGATCCGCCAGCAGTTGCTTGAGCGCCACGAGATGCCCGCCCCATCAATCCCCTCAACCGCGGCCAGCATTTCCACCTGCTTTTCCAGCGGGAAACCTTGGGTGTAGCCTTCAGGCACGAACCGGTCACACATCCGCGAGAAAGGCACGAGACCAGCCGCAAGTTTCAACCTGTTATTCATGCTTCACACTCCTCGTCACGTTTTTCGGGGCTTGTGGTATACTGTACACAGCAGCCGCGTTGTCGTGAAGAATGCGAGCCTTCTGCTCAACGCTGATATTGCCCAGAAGAACGCGGGACAGGTTGGCCCGGGGGTCTAACCACGGGTAATCCGACCCGAACATCAAGCGGTCATCAGGGATAGCATTCGCCAGTCGTTCGATCAGCTCGAAGTTGAATACGTCGCCCGAGAAATCCATGTAGACGTTCGGGTATTCGTTGGCCATTCGTATGGCCTCATACCTGCCGGACCCAGGCCCGCCAGCGTGGGCGAGAACCAGACGAACCTCGGGGAACCTTCTGACGTATTCCTCAAATCGCTCCGGAGTCGCAAGCGCCTATGCGGGATTATACGGCGAAACGCTCCAACTGTGCGTGAGAATAGGCAGACCGTGCTCGGCTGCGAATCCCCATATCGGTTCGTATGCGGGGTCGTCCCCTGCACCATGACGTGAGGGAGCGATCTTGATCCCGGCAAACCCCGGCCAACCTCGTGCGTCATCAATTGCGGCCAGACATGCGTCGGACCGCTTGGGGTTGAATGGGCCAAGATAGTAGATCCGACCACCCGATTCGTCGAATACGTCCCGCAAGGTCTGCATGTGCCCCGCCGCGCCCTCGGCCACCGAGAGGCAATGGCCTGGGGCAATTGCATACCCGATCCCGAGCTGATCCATGCGACCCAGAAGATCTCGGAAAGTCCACACGGGGGCGAACAAGCGGCCCTCCGCTCCGAAATGAGCGTGGGCGTCAATGATCGGAAGGCTGTTCATATCTCCACCTCCTCGATCAGTCTGCGCAGATTCCCGCCGGCGATCATCTATTTCTCCGAGTCCGAAATGTCTGCGTCCAGAATCATCCCTATCGGCACCAGAGGATCGCTGACAGGCAGAAACGACCCAAACAGTAGTCGTTCAGCTCCGAACGTCCTGACCGCGTACTCGATATAGTCGCACCCGGCGAAGTTCGATGTCTCGACCAGGATGTTCGCACACTCCTGCATGAGCGCAAAAAGAGGACGGCTTCCGTAGAGAATCTTCTGAGTCTGCGTCTCGACCACAATTGTCAGTTGGGGGAAGTCCATGGCCACTTGGCGCAGAGCGTCCCAGGTCAGTTCCACGTGCCAGATGAAAAGAGGCAGGTTGTGCTGACACAGGATCTCGCACAGCGTGCCGATTATCTACGAGGCGAGAGGAAAGTTATGCGTTGCTGGAAAGAGACGTATCCCCCGTACCCGCGGGGGCAGTGCATCTCCACAGAACACCATGCCCTGTTCTCGGGGCATCAGTGGCAGGCCCGTGTAGACGCCGTATAGATTCGTCGGCAGCGAAGGCAGGATCGCTGCTAATGTCTCATTACCATCTTGGGCGGAGTAGGTTTCCCCGCGCCAATGTGACACTAAACCTCCGACAATGAAGTACTGGCTCAGAACAGCGCCCAGCCGCTGGACCTCCAGTTCTTCACCCAGCCGCCAATCCTCCAGCAGGCCCAGCCAGATATTAGCGTCGGTAAACTCCAGCTTCTGGGCCAGGGCCACCCTGGTCTCAGCCATTTGCTGTACGGCGTCAACAACCATCTTACTATCGCATCTTCTTTATCCCGCTTGTTGTCGGTGATATTGTTCAAATCTCTCAGGAATCTCTTCTTGCGCTGGTGGTGTATTCAGACAAGTTGATGCCTGGCAGCCTTTGCCGCCCGAGAAATCACACCCATTGCGCCCCGCCACCGGCCCCGGAAGCGATCCAGCCCAAGCAGGGCGAGTCAGTTGGCACTCCGCTCGAGAATCTCCCGATACTGCTGATACCGCTCGTCCCAGGCGGCCGCATCCGCTGGCTCGTAGGTCACCAGCTCGGTGGACTGACGTACTACTTTGCGAACGTCTGCTGGCGAGTGGATACACCCGACGGCAACCGCCTGCAGCAGAACGTTCCCGATGATCGTGGCCTCGCTGGGCCCCGCGATCACGGGGAGGGCGGTCGCATCGGCTGTCATCTGGCATAACAGGGTGTTGCGTGACCCGCCGCCGACGACGTGCAGGACGCGGAAGCTGCGGTCCAGGAGGCGCGTAATTTGATCGAGGTAATGGCGATAGGAAAGCGCCAGGCTCTCCAGGATGCAGCGTGTCACCGCGGCCGGCCCTTGCGGTCGTGGCTGCCTGGTGCGCGCGCAGAAGTCGTTGATGGCCTGGACCATATCCACGGGCGCGAGAAAGCCCGGATCGTCCGGGTCAATGAGCGGCCCGCCTCCGGGCGCTTTCTGCGCGAGTTCGACCAGCTCCGCGTAGGAGTAAGTCTCTCCACTGGACTGCCAGATAGCGCGCGCTTGCTGCAGCAGCCAGAGCCCCATGATATTGCGGGCAAGGAAGAAGCTCTCAAACGTCAACTCGTTGCACATACCCACCGCAAAGGCCTCGGGGGAGGTGACCACTTCCTTCGTCAGCGCCCCCAAAACTGACCACGTCCCAGAACTGAGAAATGCCCAGTCGTCGCCCTCGGCGGGAACGGCGGCCACGGCCGAGGAGGTGTCGTGCGTGCAAGGAGCGATCACCAAGGCGTCCGTCAAACCTGTGTCTCCTTGGACGGACTCACGTAGGCCCCCGATCGCCGTCGCCGGGTCCACCAGCGCCGGCATCAGGGACTCTGGCAAGTCGTATCTGTTTAGGATTTCCTCGCTCCATCCGCGGGCGCGCGGGTCGTACAGTTGAGTCATAATCGTGTTGGTGCGTTCGCCGACCCGCTGGCCGGTCAAGAAGTAGGCAATCAGGTCGGGTATCATCAGGCAGGTGTCGGCAGACTCCAGCAGGCCGGGCTGCTTCAGACGGCAGGCGACGAGCTGGCAGAGGGTCGAGATCGGGTAGTCGATCAGCCCGCTACGCTCGAACAGCTCCTGCGCGCCTATGCGCCGGACGATCTCTTCGAGTATCCCCTGGATCCGCTGGTCGCGGTAGTGGACGGGGTTCTGCAGCAGTTGGCCATCGCGGCCAATAAGCCCGAAATCCACCGACCACGTGTCAACTCCGATCCCGTCCACCGAATCCCCGTAACGCCGCACATACTCCCTCATCCCTTTAAGTACGTTCCCGTAAAGAGCTAATATGTCCCAGTAGAGAGTCTCACATACCTGCACCGGCTCGTTCGGGAAGCGGTGAATCTCTTCGAGAGACAGGTGGTCGCCTTGCAGCGTGCCAACGGCCGCGCGTCCGCTCTCGGCGCCGAGATCAAATGCGAGAAAACGGCTATCACTCATAACTGCTCACTCCTTTGCGTGCAGCTCAGTCATCGAAACTCATCGGCTGCGGATGGAACTTAACAGCCGCGCGATGTACCCGGTGTGACCTCATAGTGCTCAGCATACGATAGTGCTCACAAGGGATAATTCCTGGCAGTGTCGTACATCACCAATGCATTCTTCACGTTGACTGCGGGATGGACCTCCGAGGTGGAGCCGATGATTATCTTTCTTTTCCCGGCATCTTCTATAGCCCTGACTACTGCGTCCCTAACTTCCGCTTCGGAGCCGAACGGCAGCAAATGTACACAGTCTATGGGCTGACTGATGGGCACCTCTGGGTATTTCTCCCGGAAGGTTTTCACATCCATCTGACAATAAGGTTCACAGGGGTGGATTTCATCTACGCCTATGCTGAGAAAATCGTCTACGAGCGGCCATTTATATCCGTCCAAAAAACATAAGACGTAATACCCGTGTTTCTTCCAGCGCTCCACTTTCTTCTTTTCCCGCGAAATGACTTCCTCTTTCATAAATGCCGGGGGATACAGTAAACCACTGTACGTTCCAGTGGGAACGCTTATTTGAGCGAATGGGCTGACGCTGGCATCGGCAAAGGCATCAATGAAAGCGAGATGATAGTCAGTTAGCGCATCCAGGTACCTGGCAGCCGTTTCGGGGTAGTCATACCACAGGTATCACCAGCCTGTTTCGTCGTATCTCTCAGTGGCTACTCCTACGGAGGCGAGGTCTTCTGGGGCAAGCATTATGGTACCTTCCAGCTTCTGCGAAACCCGCCGAAACTCAGACTTGACCTCTTCAAAGGTCTCAAAACTCTCGTCAAATAGCCTGACGTGCTGCCGAGCAAGGTGACATATCTTGCCTTGTTCTATGCAGTCATAGATTATCTCAATGTCCTTTTGTACAGAGCGCTCTACGTCTTCCGATGAGTCGAATTCTGGCCTTTCTACCATGTGCCCTGTCCACCACTCATAGTGGTAGACGAAACCAGTTTCGTCTTTGAAAATCTTGGGCTCCAGGTTGTCGGGAACGGCAAAATGCCTGACTAAGTCCAGTACCTTATTGGCCGCCTTACATAGCAAGTCTTCGGCATTGCGCGGGGTCAGTTGATCCTCTGCTAAGTGCTCAATAAGATCGATGTTGTGTATGATATCAAACGTCGCAATACGATCAACCTCTTCACCTTCTATTGTACCGATAAGCCGTTCTTTGCAGGTCAACACACTGATCCAACCTTTCCCCGGAGTATGCTTCAGGGGAGACGAGAGAGCCGGCGCAGCTTTCGAGTGAACACGAGATATGGTCTCAGCTCGCTCTGGCTCGGTTCCATCGTCGTCATCACCTTTTATGACTACGCGCTACTGGTTGTTCTGGGTCCGTAATACTCCCACGGCATACAGAAGTATGAAGTCATTTTCGGGAATAGTATGTCCACCAGATCACGGCTCTCGCCTTTCACGGTGATATCCGGCCAGGCGTCTCGCAGCTCGTTCAGATTACGGTAGCCGAACACCAGCCGGACGAAGGCGGCGGGCGGGATGCACAGGTCACCGCCGTCTGCTACACCTACGGAGGCGTCCACAAAGCCAAGTGGAGCTACTTTCCGCAACTTTCCCTGTTCAAATTGGAGCATGAACGCCTCGCGGAACAGATTGATACACAGGTCCACAGTGAGACTCGCCCAGGCAGAAGCCGCGACCCGGCGTTCCAGGACTGACCTGATCTTTGACAGCAGCCCGGCGGGGTCAGGGATGCGCAGCAAATACTGACGACCTGGTGACGGAGGAGTGCTGCCCCAACTACGGCCTATCTGGACCAGCGTGCTTGTCTGCGGCCAGCCCAACCGGATCTCGCCGCCGCAGTTAGCCTTTAGCTGGCGCAGGACGAACACTCCCGCATCTTGGCTAACAGTCGCGCTCTCCAGAACCATGGTGGCTTTGCTGTTTGCTTGCTCATCGAGGTCGGGCCGAGTCACGCAGACGTAGCCGACACTGCGAGCTGTGCGCTGGTCCTCCACGACTTGTACCGGGTACTGCATCCACCGCAGCAGGAACTGCCAGTAGGCTAAGTCACGGGCATCATGCAACTGGACTGCTGCCATTGATTCCTGATAGAGCTGCACCAGCACGGGGGCATCGTCCACAGTGGCCTGACGCAGCTTATAAGGAGACTCTTCGCGCTCGTGCGCATCGGGTATTGCCGAAGCAGGGAGCGAATCTGCGCTGTAGCGGCCGTCGATGGCGTAGGCATATCCGTAGTGTCGGTAGTAGTAAGGGATGCCCCAGACAATGCTCAGGTCGAAGTAACGGTCGCTGACCATTTCATGAAAGCGATTGACTTGGGCACGAATATAGCCGCGCCGCCGATACTGTGGATGGGTGGCCACCATCTCCAGCATGGCCACCTCCAGGGGGACGTCTTCGTAGTGGCAGTGCCAGGGGATAAGACACGTCGTGGATATCACTTCGCCGGTGCTTTCATCCTCCACAAACAGGAAATCATCGTAGGATATCTCGGGATGGTGATGCAGCAGGTAATCGCAGATGATGCCGGCGTGCTCTCCAAAGTGAGTAGCGTGGAAGGCAGCATACCTCTCGACGTCCCGCTCATCACGTACCGTCCCTAAAGTCACGTTCTGTCCTATGCTTTGTTGGTAGGGCGACATCCTCTACTCCTTGCACCTTGTCCGGCATGGGACATCCCGCTTGGCTTAGCCGCCCAGTTGCGCCCGGCAACGTTAGATCTCACAGTATTCGACTCCCAGCAGTTTCGCAAACGCCTGGAGGTCCTGGGTCTGATTCCCGTAGGCCATGGCGAAGTGGTGAGCGGCGGCGAGTTCGCCGAGGTCCTCAAGGAACTCGGTGATGGGTTTACCCAGCTTGATGAAGAAGTTGGGAGCACCGAGTGGCACAGGGTCCCTGTCCACTACCTGCGCGGTGGTCACTATCATGCGCCAGCCAGCGTCGGGCACCTCGGTGAGGCTGAGCAGTGTAACCTCGCCGGGATGCATCTTCACCTGGAGGCAAGCGCCGCGCCCACAGCAGCCGTCCCACCACGGATGACGGTTGATCTGCACCCGCTCCTCGCTGCCTTCAAACAGCCCCAGGTTCATGGTGCCGCTGTGGCCCATCATGAACTGGTCGTTTGCGAAGTCGTTGCACCAGATCTCAGTGAACACCGCCGTGCCGGCGAGCTGTTCCAATATCAGACCGGACAGCGCCGTGGGCACATCACCCTCACAGGAGCAAAAGGTGCCTTGCTGCATCAGCAGTGACAGTCCCAGGCAGGGCACGACTCCTATCTCCGGGCGCTGCCACATTGACTGGCAGTAAACGGTGACGGCGGCGAGGTTGTTCTCGTCCACCAGGCGGCGAACAGCGTGGGCGAGGCGTATTGAGTTGGTGAACTCTTGCCCCTGGAAGTCGTCGGCGATAGTGTATCGTTCAGACATCTCCGCGGCCAATGACTCAACTTCCGTCTCATCCACTGCTTCAAAGGCGGCCAGGACCACGGAGTCGAGAACAGGAACAGTCGCAACCCCGAAAGTGGTGAACATGGTAGTGGGATCGTAGCCGAAGTCAATCATGCCCGGGTAGAGATGCCCGAGCATGCCGATTTTGGAGCCCCAGATATGCTTGCGGGCAGCAACGGCGTTGAGGGCGGTGGCGAACGACTCCGTCACAGAGTCACTGGTGTAGTGTCCTGAAACGAGGAAGTAGGGCATTTTCTCCCGGGCCAGCAGGTTCGTTATCCCCGGTACGCCGGTAATGCCATGCTCGTACATCCACATAGGGAAGTCCATGTCAGGGGATATGGTGGCGGATGCCTGGGTATTCCAGACAATGACCGGGCGATTGAAGGTTTTCAGGTCGAGCACGACGTCATCAGGCGTGGAATAGGTTACAGTGGATAGGATCAGGACGTCAACGTCCCTCGCCTGAAAGAGCTGGCGGGCCTCTCGGGAGCGGTCCGGGCAGTCAATCAGCTTCCCCGTTTCGTGAATCGTACCAAACTGGGCGAGGTAGTCGCGGTAGGTCTGCGCTAGCTCTATGGTGTGGGCCTCGAATTGCGGAAAAAACTCCCAGTAGACGTCATGAGCAAGCGGCATGTATCCGATCTTCAGTTCGCTGTCCGTCAATGACATTTTATCACCATCATCTTTCTACCGTTGGCTAAGGTCACGATCAACGGTCAGAGTATGAGCTCGCGTGCCCCAATCATGAAGCACAATCGGTCTCCATGCCAATTCCTTCCTTAGGCAGCTTGCATCTCCGGCCAGACGTCGTGGGCCTCTCGGTGCTCCTCGACGAGGTCCTGCTTGACCCGTAAAACAAAGTACGCACGATTCATGATCTGTCACTCCTCAACGTCCACATGAGTGGAAGCACTCTCCGCACACTACTCGCGGTGGCGGTGGGCAAGCAGCGCCAGATACGATTTGTATCGTTCGGGAACGGCAGGGCAGCACCGCCATCTGCCTTCACTTGGCACTTGATACCCGCGGCAACTTATGGTATAAAAGGCTTGGATATTTGCCTATACAAGTTCTCTGCTACAACCGCATTGCAGGGTCTCTTGACATGGTGCCTGCGATTGGTGAATAATATGAGAGTACAAAGGGACCACTATTTCTCAACCCCCAGGAGGCAATATCATGGTTGCGAACCATTCTTTTGGCGCGTGCTTGCCGACTTTCGGAAGTTGTGCCGATCGTTTCTGCTTGAGCGGATACGGTGGGGCTACCACTATGCGGGAGATGCTTGATCTCGCCGTGCAGGTGGAGGGACTTGACGGTCTGGAGCTGGTAGGCAATTGGCACGTAAACGATGATAACATTCACGAGGTAGCTAAGATGTTCAGCGATCGGGGGCTGAAGATCTGTATGGTCACCCCCGATCTGTGGACCCAGGCCAAGTGGGGTCGGGGGAGCCTGGCGGCTCCGGATGCGCCCACCAGGCAGGCCGCAATTGAGGAGGTTTGCAAGACCATGGACTGGGCGGCGGAGCTGGACTGTCCCTACATAGATGTCTGGCCCGGCCAGGATGGCTTCGACTACTGTTTCCAGGCAGACTACATTGAGGCGTGGCAGTGGTTACGGGAGGGCTTGGCCACCTGTGCGGGCCATAACGACGAGGTGCGCATCCTGGTCGAATACAAGCTCAAGGAACCGCGTACCCACTGCTTCGTCAACACCGCAGCCAAGACTATTCTGCTGCTCGAGGGTCTAGACAAAGTCGGTGCAATGATAGACCTGGGTCATGCCCTGGCGGCCGGCGAGAATATGGCGGAGGCGGCCGCCTTGCTCAGCAGCTATGGCAAGTTGGACTATGTGCACCTCAATGATAACTACCGGAGTTGGGACGACGACATGATGGTGGGCGCGGTGCACCTGGTTGAGTATTTGGAACTTGTCTACTGGCTGCGGCGCCTTGGCTACCAGGGCTGGCTTACACTGGACATCTTTCCGTATCGCGAGGACGGAGTCGCGGCGGCAACGCAGAGCCGCGAGTGGATAGAAGCGTTCTTCCGTGCGGTTGATCGCGTGGGCATGGAGGAGTTCGCCGGGGTCATTGGCCGGGCTGATGCTTGTGAAGCGGCTGACCTGGTGCGCCGGGCTGTGAACATCTAACGCTCAGGCCAGATGGAAGTACTCTTCGAGCCACTCTGGGCCGCCTTCTTGCAGGTCGCCTGAGCCGGCGCTGAAGAAGCGGGTCATGTTCTCCTGCCAGCGAGCATTGACTTCGGTTTTGCCGAGCGTTTCCAGAGCGGCCTGCGGATCCTCGGCTTCGAAATAGCCCACTATTAACCCATCCGGTCGCATGAACAGCGAGTAGTTGCGAAAGCCAGCCTCGCTGAGCGCTGCCCGCATCTCTGGCCAGACGTCGTGAGTCTCTCGGTACTCCTCGACGAGGTCCTGCTTGACCCGCAAAACAAAGCACACACGTTTCATGATCTGTCACTCCTCAATGGCCACATGCTTGGGAGTGCTTGCAGGATGCCGCTGGCCTTGCGAATCGGAGCAAGCAGCCCCAACTACGGCCTGTATTATTCGCGAGCAGCGCCATTTCAACCTTCCTGTCCTTCCCACTTGACACATGTGGCAGTCTGTGTTATATGTAACCCGTATATCTACCTCTACAAGTTCTCTGCGACGACAGGACTGCTTCCACGACATGATTACCGCTCGGTATGATAGGTAGGCAAAAAGTGACGTGTAGTGGTGAAAGGTCGGTCTGCCTATCAGCGTGCTGCCGGAGATAGTCTCGACGGCGACGGTACTGGGGCCACTGCTGCCGACGGTGGCCGAGAAGGTCGGCCTCAGGGAGGTGCCGGTTATCGCCACGGCATGCCATGATACGGCTGCCGTGCCTAGTAGCGCGGAGCAATATACCTACGAGCCCCATCCCTCTGAACCCTGGGACGAAGCTTATGACACCTTCCTGGGGTTGGGCGAGGGAAAGTAACGACGCTGGCAACCTGGTCAGCCAGGCTAACTCAACTCAATTCTGAAAGGGATGAACTCCCCATGAAGCAACTGTACGATCCGAACATGTTCAACTATACCTGGGAAAGCATTGACCATGATCAGTATGTCGTTGGCACCTATTATCTTGAGGATATAATTGACGACGATGACGACTTCGCCGATCACTTCGATCAGGTGCAGCGACTGGCGTTGGAAGGCTCCACATCAACCTGGCAGGAGGTCAGCGAAGACACGCCCGAGGTTCGCGAGCGACTCACCAGTAAGGTGCTGGGGTATTTTGAAGTCCCCGCTCCCAAAGGCAAGAAACAAGCTGTGGTCCAGCTAGGGTTCGCGGTCGGTGCTTGGGATGTCAATGTCAACATTCCCATGCTGTTGCTGTCGATCTCCGGGAACTTCTCTGTTTTCGCGACCAACTCGCGGCTATTGGACCTATATATCCCGGAGAAGGTCGCCAAGGAGTTTGGCGGGCCGAAGTTTGGCATTTCAGGAATGCGTGAGATATTGGGAGTGCCCGAGCGGCCGCTGATCCTTCAGATCATCAAGCCGAAGATGGGAATGACACCCGAAGAGACGGCCAACCAGATTTATCAATCCTCCCTGGGCGGCGCTGATCTGGTAAAGGACGATGAAATGTGTAGCGAGCTGGCCAACTGTTCCTTTGATGCTCGCCTGGAGGCCGGACTCAAGGCGTTGGAGAAGTCCGAAAAGGAAACGGGCGAGAAGACACTGTACATGGTCAGCATTACCGACGAATCGTGCAAAGTCCATGAGAAGGCACTCCGGGCCGTACGCGCCGGGGCTACCGGCTTGCTTTTAGCGTACTCTGCCGGTCTTCCGACACTCCGAGAGATCGCCGAAGACCCAGAGATTACTGTACCCGTTATGCTTCATCCCTCGCACATGTTGGCTCTGCTACCCCGGATTAGTTTCCCGGTGTTGTCGAAGCTTTGCCGGCTTTGCGGTGCAGACATGACGCTCTCGCCATCAATCTGGTCCAGCATTCCGGCCTGCTCAACGGAGGAATGTAATCGCAATGTGCAGGTGCTGACGGCGCCTTTCTACCACATTAAGCGAACCTGGCCGATGCCGGCTGCGGGTATGTACCCAGGTGTAGTACCCCCTGTGCTGCAGGAGTGTGGACTGGACATAATCATACCAGCCGGGGGCGGGGTACTCGGACACCCGATGGGGTACACCGCAGGCGCCAAAGCATGGCGACAAGCCTTTGACGCGGCCATGGCCGATATTCCGCTGAATGAGGCAGCCCAGGACAAGCCGGAGCTACATGCCGCCCTGGAGAAGTGGGGCCTGCGGATTCGACCCCGGGCACGGTGGGGCTATCTTGGAAAACAATTTCACCCCGATTTTGCACCGAAGAATATATAGAGCCAGAGGAAGATCCAATGAGCTCCAACGATACGAAGCTGTCTGATACCAGCAGCGGGGAACTGCTCAGTGCGACGCAGTTGACGCGGATGTACCAGACGATGTTCCTTATCCGCAGGTTCGAGGAACGAGTTAACGAGCTATATCTGCAAGGGCGAATCCCCTCCACGCTTCACCTGTACATTGGTCAGGAGGCCGTGGCTACTGGAGTCTGCGCCAACCTCAGCGAGGATGATTACGTCTTCAGCACCCATCGGCCCCATGGTCACGCGCTGGCCAAGGGCGTAGCGCCGCGCCAGATAATGGCCGAGCTGTTCGCTAAGCAAACCGGCTGTTGCCGAGGTAGGGGGGGCTCGATGCATGTGGGTGATGTAAGCGTGGGGATGTTCCCGGCAATTGCCATTGTAGGTGGGAATGCGCCTATCGCCGCCGGAGCGGCACTGGCTGCAAAAATGCAGGGCACTCAACAAGTGTCGGCCTGCTTCTTCGGCGATGGCGCCACCAACGAAGGAGCCTGGCACGAAGGCCTTAACATTGCTGCCCTCTGGGACTTACCGGTCGTTTATGTCTGCGAGAATAACCTGTACGCTGCCTCCACGCCTTTCGCTACTGCCTTCAAGATCAAGGGCATCGCCGAGCGCGCGGCAGCCTACGGCATGCCGGGAGTTGTGGTTGACGGCAATGATGTCCTGGCTGTGTATGAGGCCAGTCGGACGGCAATTCAGCAGGCCAGGGACGGCCAGGGGCCGACGCTGATTGAGTGTATGACCTATCGCCAGTGTGGTCACTCGCGTTCCGACCCCCGCACCTATCGTAGCCGCGAGGAGGAAGAAGAATGGCAGAAGCGAGACCCAATCCCCTACTTCCGTGAGTGGCTACTGGCCGAGGAGAAGTGCACGGAGGATCAACTGGGCGCGGTTGATCAGGCGGTCGAACGAACCATTGATGAGGCTATTGAATTCGCTGAGTCCAGCCCGGAGCCCGACCCCGAAGACTTGCTGGACTATCTCTTCAAGGAGTAAGCCATGCCTGAGATGAGCATTGCTGAGAGTCTGCGTCAGGCCATTCGCGAGGAGATGGCCCGCGACGAGCGCGTTTTCTGCATTGGTGAGGACATCGGAATTGAGGGTGGCTTTGGCGGTGCTTTCACTGTGACGCTGGGCCTGTCGGAGGAATTCGGTCACGACCGCATTCTTGATACACCCATCTCCGAGATAGCTATCGCCGGTGTGGCTGTAGGTGCGGCGCTGGCGGGGATGCGTCCTATCGCCGATGTGCAATACGGTGACTTCCTGTTCTGTATGATGGATCAACTGGCTAATCAGGCGGCGAAGATGCGCTATATGTCAGGGGGCCAGGTAAGCGTGCCCATGGTCATGCGTGCCCCAGTTGGGGCGACCGCACGGGGCGCGCAACATGGCCAGAGCCTCGAGGCATTTTTTACCCACATTCCCGGCTTGAAGGTGGTTGCACCGGCCACCGCCTATGATGCCAAGGGCCTGCTCAAGAGCGCAGTGCGCGACGACAACCCGGTCCTGGTCTTCGAGCATAAACTGTTGTACGGGTCAAAGGGGCCGCGATCCGAGCGCGGAGCGCTCAGCCCCATTGGTGAGGTCCCCGAAGAGGAGTATCTGGTGCCCATTGGCGAAGGAATCGTCCGCCGGGAAGGCCAGGATGTGACCATTGTCGGCAAGCTGTTGACCGTGTACCGGGCACTGGCAGCCGCCGAGATGCTGGCCGAACAGGGGATCGAGGCCGAGGTTATTGACCCGCGTACGCTGGTGCCCCTGGACAAGGAATTGATCCTGGCCTCGGTGCGTAAGACTGGCCGGCTGGTCGTCGCGGAAGAGGATAACCTCACTGGGGGTTGGGCCGCGGAGGTGGCAGCGATCGTAGCAGAGGAGGCCTTCATGTGGCTTGACGCGCCCATCAAGCGAGTCTCTGCGCCGGATGTGCCGCCGCCGTTCGCGCCGGTGTTGGAGCGAGAGTACGTGCCCAGTGCAGACAAGATCGTGGCTGCTGTACAGTCCTTGTTTTAGTCTATGATAGGGTGGTTGGATAAGTAATGCCGGTTGACATCGTGGTGCCGCCACTGAGCCAAACTATGGACACTGTGGTCCTGGTTGAATGGATGAAGGAAGCTGGTGACCAGGTGGAGAGGGGCGAGAATCTTTTTGCCATCGAGACGGAGAAGGCTATCCTGGAGATTGAATCCCCGGCGAGCGGCGTCCTACGGCAAGTACTGGTTGAACCGGGAACCGAGGTAGAAGTTGGCGAGAAGATCGGGACGATCACTGGTGCAGGAGAGAGTCTGTCTGACCAGGAAGAGACCGAGCCAGCAGTTGCGCAAGACGCTGCACCACCGCCAGCAATAAGCACAGCGCCTGGCACTGCCGCTGGGGCGGCCGTGGAGCGGCGCGAGCGGCCAGCGGAGCAGGAGCAGCGCATTCTATCCAGCCCCCGTGCCCGCCGCTTGGCCAAGCAGGAAGCCGTGGACCTGGCCGTGCTTGCCGGAAGTGGCTCCGAGGGGATGATCGTTGAACGGGATGTGGAGGAGTACCTGAGTAAGCAAGGGAGGGCTGGAGCGGCAGGGCAGCCGGTGACCATGTCACCGCTGCGGCAGATAATCGCTCGGCGCATGTTGGAAAGTCACCAGACCACTGCTCCGGTCACTCTTACGCGAGAAGTGGATGCCACTGAGCTGGTCCACCTGCGCGAGCAGCTCCTGGAAGACCTAACTGATGAAGATGTGCGGCCGACCTATACAGATTTGCTCATTAGCCTGGTTGCCCGATGCCTGCGCCGACATCCCGCCCTCAACGCTCGGCGGGACGGCGCGAACATCATCGTCGGTGAGCAGGTACATATCGCGATGGCAGTTGACACTGAGCGAGGACTGCTGGTACCAGTAATCCGCGATGCTGACTGCAAAGAACTATCGGAGTTGACCCGCGAGCGGGCCGAGCTGGTCCGCCGCGCCACCGACGGCAACGCCACCCCCGAGCAGCTCATTGGGGGCACCTTTACGATCACCAATCTGGGGGCGCTCGGAATTGATGCTTTCACGCCGATCATCAACTTGCCCCAGGTCGCTGTTCTGGGAGTCGGGCGCATTCGGCCGGCGCCAGCCGTCCACGAAGGAGAGTTGTGCATCCGGCACTTGATGCACTTGTCACTGACCTTCGATCATCGTGTCGTTGACGGTGCACCTGCGGCTCACTTTTTGCAGGATCTTGCCGAGTTGATTGAAGAGCCCAGTCTGATTTGATCACTTCGCTGCGTTAAGCCAACCATTGCGCAGCTCAATAAGGAGGAGTGGCTGCATGGATCCTGTGCTCGAGACTATCTACCAGATGGACAAGGCAAAGATGGCGCAGTGTGCCGAACATGTGATGTTAGGTGATGGGAGCAGAGGTGGGCCGACCTTGTTTCGCGGTACAGGGTGTACGGGTTTGGGATGTTGATGACAAGGAATACATTGATTGCACCTCGCAAAGCTGGACACTGCTGCTGGGATACAGCAACGAAGAGATAAATCAGGTTATTCGCGAACACATCGAGAATCTGACACACGCTCATCAGGGGTTTGATACCCTCCCTCGCTTCTACCTGGCCGACAAGCTGGCAAGTATCGCACCGGGGGACCTCAACCGCGTTTCCTTCACCGTCGGCGGCGGACCGGCCGTCGAGGCGGCGATGAAAATCTGTATCAAGAATGTCGGGCTATCTCGCGATTTCGTCTGTCTCTATGACGGTTACCACGGCACCACCCTCGGGACGATGGGCGCATCATGGATTTCCACCAAATCCAACGGCTAATACATCGGCGGAAGTCGCTTCCTGGGACTGACGCGGCCGTTCGTACGCATCCCCAACCCTGATACGTACCGGAACCCCTTAGGTGTTGACGCCGAGACTTACGTTGATCTGTGCCTTGGTATGGCCCGAGAGACCTTCCAGCGGGGTATTGCGGGAAGGCCAGCGGGGGTGATCGTGGAGCCAATTCAGGCCAGCGCTGGACAGATTATCCTACCCCAACGCTACTTGCAAGGATTGCGGGAGTTGTGCGATGACTATGAAACGTTGCTGATCTTTGATGAAATTCAGACCTATGCGCGCATCGGTGAGATGTTCGCCGCGGATTACTTCGGCGTCACGCCGGACATCATTGTGCTCGGCAAGAGCTTAGGCGCCGGACTGCCGCTGGCCGCAATTATCATCAGTGATGAGCTGGAGGGGTTTTCGCCTGATTCCGAAGAGCTTCACACCTTTGCGAACCCCTCCCTGTCCATGGTCACTGCCGCCAAGCAGATTGCCCTGCTGGAAGAGTGGGTCTTGGAGAATTGCCGGACAATGGGCACCTATCTGGCTGACGGACTCACTGCAATGATAGCCGAGTATCCGGAGATCGGCGACGTGCGTCAGGTGGGGCTGCATATCGGCGTAGAGTTCGTTCGAGACCCGGAGACCAAGGAGCCCTTAAAAGAAGAGGCCGTGGCCATTCGTAAGGCCGGTTTCGAGAACGGTATTATTTTCGGCCTGGGCGGGGTACGGCGCAACGTTCTTAAGATAAAGCCCCCGCTGATTGTCAACCAGGCCGAAGCTGATGAGATACTGGATAGGTTTGAGCGGAGCATGAAAGCCGTACTGCGGGCGTAATCAAGTCCGGACCCGGGTGGCGTTGGCACAGTGCATCCGCAACACGCGGCGATTCGCTGACCTGGCCGCTCGACTGGCTGAACGGTCACTGGACCAGATGCAGGAGGCGGGCGATCCTGTCACCATAAGTGAGCTGTTGTGGCAGGAGATTATCAAGCTTTAGGCTGTGGGGAGCAAACTATGCTAACAATTGATCTAACCGGTCGCCGGGCACTTGTTACCGGCGGGGCCCGCGGCATCGGCGCCGCCATTGTGCGGGTACTGGCCGAATGCGGGGCCAGCGTCGCTTTTACTCACCAAGGTTCCGAAAAGGGCAACTACGCCGCCACCCAGATGGTGGACGAGCTCACCGCAGCCGGTCGCAAGGTTCTTCACTTCGTGGCTGCAGCCGAGGATGCACAGGCCATGCACCGCATAGTATCCGAGGCGGCTGAGGCAATGGGGGGCTTGGATATCGTGGTTCCGAACGTTGGGGTCACTGAGCCTATCGGTATCCAGGACTTGCAGTTGAGTGACTGGCAGCACGCTCTAAATATCAACCTCACCGCCTCGTACATTGCCATCAAAACCACCCTGCCCTGGTTGCTGGAAGCCGACCGGGGGGACATCGTCTTGATCAGCTCATCTGCGGTTGTTGATGGCGGCGGCGGGTCTGCCGCTTACAGCGCAGCCAAGGCCGGGCTGGAGGGGATGATGTACGCACTAATGCGGGAGCTGCCGGCCAAGGGTATTCATATCAATGCGGTGCGGCCGTGTGTGGTGGATACTGATTTACTGCGAGAGCGGTACGACGACGACAACAAGCGCGCCCAAGTCGCTGCCCAGGTCCCTCTCGGCCGCCTGGCCAAGCCCGAAGATATTGCCCACCTGGTCGCGTACCTCTGTTCTGAGCTGGGCGGGTTCATCTGCGGCCAGTGCATCCTCGTGGACGGTGGGCGGACGCTGTGGCGTAATAGGTAGCCCCTGTAGAGGGGGGGAGGGGATTATCTGAAGTCCCCCGACAAGCTGATATAAGCATTCTTAGTGTTTGAGCAACGTGATGCTCGGCCCGCCCCTCGGACGAGCCACCATCCACTCTCCCCTGCGCCCGGCCTCTATAGGCCTTCCGGCACTCGCCAGGCTGTATTCGCCGCCTCCTCCAGGGCTTGATAATTCCTGCCCCAGGGCGTGTGGAGAATGCCGATGCAAGACAGCCCTGCGTCCCGGGCGCGCTTGCAGGCCACCGACCAGCGGCGCGCGCAGGTGCGGTCGGCATACGCTCCGGCGGTGGTCGTGTACCCCTTCCTGCTGAAGAACTCCAGGCTCTTGTAACCGGCAGTGGGCGGGTCGCTGGGCCCGTGGAACCAGACGTTCAGGATGATGTCCTTGGGCAGGAGGTCCACCGCGGGCGCCGTGGGGTCCTCGTGCAGGAAGCCGTGTGAGTAGGGGTTGATCATGTCATCCCACATCATCAGGCGGATATTCGGGTCCTCAGCCTTAGCCATTTTATATAGCCGCCAGACCTCTATGGCGAAGTTCTCGGCGTTGGAGCGGCCCGACTTGCGGCAGCGGGAGTCAGTCCCCATATGCGTTATCTCATCGTGGCCGATCTGCAGGTGCTTGGGGTGCAAGATGCGGATCGTGTCCTGGATGGCCTGGCGCATGATGGGATACAGCCGCGGCTCGTTGGGGCAGTACGAGACTGCCACGCGCCCGGCGTAGTCGTAGCTGGCGAGCACCGTCGCGCCGTCCGGGATGCGGCTTGCCGGCGTGCGCCGTACCTGAAACGGCTCCGCATCCGCACTAAACCCGCCGTCGTACTTCAACTCGCCCAGGACTTCATAGTCGCGGCCCTCCTGGAAAGTTTGGGCGCCGGTATCATCGGTGATCTGGACGTCTGTGCTCTCGGTCCGAAGTACGTTGGGGTGGGCCAGGGCCACCGGCTCGGTGCCCACCAGCACCAGCTTCTCATCCACGACCCAGATGCCCTCGGCGATGTTGGGGTCTAGCCCCACCTGGCGGCTTGCCCACCCGAAGCTCTGCAGGATCGGGATCGGCTCGAGTCCTACCTCGCGACAGTAGGCGAAGAGGTCCTCTTCCCGGCGGCGCTTCTCGGGGTCACGGTCGAAGGCGGAGTCGAACGAAAGGGCGGCGGCGTTGTACCTCAGACGCGCCAAGCGGTCAATGAGCTCCCGGCTGCCCACGGGGAAGACCCCGCGGAAGGGGAGGTCGGGGGCATCCTCAATGCTGGCGGCGAGGAAGATGTTCCCACCACTCGGCACCCGCTGGGCCAACTCCAGCAGCGTCATCAAGCCGTACAGGGCCCCCCGCCCGTCGGCGCTGACGAGTCTCACCCGGTCGCGGCTGACCTCCAGAGAGTAACTCTCTGGCTCACGCTCCAGCCCGTCCCCGGGGGCCACTACCAGCTCCACACCCGGCTCGTCGGCTCCGAGCGCATCCTGCGAGACGACTACAGCTCCCGTTTGCTCCTGGAGCGACTCGGAGAAAAGCCGGATCGCCGACCCGATGACCCCTTTGAACACCTGCAGCGACTCCCAGCCGATGTCGCCCTCAACGCCCACAGCCAGCTTGTCCGGGATGGGGAAGCTCTCGTCCAGTGCCAGCCACTCCAGTCGCTTCGGCATAGGCGTGATCGCCGGCCGGCGGCCCTATAGTAACGTTGTCCACATACGCCAGTGCCGCATCCCCCTTGACCCGTATCGCGATCTGCGTGTCCCCACCGCCGGGAACGAAGCTCACCGAGAGTTCTTGCCAGGAATCGTCGCGCTCGGTTATCTCCGTCACCAGCGCCGACTCAGGGTCTGAACCAGGCTGTACACAGAGCGTGATCGTGCCGTTGTTCAACTGCGGGACGCGGACCTGCGCGCTTACCCGCCAGGGGTGCTGCCGCTGGGCGGGCGACAAGGCCACCTGCTGGGAGAGGCCGGTCTCGCCCGGAGCGGACAGCGACAGTTCGGCGACGCTCTCGCCGAACTGCTCAGGTGGGAACAAGCGGGCCAGTGGCGTCACCGGGAGGGTCCGCCCCAGCTCCCCATCGGGCTCAATGCCGTAGGCTTCGACGTAGAGGTCGCCGTCCAGGGCCTCTGCCCGCCAGCGGAAGGAGAGGACGTAATCCGTGTTCGGCTCGCACGGACCGAAGGGGTATTGGGAACTCGTACCCCCAGGGGTATCCCACAGCCGCTTAAACTGCTCTCTGCCGAAGTCTTGCCAGATCCGGGTCATCTTTCCGTCGCTGCTGGTCACCCGCGCGCTCGCGCCGCTGCCTTCCGGCTGGCCAGGGAACCGCGTCCACACAGTGGTGTCACGGAAAGTGCGCTCGCCGGGGGCGTCCTGGCCCCATCCAGTTAGGATGTTCGCCTCCCCCTCTTCGAAGCTCGGATTGACAATCGTCAGGCGTGAGAATTGAGATTCATCTAGACGCACATTGTCAAACCAGACGGTGCCAGTGCCGCCCTGGATGCCCAGGTAAACGCGCAGAGCGCTGTACTCACCAGAGTTGAACATCATCTCGGCGAGGCTCCACCCCACGCTGGCGAATGGCTTAACCGCCACGCCCGGCCCTACCATCTCTCACCCCACGGGCTGGCCCTCGCGGGCACTCTCGAAGTCGCCGTTCTCCACGGTCGTGGCAGAAGCGGCCATGGTCACCACCAGGCTGATCGCTACCAACATCAGGATGGCGGTTGCAGCACTAAGTTGTCGTTTCATAACAATTCCTCCTCTTTTCCGCTGCGTGTCATTGGTGACGCATCGCAGCGGTTGCACAAACTCTTTGTGTCTGCCAGATTTTCAATCTTGATAGCATATTTCCCATATCCTTTGTTGCTACGTTTAGCGTTCTCTGTTTCCTGCACCAATGCCTCCTGCTGCGCATCATTTGGCCAGAAAAAACCCGAGATTAGAAGAGTTCTGAGGACGATTCTGCCCCGAATTGAACAGGTATGACAGCTCCTGGGCTTATGGCAGAGACAGCCCCGCCTGGGCATAAGCAAAATTACCGGAGGGGCCTGTCGAAGTGCGGCCCCTCCTGACTTCCCTTTTACCAGCACCTGCCAGGATAAAGTTCTCTTGGTATGCTTGCTTGAACAGGTCCCGGGCCAAGTCACCGGAACAGTGACACGGCGCGGGTTTTTTGACTTTCTGGGCTTGCAGTCCTCGGATAATGCCTTTTATCCGCCAGCCATTGGTCCAACACAAGTGAAATCCTCCCACTATTAGATAGACATCCCTTCCCACCATCTGTTTGGCCTTCTTGACTATATTCACGACGCCCGGGTGGGCACAACCCGTAATAACTACTGGACCGCGGATTGTCTTTATCACCAGCGACTGCTCTTTTATCCAAGTGCCCAGTTGACCGGTAGAGTAAACATTAGGGCAGATTCTAAGTGACTTATGTACTTCAACTAACTTGGCTCCTGCATTGGTGACCGTCTCTTTGACACTCTGAGGTAATGACCTTGGCATATAGACCGTAACTTTGTTGTTCCGCTGCAAAAAGTCGGATAGCCCGCCGATGTGGTCGTGATGGACGTGAGATAGGACGACTACATCTACCACCTTCGGGTCAATTGCCAGCTTTGCCATATTCCCCAGCAGCACGGAGCTCTCACCACCGACGTCGAATATAATCGTTTTTGTTGGCCCTTGGACCAAACAGGAAAATCCCCACCTAGAGCCCTGGCCGAAATGTCAATTGTCGTAACCCGACAATTAAAGTCGCGGGCTGCAATGACCGCCAGCGGACCTGCGCCTACGTCAAGCAAGCTCTTATTAGTCGCCCTTCCCAGCTTCAGCACTTCAGTCCTATCCATAGTTCTCGCTCAACTCCCACTACAACTATCTTCACCTGCGAAGATATCGGGCATCATCTTCTTGCTCCACTGCCAATCCTGCTCGCCACTGGTACGTTATCGTCCGCTGGGCTAATTATGAGTCAAACCTACGCGATTGTTATGGCATCTAAAGGACAAACTTGACTGCAATCACCACAACCCTGGCACATGTCTGCATGAAAAATCATCGGTGGTTCATAAGGTTCTTCTTGCTCCATGATGCTATGTGTGCACGCGCCAGCAGCGGCGCAAACACTACCGTTGGGATCGCACTTGTCGGGCACACACTTGTCATAGTCTATTATGGCTCTTCGTTTAGGCATTATTATGTTTGCGCCTCTTGGTGAAGCCGAATATATGGCCTTGGACTACGCTGCCCTCGTGTATGAGCGTTTGAATCTCTTTGCTTTGCAGACAAAAGTTTGCCCCTCTTATCTCTTTTTGAATAGCTGCCAATTCGGCGTGGTGGTGGAATACTTCCGGGTCGCTCGGAGAATTCAAGAAGCTTGTGGGGAGAATTCGTTACATACTCATCATAGATTCCTACAGCATCCAGCAGGATGGCTTTATCATTCTGAGGAAAGGTCTCATTAGCCTTCCCGATAGCCCAATCCTTAAAAATCCGCTTCCAGTACTTTAGCCAGCCAGCGGTGAGCCAATAGACTTTTTCACCGTTACTTATCTTTTCGCGCTGGTCGGTGCTGGCCAGCATATCTATGCAGTTTGCCGCTCTTACTCGCGAGATGCAGCCACCTTGCGCCACTATTAAATCGTCCACTAATTGCGGAGGTTCGGTGGACATGTCAATGTAGCATTTCTCACCGTATACAACAATTACTCTCCTGGAGTATCGCCGGGCTCTGGCGAGCTGACGAGCGAGGTGATGCTGCAGCTCGTTTTTATTCTCGTGCAGCCCGGGAATGGTGTAAAGGATTTTGTCGGCATCAAGGAAGCCGGTCTGTGACAAATAGTTCAACTCGGGGCTTAGGGTACCACATGATACAATGGTAAAGCCGCTGAAAGTACCCATACGGTCAGTTCTCCTAGTGGACTGTCGACAGGTCTATCAATGGGAATCTGGCTGTGGCTCCTCTTGCTGAAGAGCTGCTTTTTTCTGCTTAATCTTGTATTCGAGGTCATCCAACTTCTGAAACATCGCTGGAGACAACGAATGAGCAGGTAGAATGGCTTTCAAAGAGGCCAGTTGCACTTCTAATTTGGCGATCTCTTTTAGCAACAATGGCGTTTGTGGATTGGAAGGGTCAGTCTTATTCATTAGCCCACTTCTTATCCGTGCTCCGCTGTTGACCCCTGCAACGCGAAGCGGATTTTCACTTTAAGACCTACAGAAGATACCCTACGCTCCACTACTTTCAAGAGTAGTGAATTTGCCGTGGTATAATTTGGCGTTACTTAGCGGTTAAAGCAAACATAAAGTGCTCGCCGGGTACTTTTTCCACTTGCACACCGCGGAACCCGACCTCATTTAGCATTGTCCGCAGTTGGGCTGGTGTAAAGTAATCCTCATTCCAACGTGTTTCGCCTTTGGCGAAATCAGCAATTAACAAAAGGCCACTCTCTTTCAGCACTCTTCTCATTTCGCACAGTGCAGCATCCGGATTAGCAATCTCGTGGAGAGCATGAACACTGACCACTGCATCAAAACGGCTATCCGAGAATGCCTCCATGTATTGAGCATCTATTCGTTCGCAACGTACAGTCCTCAATTCGCCACTCCGCTCAGACTCGGTCTGTTCCTGAACAGGGTCGGTATTGATATCAATACCGATTGCCTCTTTGGCCATATGTTAGGCCAGGAAGCGGACTAAGTCGCAATTTCCACAGCCAACATCGAGGACGGAGTCAACTTCGCCAACTGTATTTACGATCTGCGAACGTAGCTGCTCCTTTGCCACTGCCATAGTAGCTCACCGGTCGGCCGTGCCCTCTATACCGGCTGGCCCTGCCTCTCCTTCAACTTGTTCTCACCGGAGCAACCGGATTACCTAATGGCGTCGGCGATATCTGCAGCCAACTCGATTATCTGGTCAAGCCGCTCATCAGCCAAGCGGTAGCAGACCTTGTTGCCCTGGCGCTTGGGCACAGCCAGTCCCCGGTCGCGGAGGACCGCTAAGTGCTGAGAGACGTTAGCCTGGCTGCGATCCAGATGCTCGTGGAGATCGGTTATGCAGAACTCTCCGCCGGACGTTTTAGCGAGAATGCCCAGCCTAGTTGGGTGCCCCAGCGCCTTGAAAATCTGGGCAAGCTGCTCGTAATCTGCAGTAGTCTGGGGAGTGTCGATAGCTCCCACCTCACTTTCTGGCCTGGGAGTCATCTCCGTGGCGATGCCATCTTTATTACCGATCAGACCTCTATTTCGCGTCAGTTTCAATGATGATCGTGCTATCCAGCAGATCTATGCTACCGCCCTTGCGACATGCTGAAATTCGCTTGATCGCTCTATTCTCTGATGCATGACCCATTGGTCTTGGCTTGCCTGGCTCAGCGGCAACGATAGGAACTGCCACCAATAATAGTATTCGTGTATTCGCATTCTCTAATATTATACGATTTTACGGACCCCTTTTGTCCAGGAAGGATTGGGTAAGCTGACAGTTATCAGTTGGCGGTGGGTATTTCAGCAAGTTATCGGACACTGGCTAGTCCGAGGCTATCGTAAGTTAGAGACGTACTTGGGACCATCCTGCACCTCGGGAAAGGACCAGTAGCATACCCTTCCCCCAGGCCATACAAGCCGGCTCCGGGCGCCCTATACGTTGGGACTGCTCCGCCCTGAATACCGAGTCCATACTTAAGGAACTTGCCGCCCCAGTGCTTGTTCTATGCCGTTCTTATAACACTTTGCTACTCTCTGCTCTGTGGTTACGGCCCGACCCTCCTCGAAGTCTGCAAAGAACCTCCGGCGCGGCCCAATCTGCTGGGCAGGAAGAGGGAGGGGTGGGGCCGAAGTACACAAATAAGCCGCGAGCAGAAGCTGGTGCCAGGCAAGGGAGTCGTGGAGATACCAAAGTACGCTCGAGCCGTGAGCTACTTACCGCTGCCGCCTGGCAACAAGCGTATACACAGTAGTCGTTTGAGCTTCGGCCATCGGGAAGATTATTTGCCGAGCATATTGAGCATCCGCCCATCAACGCACCGCCCCTGCCAAGGACGCTGATAAAGCAGCATGAATTTTGAAAGTAAACAGTAGAGTAAAGGTGCGCGAATTGCAGTCCCCGTTGTCGCTGTGGAGAAGTGGGCTATCAATAATGAGCTTTTCGGCTTGTCCAAGCGTCTACTAATTGATAGCGGCTCCATCTTATGTACCAGTACTACTATGGACACCAGCAGGTCAATCTTTGCGAAAGGCGGTGAGAGAACCATGATAAGTGCGACGGCCTATAGGAGCGTAGCTGTTTGTCTGATGGCAGTCTTAGCGCTAACGGTGGGTCCGGCAAAGGTAGCCCGGGCTGGGGGGGACCTGCCCAAGATTCTCGCGGGCGCAGTGGTGGGCTATCTGATGTACAAAGCTCTGGACGATGCTGATGACCGAGGGCAAGACCGCTGTCAGCGCTGTGAACCCCATCGGCGGTATACCCCGCCCTGGGCGTATCAGCATCAGGCGAGGCGGCCTGGGGCTGTCCGGAAAGGGTACGACCGCGGCTACCGTGGTGGGTGGCAAGTTCATGTCGAATATGGCCACCGGCGTGGTCGGGACCGCGGCAAGAAAGTAGACTTCCGACGGGGCTATCGGTTTGTGCCGTCCCGTGGCTATCGTGATGGTAGGGGCGGGCATCCTCCGGTAGCTGTTCACCATTAGTCTCTGTCTTTGATGCAAGGTGTGGAGCCGCTATCAGAACTAATAGAAACACTGTGTTAGGCGGGGAGCATCTGCTGCTGTTGCCAGCTTGCGCAACAGATGATCTGCGGGAATTAAGTCCTCGTAGATCATACCAAAGAAACTGTTTTGGCTGCTATGTTCACCTTGCATAAGCCCCATCAGCATTGCTACAGAATAATGGTTCAACTACTGTCGTCGATTCTAGCACACTACCCTTGACATCAAGCCCCCCCTTGCTACAATGAGGGACGACTTTTGCAACAGTCTCTTACAACATACGACAAACTAAGTAACACACTCAGGAGGGTAAAAAATGGCTAAATTAGCAATTAACGGTGGACAACCTTTGCGGAGGCGGACTTTTCACGGCTGGCCAATTGTTACTGAAGAGGAAATAAATGCGGTTACAGAGGTGGTAAAGAGTGGCGACTGGGGTCCGACGTATCCTAATCTGACGGGGCGAATGAAGCAGTTTCTGGCAAGTTTCGCTGAATATCACAATGTTGACTATGCGATGCCCGTAACCAATGGTTCTACCGCCATAGAGGTTCCCTAAAGAAATGCAGGGTTAGGCCCTGGCGATGAGGTAATCACCCCACCAAGCAGCTGGGTGGCTACCAATTTGGCACCCGTGGTAGTGGGGGCTGATCCGGTATTTGTTGATGTCAGCCCGGATACATACTGTATGGACCCTGACAGGATAGAAGAGGCTATTACCCCGCGAACCAGGGCAATAATACCGGTCCATATAGGCGGGTATCTGTGTGACATGGATACAATAATGGCGATTGCCCAGAAACATGACCTGGTGGTGATTGAGGATTGTGCTCAGGCGCATGGGTCAAAATATAAAGGCAAAGTAGTAGTAAGCATTGGCCATTTTGGCAGTTTCAGCTTTCAGATATCAAAGCTAATGACAGCAGGCGAGGGAGGGATGGTAATAACTAATGATGAGAACCTGGGCGAATACGTATTTGGCATCTGTGGACTGGCGGGGAAACAGACAGAGCGGATCACGTGAAGGCAGAGAACTGCTGTAGGTTGGAACTATAGGATGACACAATTTCAAGTAGCCATCCTTCTAATTCAACTGGGGAGCTTGGAGCAGCAGCGGCAAAAGCGGGTAGAGAATGCCGAGTATTTGAAGAAAAGACTTTTGGAAATAGAAGGCATCCAGCCCTTGAACCAGAGTCTGGAGCAAAACTATTATTCTTATTTCTTCAAATATGATTCCACTTATTTTAAGGATATTCCCAAGCAAACCTTGAAGGAGGCTTTGCAAGCAGAGGGTGTTCCTCCGATAGGCACTTCACCAACCGCGCTACATCCTGCTTATCGGTCACCATATTTTTGTTCGCTACACCGAGATTATAGTAAGGTATATTGTCCGGAGGCTGAGAAGGCTTTTAATGAAGAAGGCATGGGTTTTCTGGGCACTGGGGTATTACTGGGTGAGAAGGAGGATATGGACAATATCGCCGACGCTATAATCAAGGTAAAAGAGAATATAGATGAACTGTTATGACTGCTAGTAGTGAAGAGATTAACGCATCGGTTAAGAGATTGTATAGCAAGCAAGGGCCCATAGGAAAAATCTCGCACAAGGGGAAGAGCACATCTATGCCGATTCACGCTGGCACTATCTTGAGGTGGGCGCCGCAATGAAGGCCGTCGTCGTCGAACGCCCGGGGGAGTTGAGTTGGCGCGAGGTCGGCGACCCGCCCCAGCCGGGACCGTACGAGGCCCTGGTCCGGGTCGAGAGCTTCGCCATCTGCAATGCGACCGACACACATCTACGCGACTGCGTATTCAGTAGCGTAACCGCAGACAACTGTCCGCTCCTGCTGGGGCATGAGGCCATCGGTGAAGTTGTGGTTCTGGGGCCTAGGTGCCGCTACCTGCAAGAGGGTGACCGCGTCCTGCGGCCGATGGTCCCGCTGCCTGGGTACAACTCGTTCTGGGGCGGCTTCGCGGAGTATGACCTGGTTACCGATGTCAAGGCTTACGCCGAGGACGGATCCCCGCAAATCGCCGCCACTGTGTTCACGGGGCATCAGGGGCAGCAGGTGGTGCCTCCGGAGATTCCCGCAAATGAAGCCGTCGTACTGATCACTCTCAAGGAAGTCTTATCATACTTGGACGACCTCGGCGTGGCGCATAGGTAATCGGCTGCTCATCCTCGGCCACGGGCCAGTAGGGCTTTCGGCTGCCTATCTTAGCAACAGGCTGCTAGAGCTCACCTGCTGCCACATGAAGCTTAGCGGGATGGCACTCAGGTGCAACGTCTTGCTCTACTCGGTTCAGGATCTGGCAAAACTAATTCCACGAACTTCGCTGTATTCGATCTCTCCTATTCTTCTATTAGCCGCAGGCGCTACCGCACAATAGAAATGATAAAGGCTGCCGTCCTTGGCGATTATCCCAGGCTTATGGGCGTACTTGGAATCAATACTGCCCTCGGTACCCACGTCCACCAGCGCTTCGCCCGACTTCTGCCACTCTGGCAAATCCTCAGAAAATGCTACACTATCCCGCGCGTGCCCGTCGCTACAGTTGCCGTAATAGAACATGATCCATGTGTCGTTGTGCCGCAGCACGCAGGGGTCAGAGGCAAACCTGTCGTCGAACGAGCCGGGCGCACCTGTCCGCACAACCGGATTCTGATCCCATCGCCGCCAGTGAACAAGGTCTGCCGACAGCGCCACGCCTATCTGCTCGGTACTGCGCTTGTTCTTTGCGTTGTAAAAGAGATAATATGTGCCGGCTGCTTCCACTATCCATCCCTTGTATAGGCCGGCGGATTCCCATTCATAAGCGGGGTCGGGCTCGAGAATCGGGTCGCCCAACTCCCACGTCCGGAAGTCTGGTGAGAAGCATAAACCAAGGACCCCAGGCCCCTGCTCGTACCCTGGTCTCGGGTAGGCGTGGTAGACTCCCAGGAATCTGCTGTTGACCTTTTTGAGGGTTCCCGGACCGTAGAGTTCGTTGTCACGCAATATGCAGGTTATCGTCGCATTGAACTCCGTTAAAGATCCCCTCGGGCCTCTGTCCAGAATGATGCCCTCCTTGTGCCAGTTCACCAGGTCGATTGAGCTTGCCAGCCCGGTTCGGTAGCCTACGGAGTCTCAACCAACGAAAATCATGTAGTAGCGGCCATCGTCGTAGAAGAGAAATGGGACATCGACTAAGTGGCTGTCGAATTCGCCTTTTCTGTATGACGGCATGAGGACCAGTCTGCCAATCTTTTCGGGCGTGCGGACGCTCTTCATCTGGCCGGCTATATCCATATGAGTCCTCCTATTGACTGGGAGCTCTGCTATAGAGAGACTGTTGCGAAAGCCACTTTGATATTATAGCAGGGGGGGCGCCTTGCTGTCAAGAGGGCAGTGTGCTAGAATCATCGCCGTGAGCTTGTCGAACGGCAGTCGCCTGGGGGCCGAGAAATTTCGGGAAATTTTCAACCATATTATCGGCCGAGCCCGCGAAGCAGAGCTGGTAAGCGACCGCCTGCGGATTATTGATGCTACGCAGTTGCAGGCTAAAGCTGATCTGTCTTGCCTACTACAACCACCGCCGGGCAGACCGGAGCAGGTGGCCACCGACACGCTATATGGTTTGCGCTGGGCCGCGCTAGGCGGTGGATTCATCTACTGAGCTAGCCATTCGCTGGCAGTGGACACCAAGCCCCAGAATTTGTTGGCTATGAAGGAGGCCCGCGAGAAGTACGGCGTATATCCTATCCACATTCCCAGCGGCTTAGGAGAAAAACCGGGCCAGCAATGGCCCATGACCGTAGCAGAAAGATTTCGACCGATGGCAGGATCGCTGGGGCGAAGCTAGTCAGCAGCGGGCTAGACGCATGTCGACATTCGCGCCGGTCTGACCTACAATGGCTGGCAGTAGTTCCGATAAGACCCATAACTGATATGAAGTCCGGCCGTAGGGGATATTGACGTTCAGTGAGGGGGGCGCAGGCTCTGATGCGTCCTGCCTGGCTAGAGATAAATCTGTCGGCCATTGCTGATAATATCAGCAATCTTAAGCCGGTTCTGGGTCCCCAGCGGCAAATTATTGCGGTGATTAAGGATATAAACCTGTCCACAATATTAGTAGCCATTCAGAAGTATGGGCTATCAGGACAGAGAGTGGAGGTCGGTTGTGCGCAACCAGCCGGAGTGATCACTGGTGGGTAGTGCCCACCGGCAGGAGTATGAGGCCACTTCTACAGTTTTTACAGTGAATAAAAAAAGCGTCGCCGGCAGAGCTAAGGAGTTAACCCCCTTGTCAGCCCTACCAGACCTCCTCGTATAGTTCAAGCTCATTTGGGTCAGGGGGCCCATCGGCCCACGGGTCAGGTATGCCCAGAGCCTGGCGCTTGGTCTTCAAGTAGTACAGGTAGTTCTCATAGCTGACATCCGGCGGCACGCGATGATCCACGTGGGGAATATAGCCGCCGTCAGCCACCAGGTCCACTATTCTGTCCACCTCCCGGCGAATAGCTGCCTTGTCCTGGGCTAGCGCCCG
>SDBU01001234.1_pt1 | contig 37261 bp, 33 predicted proteins | sample 2277071 | NCBI WGS metagenome assembly SDBU01 (sample SAMN10397929, study PRJNA504765) | marine sediment metagenome | isolation source: marine sediment core GS08_GC12, 126 cmbsf | place: Arctic Ocean: Gakkel Ridge, Loki's castle | collected 2008 | reverse complement strand
ATCTGTTGAGGGCAGTTGGTTCCGCCGGTTGCGGAACAGGACAGCTTCCTTTTCGAAGGAGAAATTGAAGGTACCAAATTCGATATGGGCAGCTTGATGGGTAACGGCTACCTTGTACCAATCAAAATTCCCCTCTTCCGAATTATACCTGTCCATGGAAGGGGGCACAAAGATAGTTGTGCCATCCGTTGTTGCCATGTTTTGTGGGACCCCTATCATACCCTGCTCCTCTAATCCCTCGGTAGAGCGAATCTGAATGTTAGTACCCGCTAAAGCCTGACTATACATGAGTAGTATCCCGCCTACCTGTTCAAAATTGACTCTGTTTGACAGCCGCTCCATAGCCTTTTCGTCCACAGACTCCAAGCGGAAGTAGGCAAGGCCTTTCTTTTGATTCTGTCTCAGAATCTTGACTCCAGCCTCAAACCAGCGTTCCATTCCAGAAATTCCAGTCTTACCAAGCAGAGTAGGACAGTTCTTCAAAAACTCGATACCGGCAGCGGTTGATATTTCCAGCACAGTTTCGACCCAGTTCAGCAGGCGGGAGTGTAAGGAGCTATCAATTCCACCGAAGGTCTCGGAACAATCGAAGAAGAAAGAGAGTGCGCGCTGGCCATCATTTTGAGCTAATTTCTCCGTCAGGGAAAGGAACGTCTTATGTTGTCTCCTATTAATCTTATCTAGTGCCTTGCTGCCTCTTTTGAAATAGTTGGCAGCCTCTTCTGGATTTGTTCGAGCCAAGGTCAATGCCAGAGTTAAGAAAGACTTTTGCTCTTCCTTTCTTATCTTAACTAAAACTTGAGGAGCTGAACTGAGACATTTAGCAGCCAGATCGTGGGAAGTCACAGTCAGGTGATTGAGGAAGAGCGCGAGTTGTTCCATCCTGGCTAGGCTCAGACTCTGTAGTAGGTCGGGAGTGGTAGTAAAGAAATTGCAGGCCAGTGCTGTTGACTCCGGAGTGTACCTATAGAGCCTTTGACTTATTTCTAACCATGCCTCAAACAATTTGTAGGGAAGCATGGTCAGGACTCTTTGGCTAGCTTGAAAGTAGGCAGCGGCAAGGTTTGGGCACTTTGCACAGAGTGTCTTACCTCCGTGAACCCATTCTAGGAAGCGAGAAAAGGGGAGAATTTCTAAAACATTAGATGTAGCTCGAAAATACTCAGTGGCTACCTCAACTGAGCTGGGTGGAAAGTAATGGGCCATAGTAAGGCCTTCTTTCGCCCAGATAACCAATTCCTCGGGTGACAGAAGGAGCCTTACTTGTGCAGATGCGCTGCGGAATTGGCTCAGCAGCCTCTCCGATAAGTATCCCAGCTCCTTCTCAATCGGAGCAAGATTATGGCTTATGTTGTTGCCGTTATTTTGAGTCATAGTGACTATCTATTCAAAGATAGCGGAGATAACCTCCTGAATACTCCGCTGAATCTCCTCGTCGTCGGTTAGAGACCATGTTATCGCTACTTCACCGGCGCGGCGAGGGGAAATTCCTTCTTCAATTAGCTTAGCAGCATTGATAAGAAGACGAGTACTCGCTCCCTCTACTAATCCATGCTCTTTCAGATTACGTATTTTCTCTCCAAGCGTGGCTAATTTCCCAGCTGTTTCTGGGGAAGTGTCTCCCTCATGCTGGATTATTTCCCTTTCCAGTTCCCTGGATGGATAGGTAAATTCTATAGCAACAAATCTCTGACGTGTGCTTTGTTTGAGATCTTTATATACACTCTGATACCCTGGATTATAAGAGATAACCAGAAGAAAGCCATCATTGACATCAACTATCTCCCCTCTTTTTTCGATAGGCAGGAATCTTCGGTGGTCGGTTAGAGGATGGATGAGGACGGTGGTATCTTTGCGGGCTTCAACGATTTCGTCAAGGTAACAGATGGCTCCGGATTTTACTGCTTGGGTAAGGGGGCCATCAATCCACTTTGTGGAATCCCCCTCTAAGAGATACCTGCCTACCAAGTCGCTGGCCGTGAGGTCATCATGGCAAGCCACGGTTATTAGGGGTATCCCCGTTGTCCTCGAGGTAGGTGGAGTATCTTTCGCCTGCGGTCGTATTGTGGTAAGGCTACGCCCTAGCTTGTAAGTCATGTATTCTAGGAATCTGGTTTTGCCGCAGCCAGTCGGCCCCTTTAGTAAGACTGGTATCTTTTGGGCGTAGGCAGCCTCGAATACTTGAACTTCGTCTCTCAGGGGCAGGTAGAAAGGCTCCTCTTTAATAAAGTGTTCCTCAAAAAGATGCTCTTTAAAAATACTACTCCTCCCTTCCGAGAATATTTGACTAACCCCTTTTCTCCTACATAATCCTACTTACCTTATAACATGTTTTACCCTTTATTTTCAAGTTACCCGAGCCTACCGTCGACCTGCACATGCCAACTAGTAGGAAAAAGGAAGCATGGCTGTTACACTGGACACTTATTCGTAAATTTCTGAAAAGATAAAAAGGGAACCTTTTTATTCCTCAGGTATTCAGAAAATCATACATGTGGAAATAGGCATAGGTTTCTCATAGCATCGAAAAGACTTTGCCTATAGTCTTTCCGATGCTACCAAGAGAATGAAGCTACATGAGATGAGATCCATTGTCTGCAACCTCCCAGTCAATACCACTATCCTCCATAGGGTACAGTCTGAGCTATTTAAACACCTGCCGATTCGTTTTCTGGTCTTGTTAATCAGTGCGAGACCCTAATGTCTGCATCCAGTTTAGGGTCAATTCCAGATAAAGCAAATATTCAGCATATTCACTCTTTGCGTAATGACGCACAGCATAGGGCTAAGTATCCAGATTACGGTGACCGTTACCATTGGCCCTGTAGCAGTCCTGAGCCAGCTTTCAATTACTCCGATTACTACCGTGAAATAGCTGGATATATATACTTTACCATGGACGGAAAACATCATCACGATGGCATTAAGCAACCACTAAACGCTAATGACTCCGAATTTGTCGTTTCATATTACATAGACACTGTTGCCCAAATAGAATGGGAAATCGAGGAGTGTGGATTTATTGGCATACCTTTTCACAACGCAGTAAAGTAATACCGAGGAAAGGAGCAAGAAGTGTCTGAGGAATCAGTAGATACCATTTGGGAGACCAAGGTAATTCAGCCGAATTCAAGATGAGCCAATACGTTTTATTATCTGGTCCTCCTAGGAAAAATCAAACTCACTTTGCTTATCCAGCCCCCTAGACATGAACCATTCGTAAGTCTGTTGCACCGCTGTCTCGAACGTGTAAAAGGGTTTATACCCCAAGTGGTCGCAAAGTTTCTGAATACTGAATATGGTACTCTCATCCCAGCGATGGATGTTGGGAGCCAGCCGCTGGATAAAGAGCTGCCACATCGCAGGAGAGTCCGAGCTTATAGTCTCATAGGTCTCATCCATAATCTCGGCGGGGACGAAGACTTTCCGAGGCTCCACTCCCACCACTCTGGCAAAAGTGTCTACATACCCTTCGCCACTGAATTAGTCATTACCAGTGATGTTATATATCTTACCATAAGTTCCTGTATTTAAAGCCATCAAGCATCGTGCCCTAGCCTGATCGTCTACATGTCCGATCTGGCCCAGCGTGGTACCACGGCCCGGTATTAAAATCTTGCGACCTTTCAACCTGGGGTTTGGTAAATATCAATATAAGGCTCAAGGTAATCAAGCTATTTCTCTTTGGCCGTTGGACCCCTGAACTCTACCGCCACACTCCCCTCCAGAAATTGTCTTACTTGCTCTACCGTCGGTAATTGTCCGTCGTTCATGATCAGTCGCATGTCCCAATCATAAACGAGTTGCCTGAATCTCTCAGGCTCATCTTGTATTGGAAGAAATTGCCCATTGACAGCGTTCATCCATTGGCATATAATACCAGCCACCAGTATTTTATCAGCAGGTATAAAAGAAGGGTAATTATGACTAATAGCGTGCAGGCAGATATTGTTATTCTGGGAGGGAACGTAATAACCGTTGACCCTGTCAAGCCGAAGGCTCAGGCAGTAGCTGTTAAGTTCGGCAAAATTGTTGCTGTTGGTCAAGATGATGAACTAAGACCTCTAGTGGGCACAGATACGCAAGTGGTGGATGGTCGTGGCAAGACAATCATCCCCGGTCTCATAGATGCCCACTGTCACGTGCCGGCTGGAGGGCGCGAGGCATTTCAGGTTGACTGCCGCCCGAGTGTCGTATCATCGATAATTGAACTGAAGAAAGCGATCCGCGACAAGGTCCAGACTACGCCAAAAGGAGAGTGGATCTACGGCTCCGGGTTTGATGATACCAAGATGGCCGAAAAACGCTCCATCACGCGCACTGACATTGATGAGGTAGTCCCAGACCACCCCGTCTGGATTGGTCAAGTGAGTAGCCACTGGGCAATTACTAACAGTGCCGGACTGAGAGTGGGAAATTTGACCCAAGACTCTCCCGACCCCAAAGGAGGCAAGTATGGCCGGGATCCAAATACTGGTGAGCTTAATGGTATTATTTACGAAGCCGCTATGGACATGTTTGCCAAAGGCAGAAACCCCCTCATTCCTTATCCCAAACCGGAACAGTACGGGGAAGCCCTCAAAGTAATGTGCAGACAAGCTGTCAGCATGGGTATCACCAGCTTCGGGGATGCCAATGTTGTCCCGCACAGCCTCGAGGCTTACCAAGCAGTGCTGGCTGCTGGTGAACTGTCCGTCCGAGTCAACTTACTCTATCGCGTCCTTTACCTCGACGACCTGCTCAAGGCCGGCATGCGGACTGGGTGGGGGAATAACATGCTACGGTTAGGAGCGATAAAATACACAGGTGATGGCGCTGTAGCTGGGCGAACCGCATACCTATCAGAGCCCTATATTGGTACCAAGGATGACTACGGAATCATGAAGGTACCCCCCGAGCTGCTGAATGAACGAGTGATGACAGTTCATAAGGCCGGGTGCCAGATGGCAGTCCACGCTAATGGAGACAGGTATATTGGGATAACCCTGGACGCTTACGAGAAGGCACTTCAGGCGTATCCCCGAGAGAATCACCGCCACCGCATTGAGCATTGCACTGTGGTCAACCCAGAGATATTGGCTAGAATTAAACGCCTCGGAGTGGTAGCCGTACCCTTTGGCTCCTACATCTACGACCATGGGGAAAAGATGAAATATTACGGTGCAAAGAGGGTATCGATGATGTTCGCCCACCGCTCCTTCCTAGACATGGGTATCCCTGTCGCTGGTAGCTCGGACCATCCCGCTGCTCCCTCCTGGGCCCCGCTAGTGGGCATTCAGTCCTGTGTGACCAGGAAGAGCAGCACTGGCGAGTTGCTGGGCCCCGAGCAACGGATTACGCCTGAGGAAGCACTCAGGGTATACACGATGGGTGGGGCATATGCCTCTTTCGAGGAGAAAATTAAGGGCTCCATCGAGGTTGGAAAGTTAGCTGATATGGTAGTTCTAGGTGATGATCTAACAAAAGTAGACCCTGAGAAGATTAAGGATATCCCGGTGATAGCAACCATGGTGGGCGGCAAGCTTGTTTATGAGAGGCCTTTAGCGCAAAGGTAGCTGGCATGCAGACCTTGTTATTCTGGGGTAGATTATTTATATAACAAGTATAAAAGGAGGGTAATTATGACTAATATCGTGCAGGCAGACATCGTTATTCTGGGAGGGAACGTAATAACCGTCGACCCTGTCAAGCCGAAGGCTCAGGCAGTAGCTGTTAAGTTCGGCAGGATACTAGCTGTAGGGTCAGATGAGCAAATTAAACCGCTTATAGGCTCTAAAACCAAAGTCGTCGACCTGAAGGGAAGAACTATAATCCCTGGACTGAACGACACACACTGCCACATATCAGGTGCGGATGGGACGCAACGAGCCATGGGGATTATCGATGCTAGCTATGAGGGGGGAGTCAGGTCTATAGCTGATATCCAAGCTAGGATTGCTGAACAGGCGAAGAAGAAGCCGAAAGGCGAGTGGATAAACGTTACTAAAGAGGATGACTCCAAGCTCATTGAGAAGCGTCATCCAACCAAGTTGGACCTGGATAAACCGGCTCCAGAGCATCCTGTAATGTTAAGCACCGTGGGCGGCCATTTTGCCGTCGTAAATAGTAAAGCTTTCGAGATGGCGGGGGTGACGAAGGACACACCAGACCCAATGGGGGGAAGATTTGAGAAAGACCCTACAACTGGAGAGTTGACAGGCTGGATACATGAGAGAGCTAGTAAAGTTTTGCAGCCGATAAGATATGGAAGAGAGCCAACTCTAGAGGAGGCTATCGAAGGCATAAGGTGGTCAGCCAGACAATATGTGGCCTCCGGTCTAACTTGCGCCTATGACGGAGCGGTTAGACAAAAAGTTCTGATAAGAGCTTACCAGGAGCTTCTGAGGAGAGGTGAGCTTCCTCTGAGAATAAGATTGGAAATTTGGTACGACCTGATGCCTCACCTAGAGGCACTCGGAATTATTCAAGGCTTCGGAAATGACATGGTGAAGATAGGCGGCATAAAGATTGTTGCCGATGGCGCCATATCGGCTCGAACAGCAGCTGTAGCTGAACCCTACTTGCATAGACCCAACTACTATGGGGAGTTGGCTATCACTAAAGAGGAACTACACCGAATCATTATGGAAGGTTATCCGAAAGGCTACCGCTTCTGTGTCCACGCCAATGGTGAAAGAGCCATAAACATGTTTCTGGACGTTATAGAAGAAGCCCAAGAAAAGTATCCTCGTAAGGATCCGAGGAATAGAGATATCCACTGCACTGTGGTGACTCCGGAGATAATCGCCAGAATCAAGAGGCTCGGCGTTCTCCCAACCATATTTGGCCCCTACGTTTACTATCACGGAGATAAGATATTGCCCGCCTTTGGTGCTGAGAGGCTGGAGCGAATGTTCGCTGCCAGGAGTTTCCTCGATGCGGGGATTAAGGTAACAGCTCACTCCGACAACACTGCGGGGCCCTACCCGCCACTGATGGCTATTCACGGCTTGGTAAATAGAAAGTCGGCAAATGGTCAACCAATAGGTATGAGCCAGAAAATCTCGGTGATGGAGGCGCTTAAACTTTACACGATAAACGCCGCGTACCATACTTTCGAGGAAGATATCTCGGGGTCTATTGAGCCTGGGAAGTTTGCTGACATGGTAGTTTTGGGAAAGGATATCCTCACCGTGCCAACTGAAACAATTATAGATATTCCCATAGATATGACGATAGTAGATGGAAAAATCGTATACCAAAGAGAAGCTTAAAACTTCTCAAACCGTTCCCTCTTTTCCTTAATCTTCAGGAGGAAATTAAGGATATCCCGATAACGGCAACCATAGTCAGCGGTGAGTTTGTCTATGAAAAGTAATTAGCATGAAGAAAGGGATGGAAGACCATCCCGATGGATACTTTGCCAACCTTACTATTATTGATGAGTTAAGCGAAGATTAGTATTTCCCAGCCAGCTATATTTTTGAAGGAAGTGCCACTGTGAATACGATTGAAAAATATGGTGAATATGTAAACACCAGTATGGTAGCTAAAGTTGTGCCGTTGGTATTCGAGCGAGCGGAGGGGGCAGTGGTATTTGGTGAAGATGGCAAGAAATACTTAGACTGCTTTGCTGGAATTTCAGTTACCAGCGTTGGGCACAGCAACCCTGAAGTGATTGAGGCAGCTAAAGCTCAGGCGGACAAGTTTGTTCACATCTTTTCTTATGGCTATTACAACAAACCCATGGCTGACCTAGCCGAAAAACTAGCCCAGATTACCCCAGGAAGACTGAAAAGGAGTTTTTTTGCTAACAGTGGAGCGGAAGCTATAGAGGGTGCTATGCGAATGGTCAAGGAGTACACAGGAAGACATGAATTTATTGCCTTACAGACGTCATTTCATGGCCGTACCTATGCCACTCTGAGCATAACTGGTAATTCGGGGCGCAAGACAAGAGGTGGACCTTATATGCCCGGGGTTAGTTTCGCTCCACCTCCTTACTGCTATCGATGCCCTTTCAACCTGAAACCTGAGACTTGCGGAATGCGCTGTGCCGAATATCTGGAGGATATTATCAAGTTTAATACCTACGGCGATGTGGCTGCCTTTATTGCTGAACCTATTTTGGGCGAAGGTGGTATTATTGCCCCACCTGAGCCATATTTCAAAAAGGTGAAGGAAGTTCTTGACCAGCATGGTATTCTCTTCTTCGCTGATGAGGTCCAGACCGGGTTTGCCAGGACAGGCAAGATGTTTGGTATAGAGAACTATGGTGTTGAACCGGATGTTATGACTATGGCTAAGGGCATTGCCAATGGTTTCCCCATAAGCGCCTTCATTGCCCGGGATGAGATTGCCAATGTCTTCCAGCCTGGTGAGCACCTGACCACCTTCGGTGGTAATGCTGTTAGCGCGGCGGCATCACTGGCCACCATTAATTTCCTGGAAAGAGAGGAAATAGCAGATGGCGTTGTCAAAAAGGAAAAGTTACTCAAAGGCGGACTGAACGCTCTGAAAGAGAAATATCCCATAATCGGTGATGTGCGCGGTAAGGGTCTCATGATTGGTATCGAACTGGTTAAAGATGCTGCCAAAACGCCGGCTGCTGATGAAGCCAAAGCAATCCGCCAGAGTTGCTTTGAAAGGGGTCTCCTGATATGGGTCGGAGGTGTTTGGGCGAACGTTCTGAGAATACAACCTCCCCTTGTTATTACCGATGACCAACTCAATGAAGCCCTTACTATTATAGAAAAGTCCTTAGGGCAGCTATGATAAATTGTGTAACAGTGTTCTTAGGTCTTATCTGCAACGAATCCTGAGAACCACTCCCAAGCGCATATTCTTTGTCATTCCCTGCTATTGTGCAGACTAGAGAAACATACGAAGGATAAAAGCTTGTGATTGAACAAGATAACAATCTATATGAACTAAGCACGGGAGTGCCAGTCACTTCTTTAAGCTCATTCGCTTCCCCCATAGATGAGTATCAAGCAGCATTTGAGAATCGAACAGAGCCTTTCCTAAATTATTACACCTCTAACGGGAGAAACATAAATAAATTCACCTTAACCAGGGGAGATTTTTGGGATTTAGCCTGTTTAGGAGCCGCTTACCTTACTGACCAAGGATTATCAAAAGGTGACCGAATAGTTCATTGTTTTTCTGATAACAGTTTCTATGATTTAGCTTTTAGGCTAGCAGAGACTCTAGTGGGATGTGTTCCGGTCACTGTTAACTGGCAGGCGGATAATACCGAACGTATCGTTTATAAGACGACTATAACAGACTCAAAGTTGGTGATTTATGATAAAGGCTTTGCCGTTAGAATAGAGGAGCTAATGCCCTATTTATCTGAGAAATCCTTTTTTGCAATCGAAAAAATTCAAGAATACCAACCTCTTGGGAATTGGGCTTCTCCCCCACTCAGTTATGATGATGAAAAGATAATCATTTTCACCTCAGGCACTACTGGTAAGCCAAAAGGGGTTAGTTTATCACACCGTAGCTACCTAGCCAACAAGCTCACCTACAGGCAATATTTTAGAATGTCAGAAAACACGCAGCTGGATTTATTGTTAGTTAATCCTATGCACCATACCAATTCAACAGCCCTGACTGATTGGGGCATGCGGCGTCGCGGAGCCATAATACATTTAGTGCAACGTTATTCAACGCTCTTTTGGAGTATTCTGGCGGAGGTTGCTAGACAAAAACGTGACATACTCATCACTTCGATAGTCTCCCGACATATTGATTTACTGGAGAATTTCTTTGCTCGCTCCAAACCACCACTGGAAGAGACCGAGCTTAAAGAAGCCTTAAATCGAACTGATGTCTTAATAGGTTCGGCACCTGTTGGCCCAACCACGGTCAAGCGGATGCTTAAGTTTAGCGGTTGCTTGCCTCATGTGCGTTTCGGCTCAACCGAAACTTGCCTACAGGTGATGGCTATCCCGACGACAATGAGTGAAGATGAAATAATGGCAACATTCGAAGCGGGTTGGGCGCACCGTCATAATAGTGAAAGAGCAATTGGCTATTACATCGGGAGAGAACACTACCCCTTTACCCGGGTCAAAATAGTGAAGAGTATTGAGCCCGGAAATGATGATTATATGCAGCCTTGTGAGCTTGGTGAACCCGGTTATCTCATTACACAAGGCCCCAATGTTATGAGCTATTATGTAGGTGATGATGAGGCTACAAGAGCTGCTTTTAGAGGAGGATGGTACAACGGCTTTAAGGATATCTGCTTTGCTTTGAAAAACAGAGACGGGAACTTAGATTATTACTGGATGAGTAGAGAGTCCACACTTATTATTCGCGGTGGTGCTAATTACTCTTATGAGCAGATCGCAACCGATTTGTCCCAAGTCATAGAGGAGGACTTTGGGCTTAAACCCGAACAGTTTAAATTGGCCGTGATAGGTCTGCGAGTACAAAGCGAACACGAAGATAGCTGCTGTGTGACCATTGAACTTAAGGAAGAAGTAGCAAATATTGAACCCCAACTTAAAGCTAATTTTAGGGGGAAAGCTATTAAGAAAGTTTCAAAAGGGGCACGTCCTGATTATGTACGGTTTGCCAAGATACCCTTGGGCTTTAAGGGTAACATACTCAACCCCCAGTTGAGGCAAGATTTTAAGGAATCACTCATACGCCGTGATATAGTACCAATTGGGTAGAGGCCATGAGCAATAGAGGCCTGTCATAAAGGAGTAAAATGGCTACGCCAAGGGTATTTAGAATGTCGGTGCCGATTTTTGGCAGAGGTCCTTCAGATAATGTGGGAACCGAACTTAAAGCATTAGGAGCAAGGAAAGTTTTAATCGTAACTAATGAGATTATCTAGAGATTGGGCACTTTAAACAAGATTATGTCTTCCTATTGATGCGACAAAAGCTGTTTCTCAAGTCCTTTGTGGAAAGGATTGAGGTGGTGAGCTGGTTTAGATAGATAAGTGATGCTATAACAGTGTTACTAATTATATGGACGAGTACAAAAACTTGACGGGAACCACTAATCTCGTTATGCTCTATGGGGTCAGTGGGAATTTGCTGTTGAGAGGAGAAAAATAGATGGAGTGGAAAACCAAGGTAACTGAGCTATTAGGTTGCAAGTATCCTATACTGCAAGGAGCATTTGCTGGGCTCGGGAGATGGGAGTTTGCTGCTGCGGTGGCTAATGCTGGTGCTCACGGTATAATTACTGCCGCGGTATCCCGAACACCGGAGCAGTTGCGAGAAGATATAAAGAAATGTCGGGAGGCTACTGCTAATTCTCAAGGGTCTTTTGGGGTGAATCTGACTTTTGTCAGTATGCCCATAGCTACTATGATAGAAATGCTTGAGGTGTGTATTGAGGAGAAAATCCCGGTGGAGACTGCAGCCTATAAGCCTGATGCCCTGGCTCCTCGTATCAAAGAGTCTGGACTGCCGTGGATACATAAGACCGCCAGAATTAAAGACGCTGTGTATGCCGAAAAAATGGGAGTAGACGCTGTTATTGTGGTCGGATTGGAGGGTGTTGGTTTCAAGAGTCCTGAGCAACTGCCGACATTTATTACAGTTACCTGGGGAGTGAAACAGATAAAAGTTCCGCTTATTGCTGCTGGAGGTATTGGTGATGCTCATGGATTTCTGGGAGCTCTGGGGATGGGGGCTGAGGGCATTATGATGGGTACCGCTTTCATGGCTACCAAAGAGTGCCCAATGAACGACCCTGCCAAGTTAAGAATAGTGAATGCCCGACCAGACAATGCCGAACTCAGCTATCGGGTACTATCTAGAGCTGACCCTGCTGAATATGCCGAAGTAATGGAGCTGAAAGCTAAATTGCCTCTGCGAGAATGGTTGCGGATGATGGAAAGGGTTAATCTTAGAGACCCCGATTGGAGGAAAGCTGCTGATAAAACACCGCAACCTCGCCAACCAGGAAGCAGAGTGGGCTCCCTTGCCGCTGGAGCAATAGATAATGTGCTCACCTGTAAGGAACTGGTTGATAGTGTTATTCAGGAGGCAGAGACAATTCTAGATAGCTGGCAGTTCCTCAAGACCAGGTAATTACCTTCTGCCCAACATAGGGCTGTAAAACTTCGGGGATGGCGATGCTGCCATCGGCCTGCTGGTAGTTTTCCATTATAGCAATCATAACTCTAGGCAATGCCAGCCCTGAGCCGTTTAAGGTATGGACAAACTGGGACTTGGCATCGTGACTTGGACGATAGCGGATGTTAGCCCGCCGGGCTTGGAAATTCCCACAATTAGAGCAGGAACTTACCTCTAACCACTCCTCACAGCCGGGAGCCCACATTTCAATATCATAGGACTTCATAGAAGCGAAGCCTAAATCGGCAGTGCAAAGCTGCTTCACTCGGTAGGGGAGCTTCAGCTTCTGGCAAACCTGCTCAGCGTTGTTGACTAATTTCTCCAGCTCCTGGTCAGAGGTAGATGGTTCGGTAAATTTATATAGCTCAACTTTATCAAACTGGTGGCCTCGTTTTATGCCCCGGGTATCTTTTCCTGCTGACATCTTCTCTCGGCGGAAGCAGGCGGTATAGGCGGCATAATAAATGGGTAAGATTCCCGGAGACATGATTTCATCGCGGTGAAGATTGGTGAGTGGCACCTCAGCCGTTGGTATGAACCAGAAATCATCTACTTCATCGTGGTAAAGGGTATCGGCAAACTTTGGTAGGTTACCAGAACCTACCATACATTCTCTCTTGACCATAAACGGTGGGTATATCTCCTGATAGCCATGCTCAGTAGTATGGAGGTCAAGCATGAAAGAGATAAGGGCTCTTTGCATTCTGGCACCTAATCCCTTTAGCACATAGAAACGGGTGCCGGATAGCTTTACTCCTCGTTTAAAGTCGATGATGTCCAGGGATTCGCCCAGTTTCCAATGGGGGGCTGGCTGGAAATCAAAGCTGGGTAATTCTCCCCAAGAGCGCACCACTATGTTATCTTCTTCGTCTTTACCAACAGGTACTGATGTGTGAGGAATATTGGGCATCTGAAGTAATAGCTCTTCCAGTTGGTCATCCAGACTCCTTACCTCTTCTTCCAATCCCTTTATCATAGTGCGAAGGTCACGCCCTTCATCTATAGTATCCTTATCCATTTTCCTTTTTCGGGCAAACTCTTTTCTTTGGTGTCTCAGGCTTTCCAGTTCTAGTATCTTCTGGCGGCGCTCACGGTCAAGCTCCAGAATTTCGTCTATCGGCGCCGTGTCCTGACGCTCCGCTACTGCCTGCTCCACCAGGTCTGTATTTTCACGGATAAATTTCAGGTCAAGCATAACATTCACCTCGCAAAGTTGATTACTGCCTTTCCCTTCTCCTTACTTCCGCTGACACCCTGTTGCTCGGACCGTCTCCTCTGGCCACGGTAACACCAACATTCTCCCCAACCGCTTCCGCTATCTCGGCAACATTTCTGTGGGTAAATCCCGGACAGAGCAGGATTGAGTGAATACCCTCCTCTTTGACAAGCTTTTTACTCACTTCAACTGCTTGCTCTTGATTCTTTACCAGCGTTACAAAGAGTTTGTAGTTGGATGTTTCAAGCACACACCGGTGCTTCTCTGGCTCTGCTTCAGTGGAATGGGCAAGAAAGGCTACTTTAAATGCCATATTCATTACCTCCTTTATTCTATTTTCTTTCCTTGGGGCGTGCCTTTGTTCCCGTTTCCGGGAGAAGGAGTCCAGCAACAGTCATCATTAGAGGAAACACGCAAGTGATGCGAAGAGCCGTTTGAAGCGACCCAAGACTCTCGGCGAGATACCCCACGGCTAGCGCACCGAAAACCGTTCCCAGCATCATGCTAGTTTGTATCAGGGATTGGCCAACGGCTACCTCTGGCGGTTTTATTCCGGGCAACTCGAAGGGGATGGTGCGCATCGCCGGGAAGGGTGAATAGGATACAAAGCCGATAACAAAGGTGAACACCGGCAACGCCCATGCTGGGATTGGAGAAAACAAGCCAAAGTAGAGGAAGGGCAGGATGAGGCCCGCTGGCCAAATGGTGGGTCGTCTAAGACCAATCCTGTCGGAGATAAACCCCACGATGAAGCTTGAACAAATCCCACCTATAGGCATAAGACCGACAATGATCCCAACAGCGGTTAGCGCAATTCCCCGTTCCTCGAGAAGATAGGTGGGCAGAAAGAGCAATGTGGTCATGTAGGGGAGGGGGGTGCCAAACATAGCGAGACACAACAGGAGAAACTCTTTACGCTTTAGGACACCTATCAGGAGAGAGCGACCGGCTCGGGAGGCCATTCCCTCTTGGTATGCTGGTGTAATACGTTCCTTGGCGAAGACTATCCAGATAATGGACAGGAAGAGAATAACAAGACTATAAATCGAGAACACATTTCTCCAGCCTCCTAAGGTGATGAGAAGGAAGGGGATAATTATCATAGCAATACTTTGACCCATGGCAAACGTCCCCATGGTTATCCCCATAACCGTGGCGAACTCCTTCTTGGGTATCCATTGGAGCCTTAGTAATGTGTCGGGAATTCGCCTCGTTATCAACATTACCCCCATGAGACAGTAACCAACCGCCAAAAAGACAAACCCTGGAGCTCGTCCGCAGAAAAAGCTGACAACGGCGGTGAAAACGAGACCACCGAAGTAGACCCACTTAGGATTGAAACGCACCAAGAGCAGGCTGGCAGGAATAAAGAAGATAACCTGAGGGGCTCTAACGAGTGAACCCAGCAGTCCGCCCTCAGCCATTCCAAAACCAAGCTCCTCCCTCATCGCTGGTAGAAACATGCCTATTCCGCCAGTGAGCAGGATACCTACCGCCTGGGTAAAGATTAACATCCCAACCACTACCCAGCGATAACGGGGATATTTCTCTTCGCTTACGGTTAGCTTTTGCTGATTCTGAGTCAAAAGATAGCTATTCCTTTCGGATATGGCTCAAGCCTTCCCGTTCAAGCATCTTCCGATGATGCTCTAGTTCAAGTATAGATTCTCCTTATGGTTTCTCCCTGAGCTGGGGGAAGAGGATTACCTCGCGAATTGATTGTTGACCGGTGAGCAGCATTACCAGGCGGTCAATGCCGATGCCCAGTCCGCCGGTAGGCGGCATACCATACTCTAGTGCCAGTAAAAAATCCTCGTCAATGGTCTCTATTTCTTCGCCTTCCGCTTGGCGCGCTTTTTGTTGCTGTAAGAAGCGCTGTCTCTGCTCCACAGGGTCATTGAGTTCGGTGAAAGCATTGGCAAGTTCTATTCCGGCAACAAAGGCTTCAAAACGCTCAACCAGGTGGTCATTATCAGGCTTTGTCTTGGCTAAAGGTGACAAATCGACCGGGTAATCTATAAGGAAGGTAGGTTGTATAAGATTCGGCTCAACGAAAGTTGAAATAAGCTCGTCTATGAGTCGTCCCCTATCCTTCTGAGGGTCAGCCTCCATATTTAACTTTAGCATCTCGGCTCTTAGGGAATCAGCATCAGGATACTTTTCAAAGTCAATACCACTATATTTCTCAAGTGCTTGTCGCAAACTAATACGCTGCCATGGTGGCTTGAAATTAAGGGTATTACCGCCGAACTCGACCTCGTTTGTGCCTAGAACTTGTTGACTAACTTCAGATACCATCTCCTCTACCATATTCATCACATCATTATAGTCAGCATAGGTTTCATAGCTTTCTAGCATGGTAAATTCGGGGTTGTGCTTGGTGGAGATGCCCTCATTGCGGAAGATACGGCCCAGCTCATAGACCTTGTCAAAACCACCCACAATAAGTCGTTTGAGGTGAAGCTCAAGAGAAATACGCAGGTAGAAATCCTGGTCCAGTGTGTGGTGATGAGTAACAAAAGGTCGGGCTAAAGCACCACCAGCTGATGGTTGCAGCACTGGTGTTTCTACTTCTAAAAAGCCTCGCTGGTCGAGGAATTGCCGTATTGCAGTAATAATCTGACTACGCACCCGGAAGATTCTTTTAATCTCGGTGTTGGCGATAAGGTCTAGGTAGCGTTGTCTGTATCGGGTATCTATATCACTCAGCCCATGCCACTTTTCTGGTAGGGGCTGAAGCGACTTAGTCAGTAGAGTAAAATCTCCCACCCGAACGGTAGGCTCACCAGTTTTTGTCCGAAGTATATTGCCCTTGACCCCGATAATATCACCGATATCTAAATCCTTAAACAGCTTAAGGTCTTCCTCGTTAAATTGGTTTATGTTCTGAAATAATAGCTGAATCTTGCCTGAGCCGTCACGGATATCAACGAAGGCGCTCTTCCCCATTCGCCTCATTGCCATAATACGCCCGGCGACATTAACTGCATCCTTCTGGGTCGACCCTTCTTCGTTTTGCTTGAGTAATGCCACTGCTTCTTGTGTAGTGTGGCTGCGGTGGTAGCGATGAGGGTAGGGATTAATACCACGTGCACGAATACGGTTAAGCTTCTGGTGGCGTTGTTGAGCTATGCGCTCTAGTCTAGATGCCATTTCTATCCTATCTGTTTATACTATAATAAAAAGACCGAGAGTTGCAAACTCCCAGTCGTATGTCCCTTCTTTGGTTATTATATATTACCGTTAGGTAACATCCTCTCCAGAGGTGGAGTTGCTCTTTGGGCGCCTAATCTATGCCAGAGGGAATCACCCTGTCTCTCAACTCCTGGTGACGGGTCATTGCCGCCACCGTATTTAGAAAATCTCTCAATGAAACACTCTGACTTCTCAGTTGCTTTAACTCCAACCCGATCGGACTAATCGAGGTCGGTCTATCAGCATAGGTTCCATGAAAGGCAAAATAAGCCTGGTTCAGTTTTCTGATGTAATACCCTTTTAAGGCTAGATATTGACGCTTTCGCTCCATGAATTCCTCAGCCTGCTCGATTTTCCCTTGAGCTAAATATTTATCAACCGTTCTCCTTATGTCCCTCATCTCCTGGTTAAAATCAAATTCTGACTCTTCTGCTTGGGTTTGATGAGTATCACCTCCATTGAGGGGGTAGTATTTTTCATATATAATCAAGCTAATTTCCTTACTGACCATGCTGGCTAAGGTTTCATTTATGGTGGCAATCTCATAATTTCTGGAAACACCAATCAAATCTAGCAGATACAAAAATCCCAACGGCTTGAAGACCAGGTATTGATGCAGCCATTCCTCAGTGGCAGTATCAACAGTAAACCTCAAACTAGCATCGTTAGTAACAAAAGCAGGATAGGCTGTTCCTAAGCCACCAAGCTTCACTACTAATGAAGAGACTCCCAATTGGTTGACCTCAGCTTCAATCTCCTCTATTTCTTCCAGACTAATGTCCTGCCTGAGAATAATTTCCCGCATGCTTTCTATATTGTCCCGTGGCGAAATCACTAGTAGGTAGGGCGGTTTCTCTAGCTTGAAATTTATTGGCGGGAAACTAACCTTCAACCCTATGCACGTATCAATTGGGTTGAAGATGCCCTGTTGAGCCAAAGTTTCTTTTATCTGCTTCCTTATCACCCTCTCTACCCCATCTTTCAATGAAGCCTTCTGCTCTTCTATGGCCGTCAATTCAGCTTCAAGTAAGCCTAAATCGCCATCCCCGTTGCCAGTTTTGACTAACTCTATCTCTGAATTTAAGGTTTTTATTCGCTCAACAAGGGAAAAATACTGTGCAACCAGGCCTGCCCCCTCTTCAATCTTCTCACCCTTGCTGGAACTTAGTTCCTTTATTTCGCCTGCTATAGTTTCAAATTCCCACTTAGCGATACTAAAACGGTATGGCTTTACGATTGAGTTTAGGCGACTATCAAAGCTCTGAGTGGGAAGGCAACTTCCCCCAATTAAACAAACAAATAGTAGACTAGCAATAATTAATCTCATTATCTATAAGCTCTTCCCACTTATTTCTAACCAGCATCCCACCAACACCTACCGCTAATATCAAGTGGATAACAGCCAGGCAACTCCAGGTTAACTGCCAGCCCAGCTTAGAGATAAACCAGTTGTTGGCTACTGACATACTGGCTAAACCCAGGGCGGCTATGAAATTAGCAAAATCTGGTTATCTTGGCTATTCTCAATAGCTCCCATCACTGTAAGCATGCGATGTTACCCCCCCCAAGTATTGGAAGTAGAATCCCACATCCCTTATCTGGTCATACTATCACGCTGTTATTCGTTTTACAAAATAATCTTTCCCGTGATATAGCTGGTATCAATCACTGTGGTATAATAATTTGCTACTACTTATCGTAAGAAGCCTGAGTAGAATTATGAAAGACTATTATCAAATTCTTGGTGTTCCTGATAATGCCAGTCAGGAAGATATAAAAGGAGCATTCAGGAAACTTGCTTTCAAGTATCACCCAGATACCAATCCTGGTAAGGAAAAGCAGGTTGAAGAGAAATTTAAGGAAATAAACGAGGCTTATGGCGTGCTTGGAGATAACAACAAGCGGCAGCAATACGACTTTGTCAGAAAGGGGCAATTTGCCGGGGTTGGTTATGGTGCCGGGTATAAAGGCTTTCAATATTCCCAGGAGGCTATACTTAGAGGTATTTTCTCCAATCAAGCTATGGTTGATGAGCTAAACCGAATGTTTAATCAAGCTGGTCTCAGATTTGACCAGGATTTTCTGAATCGCGTGTTTTTTCAGGGTGGTGGTTTCACACTCCAATTCTTTACCAGTCCTCTCGGAACTAGCCAAAGCCCCTACAGATTTGGAGACAAGGCTCCCTATCAACCATCCTACTCTGAGCCCTCTAGTTATAAGCTAAATTGGTTTGAAAGGCTATTCTCCAGAATAGTAGCTAAAGTTGGCAAATATGCTCTGCGTAAGCTCCTCGGTTTTAAATATGAATCTTCAGTTAAACAAAGCCTTGACCAGCATATTGAACTTGAGATTTCTCCGGCCGAGGCTATAGCTGGTAGTGACAAGCAGGTTACCTATAGAAGAGGTACCCAGACGAAGAAGCTAATAGTTAAGATACCACCACGGGTTAAGCCGGGAACCAAAATCAGACTCAGAGGGATGGGCATGATAGAGAATAAAAAGGCTGGTGACCTGTACTTACATATAAAGTTTAAGGGCTAGCATGTAGGGATTGAACAAACGGGCGTTTTGGGTAATGAGTTAATAGGGAATGCAGATAATATTTATCCTTTCGCTGTTATACCATCCTCGCTGTAGTTTTGGCTAGCTCCCAGGCATAGTCATACAGGTGCAATCCCTTACTCATAGCAATAATCTCCCCATCATCAACCCCTATCTCACTAGCCATATACTCTTTTAGAAGTTGAATGGCAGCCAGATTTGACGGAAAGCCAGCCCACAGGTCCCACGACCGGAAATAGGCGACAAAGTTGAGCTTGTTATCACGGATTCTGGTATCTATCCCCCTCAGGCACGGGGGGTCAGCCAGGAATATAGACTGCTCATCACCCACCGCCATAAAAGCCTGATTGGTATTATAGCCGTCTTCCTTATACATTCTTATTACCTCGGGTATCTGCTTCTCTAAATACTGACCATAGGTATACTGCTCTCCCTCTCTCTTATGAGCAGTCATAAGGTAAGGTAGATAGCTTTCTACATACTCCATAGAGGTAGGTGGCGGCACACCCGGCGGCACGTCTGGAGTTAAAGGTCTCGTTCCTGGATTCCTGACTTTGACAACAGCAAAATCGAGCTCTTTTCGGTGCTGACCAGCATAGCTCCCACGGTCAATCTTGTAGTCGTAACCCTCGGTTAAGGTCTTGCGCAGGCAGAGAAACCACGCTTCGGAAAGGTCTCTAGCTTCAACTACCGAAACTTCCATCACATAACATCCTTAACCACGGTGGCTAAACTTCTTGATTACCTCCCTCCATCTCTTTTAGCTCTTTATCAACCTTTATCGTCTCTTCCTGAAAATATTAAGAAACCTGTCCTCATACTCCTCAAACAGATTCCAGCGTTCAAGCTCGTCTTTCAACTCGCGGGGTTCACACTCTCCCTTTACCACTTCGCTAAAAATCCCCTCAATCCTCAATCGAGCATCAACTGGGATACCACCAGCATCTACATCTAAAAGTCCTTTGCTTCCCAACTGCATTAAATTATCCCTTACAGAGCCCCTGGTTATTTCATAAATAAATCTCATTAATGATACATCCCACAGGGTATCCTCACCCTTAATAATAGAGGCTAATGGGTCGCCACTCTTATCAATCTCATCATTCAGTTTATTTACCACCGATGACAAACTATCAGACACAATATTAAGTTCCTTTGGCTTATTTTTGTAAGTGTAGAATAGCCCGGGAGTATTAGGGTCGTGTGTCTTAGCTAGCATATCAAAGTATCTCCTGGCTTCTGAGCTAAACCCTTCAAGCCGGGAAAGATAATAGGGCGTTACAATCCTTGGTCTTTCAGCCAGTACCCTTCCCTCTCTAACCACTGTCTCAGTAACATCTTTTTCCAGCTCAGAGTAAGCTGGTTCAGTAACCAGGTAATAGTATATATTGGTCGTGCCGAAGGTGGCCAGACTCTGCTTAGGCAGTCTTAATACCTTGGTGTTGTTAACTGCGTATCTAATCCGCTCGTCATCGATATCCATTGTTTTCTCTTCAAATATTACTGTAATTGTCTAGGTTATGGCTAATAGCTCCTGTTTATATTCATCTAAAAGCTTAATGTACTGCATATCTAGCTGCTTCAGGATTTTGCGCCATTCTTCCTGGAATTGAGGTTGTTTTTCTACATCTATCTTCCTCATCGTTGAAGTGCCAAATTGCTGCTGGATTGCCTGCTGCATCTTAGCCCCAATTTCAATCCTTAATCTCTCATGAGCCTGTCTTCTCTGTTGGTCGCCCTGCCCTACATAATGGTTAAAGATACGCCTCATCTCGCTATAAACATTCTCTACAGCTACTTTGTTGCTTTTCAAAGCTTTTAGCCCATCCATTGCTCGTCTATTATTTTTCTTGACTACATCATCCCTGGGCAGGTTAATAGTCCTGATAAGGATATCACTAGCACCCTCAATAACATATCTGGTTACATTATTCTCATACTTTTTCAGCTCATCTGCCAAGTCACACTCTTGCTTAAGATACCTAGCAGCCAGGCTTTCTCCAATTGGGGTATATTTCCAACTGAAGCGCTCCTCTTTAGTTGCTTCGCCTAACTTCGCTATCTTCTCCATAGCTATCTGGCGCGCGCTCTTTATATCACCCATCTACTTCCTCCGATTGTGCTACTGTATTTATATTATACAAGATAACTAGTAGTTACAAAAGTTTAATGCTACCCGAGCGGTCTCTTTGCTGGTATTCCTGGGCGGCGAGGGTATCGTTGAGGTGTTGGCGAGAGCTTGTCAATTATTATTAATCGGCGTTCGTCAGTAAACTCTGGCAAGTCAATCCTCTTCACCTCTCGCAAGCTACCACCTAGCAGGTTGATTGCCCTGTCCGCCTGGCTTATTTCTTGGTTAATAGCTCCTTTTTTCTGGGCAATAAAGCTACCACCAACGGTGCAAAAGGGTAAGGTTAATTCAACCAGAGTGGGCAGAGGAGCGACACCTCGGGAAAGCACTATATTAAACCTCTCTCGGTATTGGGCGTTATGGGTGACTTCTTCAGCCCGACCAACTACAATTTCAACATCATCTAGTTCAAGTTTCTGTTTAAGATGGTGCAAAAAGGTTGTCTTTTTAGCTGTAGCCTCAAGCAGCACCAGCTTTATATCGGGAAACAGGATTTTAATGGGTATCCCCGGTATTCCAGCCCCGGTGCCAACATCAATAATGCGTAATTCTGCACTATTTTGCTGTGGTTGCCAAGCAAGCGTTATCGTAAGTGAATCAAGGAAATGCTTTACTTGCACATCTTCATAGTCGGTTATAGCGGTGAGGTTCACTCGCCGGTTCCAGTCTACCAGCTCCTGGTAATAGATTTGGAATTGCTCAAGTTGCCTTGGACTAAGCTGTAACCCTAATTTTTCAGCCCCAGCATTAAGTTTTTCCATAGTAATCTTATTATATCATTGCTGCTGAAAATAGGTGAACGGGTGTAGTTGCTTTTTAGGCAAGCTCGTGCTATATTATGTATATCAATTTAATAAGTTTAACCGCTAGGGGAGCTTAACCGCTGAGAGGCAGTTTAGTGCCAACCCTGGGAACCTGATCTCGGTAATGCGAGCGTAGGGAAGCGGCAGTGAGTTAGACCAAGGGTTCAACAGTAACCGCCGAAGCCCTTGGTTTTAGTTTTTGTGGAGGCAGCTATGACTCAACTAGAATCAGCAAGAAAAGGTATTATTTCACCACAAATGAAAGTTGTGGCTCAGCAGGAGGGGGTAGAAGCTGACTTTATTCGGCAGGGTATAGCAAAGGGCACAATAGTTATTCCAGCTAATATAAATCATGTCAATCTTGTTCCTTGTGGCATCGGTCAGGGGATTAGGACCAAAGTCAATGCAAATATTGGAACCTCTTCCGACTTTGGCAGTATTGATACTGAGCTGGAGAAATTGCGAGTGGCTGTTGCTGCTGGGGCGGATACAGTTATGGATTTAAGCACCGGTGGTGATATATCAGCTATTCGGCGAGCTATTATTGCTGCTAGCTCCCTACCTGTAGGAACGGTGCCTATTTATCAGGCGGGGATTGAAGCCATAGATAGACACGGGGCAATAGTCAAGATGACCGCTGATGAGCTGTTTGCCGGGATTGAAGAACACGCCCGGGGCGGGGTTGATTTCGTAACAGTACATTGCGGGGTAACCCAAGCAGCCATTGCTCGACTTAAACAGCAAGAAAGGGTAACTGATGTGGTATCTAGAGGCGGGGCTTTTCTAATCGGCTGGATGCTTTATAATGAGCGTGAAAATCCCCTGTATGAGCACTATGACCGTTTACTAGAGCTGGCTAAGGAGTTTGATGTTACCCTGAGCCTCGGCGATGGGATGCGCCCTGGTAGCTTAGCAGATGCTACCGACCTAGCTCAGGTAGAGGAGCTGCTCACTTTAGGAGAGTTAGTGCAGCGAGCTCAGCGAGCCGGAGTTCAGGTAATGGTTGAAGGTCCAGGACACTTACCTCTGAATCAAATTGAGACTAATATTCGTTTACAAAAATCTATCTGCAAAGGAGCCCCCTTTTATGTGCTAGGCCCGCTGGTCACCGATATCGCCGCTGGTTATGACCATATTACGGGAGCTATCGGTGGGGCTATTGCTGCCGGGGCTGGTGCTGATTTTCTGTGCTATGTGACGCCAGCCGAGCACCTTTCCCTACCTGACTCTGAAGATGTAAAGCAAGGGATAATAGCTTCCCGCATTGCTGCTCACGCTGGCGATATAGTTAAAGGAATAAAGGGAGCCGAAGAGTGGGACAGGAAAATGTCTCTGGCTCGGAAGAAGCTTGATTGGGAAGAACAAGCCAGGTTATCCTTAGACCCTGGATTGTCCCGCCAAGTTCATGCTAAGCATACTTCAGACGGAAAAGCCTGCAGTATGTGTGGTGAATTCTGTGCTATGGAACTAATGGAGAAATATCTGGGTGTCTCATCGCCCAAAGGATTCCAGCATAACTAAAAGTAACATTATAGTTGGAGGTAATATGCTCGACGAGATAACCATATCCAGGGCAATAACCGAAAGTTTTATGAAAGACTTTTTAGAAGCACTGGAGGCTGACGTAGCAATAGGAGGAGCTGGACCAGCTGGCATGACGGCTGCTTATTACCTGGCTAAGGAAGGCATAAAGACTGTGATATTTGAGAGACAGCTTCGCGTTGGTGGCGGTATGCCAGGTGGGGGAATGATGTTCAATCGTATCGTGGTACAGGAAGAGGGAAAGAAGCTATTAGAAGAATTTAATGTAAGGACTAAAGAGTATGAAACGGGGTATTACATTGCTGATTCTCTAGAGGCTACCTCATCTATTTGTTCGGCGACAATAAAAGCTGGAGCCAGGATTTTCAATTTAATTAGCGTCGAGGATGTGATGATCAGGGAGGATGATAGAGTAACCGGGTTAGTGCTGAGTTGGAGTGCTACTTCCCTGGCAAGATTACATGTAGACCCCTTAGTTATGCGAGCAAAGATAGTGATAGATGCCACTGGGCATGCCAGTGAAATATGTCACATTATAGTTAATAAGATTGGTGGTGAATTGAGAACCAAAGAAGGTAGAGTGAGTGGAGAAAAACCAATGTGGGCAGAGATAGGGGAAAGAGAAATAGTAGGGAACACCAAGGAGGTGTATCCCGGTTTAATAGTTGCTGGTATGGCAGCTAATGCCGTTTTTGGGGCGCCAAGGATGGGGCCTATTTTCGGGGGTATGCTTCTATCTGGGAAGCGAGCCGCCGAGATTACCATGAAAATGCTTCGCTAAGTCAGGCAACTAAGATTATCGGACGGATAGCTAGTGATAACCAGCTAAGATTTTTCTACGCCGACTCCGAATTGTGCGTTCAATCTGCTGCTTAGCTGCTCCCATAGGCATAGTAGTGAATCCTCGTTTAGATAACTTCTCAGCAGTTACCTGTAAGGCTTCGACATCATGATTTGACTGGGTCACCAACATTACTATTGCCGGTGGCGGCGTGTGCTCAGTAGCCAAGGTTAGAGCCAGGGTTGCCGGATGATTCTTAGCTGCTTCCTCTATAGCCTGATATTCAAAGTTGAGCATCCTGAGTAGCCGCTGGGCTGGTTCTGAGGTTGCCTGTTTAAGCAGGGTTATAGTTCGCCTTAGCCTAATAATGTCAGGTGGTTGCAAAAACCGACGAGCAAACTCTATCACGGTAATATCCTTTACCAGTGACAGCGCCTGTTTTAGTGTCTCCCTGGGATGAACGGCAACCGTAGTAAGGACAACCTTCTCATTGTTATAGGCAGCCAGTGCTGTTGGTACTGCCTCGCGGGCAAGAGTTAGTGCCGTCGTTATCAGATTAAAAGCGAGCTTGTCCGCCTCCTCAGCATCAGTTACTGAGAGATTGACAGCTATCACCGCTGTTTGAGCGCCAGTGTCAATGTATTCTTTAATTATTAGCCGGTTCAATTTTAGAGTATGTTTCCAATCTATGTTTTTGGGTGAGTCACCAGGCTGATAGGTTCGACTGTCGAAGTATTCCGTACCCCTCTTGGGCATAAGAACGGTTCTGGGTGGCAGTGTAGTAGTCATGCCAATTCTTGATGCGGTCTGCTCCAAGTAGCTCATCGCCAGCCACTCAGCATATCTTGCCCTCGGGATTACCTCCAGCTCCACCGGCTCAACTATCTGGTTTACCTGGATAAGTCCCCAGGGGTCTATAACTGATACCTGAAGCTGTGGGTGGGATGAGCCAGCTAAAGGTGGAGTAATGGTAAGATTTAGCTCCATCCTGACTCTATCTAGAGTAAATCTTTGAGGCGTGATTTTGACCCACGGGTCAACCGGGCTAAGCATGCTATGCAGGCTGATAGACGCTTTGCTTTGTGGATAGATAGAAACATCAGCAGTAGCGCCGGTGATAATCCTCTTCCCTATGGTAGGTATGTCAAGGGGTAACCTGGGTAGAGCATAGAGGACTCGTGCCATCAGGGCAAGCAAACACAGAGTAAGTGTAATGCTGGTAAAAAGCAGAGTAGGATTATTGATGACAAGTGATACTAATAATGTAGCCAGCGTGGAGATAAATAGAGCACGGGGAATAGTGGTCATACGTCTGCCTGTGATATTAGGGGTTAGAATCATGTTCTGAGCACTTTGCCTTAAACTGCATCCGAGGAGGTATATGACAGGAATAGTGGTTATCACCGCCATAATTTGCACTGCTGTCAGCGAGAATAATGCCGTATATGTTAGATAGTAAAAAAGCGGTTCCAATACCAGCGGCAGCAAAAAAATAGCAGCCACAAAGATAGCTATGTGCACCTCTGGGTATAATGGGCGCAAGCTGATAAAGAGTGTCACTAATAACAAGAGTAGCGACAGGGGTGAATAAGGGAATGGTGACAGAGTGGTGGCGACTACTAGAACCAGTAGCAGGTATACTCGACATAATAATTTAGATGGTAATTTAGCCACGGTTATAGTTTGTCTGAAAATCTTTTAACCTATCTTTGATAGCTGGCTTCTATTTTGGGTATCGGAACCTCAGCCGCCATCTGGTTGATGATGGCTTCAGGAGTAATATTTTCCATTTCGGCTTCAGCGGTAATTCGGAGTCGATGGGAAAGGGCTGGGATGAGTAGTGTCTTCACATCGTCAGGAATAACAAAATCTCTTCCCTGAATGAAGGCTAATGCCCTAGACCCTCTGAATAGAGCTATACTGCCTCTGGGACTGGGACCGAGTGACAGGTCCTGGTGGTGGCGCAGGTTATCAAGAAGGTCAATGATATAGTGTCGGATGCTATCGGCGATGTACACCTTCTTGACCTCCTGTTGAAGCTGGATAATATCACTGGGTGTGGTTAGTGATGAGACATGTGGCTCAGAGATTTCATCAATATCCTTTAGAATCTGGTCTTCTTCCTGCCGGCTAGGGAAGGCACTCCATACTCGGAACATAAATCGGTCTATCTGGACCTCGCTGAGGGGTGATGTTCCAGCTCCCCCGTAGGGTAACTGACTAGTGATGACAATAAACGGTTGTTCTAAAGAGTGAGTTTCCCGCTCAATGGTAATCTGCTGCTCCTGCATTACCTCCAGTAATGCCGCTTGAGTGCGGGGGCTCGTCCGGTTAAGTTCATCAAATAGAATTACATTGGCGAATATGGGACCAGGCATAAGAGTCGAGCTACCATCTGGATGATAAAGATAGAAGCCGAGAATATCAGTGGGTAGCATATCCGGGGTACCCTGCACCCTCTTGAACTCACCACCGATGACCTGGGCAAAGGTGCGGGCAAGGGTAGTTTTGGCAGTACCAGGCAGACCCTCAATAAGCACATGACCCTGACTGAGCAAGGCGACCAGAAGTATCTCCTTTATATCATCTTTACCCACTACTACCTTAGATACCTCAGCAGTAATGCTGCCCAGTATTTTGTGCCTGTTATATTGTTCCGTAGTCATATCGCCTCCCTTATAGAATAAAACTAATTTCTTAGGATAAGCTACGACCCGGCTAGACCTAGCTTCAGTATTATTCCAGATTAAGGGGGAGTCAAGCAGGCGCCTCTCTTATATACTCACTTCCCCCTCCCCGTCAAAGGAGAGGGGGGATAGAGAATCTAGACTACACTCAGCCTGTCTCCATTAAGCGCTGCGACGGCGCAACACCAGCCAGACTACGATGCCCACCACAACTACTCCCACAATTACCCATATCCACCAGTTCGCGTACCAAGGTTGAGATGGTTCTTCCACAACAGGTGGTTCTTCCACAACAGGTGGTTCTTCCACAACAGGTGGTTCTTCCACAACAGGTGGTTCTTCCACAGGTGGTTCTTCCACAACAGGCGGTTCTTCCACAGGTGGTTCTTCCACAACAGGCGGTTCTTCTTCAGCGACACGAGCAAAAATGGCATATTTACTAAAGTGGGTTTGTTGTATAGAGATAGTATGAGTTACCGGGTCAACAACGCAGCCCTCAAGCTCAACCCATGCACCCCATTCACCAGTTTCCTCATTCCAGACATCCTCATCCCATACAGCTATGACCAGGTCTTCCTCGTTAACCCCTTCGGGTAGCTCAGCTGGATCATAAGTTAATGTAATGGTTACTGGCTCGTCAAAGGTGGCACCATCCGGGAATATGTCATAAGTCAATCCAATAACATGGGCATCCTCAGGTGGGGCTGGAGGGTCAGCTATCTCAACTATAGTTATCTCAGAGATAGGTTCACCTTCGGCGGTCAAACCTATAATGCCTTCCTCAATAGCGATTGTAACTTGAGCATCTTCAGACTCGACAGTTACTGGTTCAGTAAATACACCATCCTCGTCTACAATATCAGATACATCAGTAACCTCTGGCTCAGCTACAACTACTGGTCGAGCCGCCCTCCCATCATCATCTTCTTCCTCGAGGGTAAACGAGTTGGAGTAGCCGAAGGCTTGGGTATTACTACCCCAAATCATAAGCTCGATATAATATGTACCCTCTGGCCAATCTGACGGGACTGACCAAGTGACATTATATGTTATTGACGTTACCCCAGTATAAGGAGTTGTACCATAACCATATCCAAAAGTAGTGCCACTAAAGTAATGATATCCCCAACCATAGGGTGTTGTGGCTCTATAGCCATAGCCATAGCGGGTGCTATCGCCATAGCCCCAGCCAGCATCAGTAGTTGCCTCGACACTGATGGAACCACCACCCGTCTCCGCATCCAAATAGTCCTTGGTGGCTGTAGTAAGGGGTAGATTTTCGCACCTAGCTTCATAAGGTGGTTGAGGCGGGACGGAATCACCAATGGCTAAATTAATGTGCTGTATCGGTAGGAGATCTCTATCTTCAATATCTACATCTATTTGGAAAGAGTAGGTTCTGCCAAGAGTCCCGGATGTAGGATTATCAATATCTACGACAAGCGCCTTAACTGGCGCTGCAAACCACAGCGAAGTAGCAACGGCTAACACTAAAGCAATTGGTATCGCTACGCTTGTTAAACGTTTAATGCGCTTAATCATCGGCTTAATCCTCCGTTCTCTATTTAAAGACCTGGCTATTTTCCGGGCATGGGTTGCCCTCAAGTTTTGCAATATTTCTTTATCCTTTAAAATCTGAATTACGTCAGACGGAATCTTTCCCGCCAGAATGAGCAATTCATCTTTGCCAACATTGAGCGCCTTAGCCAAGCGTGCTATTACCCTGTCACTGGGAGGAGGCACTGACCCGCCCTCAATTTTGCTAAGGTAGGTGAAGTCAACATCCACCCTGAAGGCAAGCTCTCGCAGGGTCATGCCAGCCTGTTTTCGTAACTGCCTTATCCTCGCCCCAAATTCTTGAACTTCCATTTTTAAGCCTTACCTAATCTTACCTCTACAATATTGATTTAAAAATTAAACCTGTTAAAAGCAGTATAAAAGTTGTTGAATAAAAAGTCAAGTTCCATAATTGTTGTCTGCTGTCCATTCTAAAACGACTGGAGGGTTTTTGTCAAGTCCCAGATTAAGTATAATTACTTATACTTTGCAAAGGAGAACTGCCTATTGTCCAATTTGTTGTGGCGTATAGTATTTGGGTAGGCTAGAGGGACTTTATCTATCTAAAATTCCGCCAAATAATTTAGCCCGATATATCCTGCGTCTAGCCTCAGATACCCCCTTCACTTTCAGGTTTAAGAAATCCAGTTCGTATTCTTCAATCAACCCCTCGCCGGCAAAGCTAAAGTATATATTATTACCGATAATAATGTGGTCTAATACCTTAATCCGCATAATACTTGCCGCATAGACCAGGTCTTTGGTTAGCTCCTTATCACTCTTACTCGACTCGGGGTTGCCTGAAGGATGGTTATGAGCAAAAATCAGGGAGACAGCATTATGTTTAATGGCACTTTCAATAACCTCACGAGGGGAAATAGAGTTGCTATTCAATGTTCCCTGAAAGAGGTCGGCAGTATTAATAATCTGGTTCTGGCTATTTAAATAAATGACCTTGAACACTTCCTTCTTCAGGTCTCGCATTGAGTGGTAGAGGTAATCAAAAATCTCCTGAGAGGATTTATAAACCGGCTTGTCCAGAATCTTCTCCTTGAGAAACTCTCTGGCTACTTCCTGCACCAGCTTAATGCCAAAGGCACTATGGGGACCAACGCCATCTATTTGCTGTAGCTCTTCAGGGGAAGCCTCCAACACTCCCCGCAGACTGTTGAATTTTTTAATGGCTTCTTTTGCCTGTGGTTTACAGTCCTTACGGGGTGTGCCTAAGCTCAGGAGTAATTCAACGATTTCATAGTCATGAAAGCCGGCCAGCCCGGACTTAATAAACTTCTCTCGTAGCCTTTTTCGGTGCCCGTGAAAGGTATCGTTTAACGGCATTTGTGTTTTTTACCTTCGGTAAGAATAACGCCTTTTTACGATATTCTAGCACTAAATGATACTAAATGGCGAGGGTGTTGAGGGGATTGAAAGCAAGCGAGGGGTAAAAATTCCTACCCGGTCTTTCAAACGGTTACTTTATGTGGGATTCGGTGCCCATCTTGAAACAAAGTTTTTATTCTCATGTTCAGGAAATCATCTTCGTATTTCTCAATTTGACCATCACCAGCGAAGCTAAAGTATTTGTTGTCACCTATTATGATGTGGTCTAGAACCTTAAACTGCGTCACCATTCCAATAAAAACGAGGTCCCTGGTTATTTGTCTATCACGCTTACTCGGCTCATGGTTGCCTGAAGGGTGGTTATGGGCAAAAATCAGGCGGGTAGCGTTATGCTTAATAGCACTTTCTACAATCTCACGGGGATGGATTGGAGCACTCTCTACCGTCCCCTCAAATAGATCAGCGGTATCAAGAATCTGATTCTGGTTATTTAAATAAATGACCTTGAATACCTCCTTCTTCAGGTCTCGCATTGAAATGTAGAGATAATCAAAAACCTCTTGGGAGGATATACAACTAGGCTTACTTATAAGCCTCTCCTTGAAAAAACGATTAGCCACTTCGTTCATAAATTTGATACCGAAGACACAATTAGGAGTAATACCGGCTATTTGCTGTAATTCTTCAGGGGAAGCCTCCAACACTCCCCTCAAACTGTTGAATTTTTTAATGGCTTCTTTTGCCTGCTTCTCATGACTCTTGGGGGATGCATGTAAGGATAGGAGTATTTCAACAATTTCTTGGATGTCAAAGCAATCAAGTCCGTGCTTAATGAATCTTTCCTCTAATCTGTCTAAGCTCTTTGCTGGTCGGGAATCTGGACACATTTTGCCATCTCCCTTCCATTTGCCCAGGGGCAAACAGATGACTACTGTCACATTATATCACTGCTGTCAAGTAGTGTCAGTTGCCCATAAAAATTTCGACTGCTTTAGGTTCTAGTTCAGGTGAGGTAGCCAACTGGCTATTTTGAGCCCTTCGTCTCTAATTTTGAGCCCTTCGTCTCTAACTTAAACCCATCTTCTCCCACTAGCTCTACCAACCGCTGATACAGTTCGGGGCAGTAGTTAGCTGATACGCTGGATAGAGGAGGGGCTGATAAGGTTCAGGTATCATCGTCTCAAGAGAGGCGAGAAGGGAGCGATAATCAATTTGCAGAAAGGATGGTGAAAGCTCGTTCCAATCTCTTTCATTAAATCTCAAGGTTTGCTAACCGGGTTGCCTGAAACCCTTTTATTCAGGCTCATTATTCGATTAGAACAAGACTTGTGCCATACTCGTTCATATGATTAGTAACACTATTATCGTGTCACCCATCTATCTGAATTAGCTCACTCCCTATACTCTACCTTCCAATTGATTGGTCCAATAGCATTAACTGTTTGACGAAGGCTACTAGATGTAATAAACTTATGTATAGGTTCTGGATAGCAGATAAGCGATTGCTGCAAAAGTGAGATAAGTTGCTTGTACGACAAGCATCTTTAGTCTGCAGGGGCGACGTAGCCAAGTGGTTAAGGCGGGGGTCTGCAAAATCCCTATTCACCGGTTCGAATCCGGTCGTCGCCTCCAATTTTTTGGTATCAACGGCACCTTATTGCCGGTTCGTTTATATATTACCATCACTTAACCTAGCAGGCTTTCATTAGTGGTAAACTCCCTAGTATTTTATCAGCTATTTAATTTTGTGTTAAACTCGGCTAAAGCCAGTGTAGCCTTCACTATGGATACATATTCCCACATTATCTCCGGCATGCAGGAGGACATGATGGCACTTCTGGACGATGTACTACCTGCAGGGAAAAGCGGAGTTGAGAATAAAGTCAATGCCTATCCTTGATTATAGGTTTTAATTATGCCTTTGAAGAATCATCCTGCTTTTTTCTAGCTTCGGCAAACTCGTCTTGATTCAGCACTTCAAGAATCTTCGACACTGGCACTACAATCGCTATCCCCATATTAACCTTGATGTCCATCAGAATATCCGACTCTACTACATCTGTTTCTAATCTCTCTAAATCAAAATGTCCGTGCATTAAACCTAGCCAATAGATAGGCTCTTGTCCCAATGTCAAACTACCCCTTCGTACACCAGACAAGTGAACGAACACGGGTGAACCACTTAGCCCACCAATTGATCTGGCTTCGACTAGATAAGCGTCTATGGCACCCAAGGCTTTGGTCTGTACTGGTTCCTCAGGCATGCAATATTACCTATTCTGATTATTGGTATATTTCGCTACTGACCATAATGATTACTAAATAGACCAGTTAAAAATACCTCATCACCACAACCTACTCCTTTACTGATTATTATCTCGGGCGTTATAGCCATACTAGAAGGTATAGTGCGAAAATCATATAATGATGTATCTGGTGCTAGATTTGCAGCTGCAACATCTACATTTTGCTCACTCGGATGATATTTCCATTGACTTAAATCACTATGAATCAATGCAGTGGAATTACCTGTTTGATTTATCCTGAAGTAAACCTTATTATCGATACTGTGTTTCTTAATAGCTTCGATTACATGCTTGGCAGTCACTAAATAAGGATAACTCTTTCCCTCGATTACACTGGGTATGCTAATGAAGAAAGCCGTCCCTGCCAGCTTAATATTATCTTTGTCTCTGTAACATATAAAGACAACGCACTTACGTACTTCATCAGGAACTAACATAAGCCTATCCCCTCTTTCATAATAACGCCCATAATATAGCACTGCGTTCGTATTTTGCCTAATGAATATCCTATGGATCGTCCTACTTCACTCATCACCTTTACCGCGGCCACTTCTTCGCCTATAATAGTTGGGTGCAGGGGATGGCTGGGCATCAAACGAGCGTTAAAAACCTGCAGTTCACGATTGTGGGCCAGCGTAGCTCAGGGGTAGAGCAGCGGTTTCGTAAACCGCCGGTCGTCGGTTCGACTCCGACCGCTGGCTGGAAGGCATCTGCGGTTGAAATATCAGACCCCGTTATGACCCTCTGCAAATACTCGAGAGAGTAACGTAGTGCCGCTACGCCCAATTATTAAGGTAAAACTTTGAGCTATCAGGTGCAATTCCAGAGAGACACGGTTGACATTCGAGCCAGGAATGGTCTATTCTCCATATAAAAAGGAGGTACAATCAATGCAAGCATATTGTGTAAAGTGCCGAGCCAAAAAGGAAATGAAGGACACTAAGGCCATAACTATGAAGAATGGGAAACCGGCAACTCAGGGAATATGTCCCACATGTGGCACTAAAATGTTCAGAATTGGAAAGAGCTAGAGCGGATAACTGTCAAACGTAACGTTCTAGGCTTCTGTTGCACAATCTGCCCTAATGTTCAATCCTTCTCACCTCGTGATATAATTAAAAAGGTATGGGCAAACTAGGGAATGGTGAATAATGGCAATCGTAGTCGAAGATGATGCTATCCAAATTGAGAGGCTTGAGCTAGGCCCGTTCGGGACTAACGCCTATATTGTAACCTGTCGAAAAATGCGAGATAGTGCGCTAATAGATGCTCCTGCGGAAGCGAATATAATTATGGCCAAATTGAAAAATACCGACCCCAAATACATACTACTGACTCATAATCATATGGACCATATCGGTGCCCTTGCCGAATTACGAGCTAGGCTGAAAGTCCCCCTAGCTGCCCACGCTTTAGACGCAGGGAATCTAACATCGCCACCAGAAATACTGCTTGGTAACGGCGATACGCGTTCGTTGGGAAATCTCAAGTTTGAAGTCGTTCACACACCAGGCCACACTCCAGGTAGTTTGTGCTTTAAGGTTGGTCGCTACTTAATATCAGGAGATACCATCTTTCCTGGCGGGCCGGGTAAGACAAGGTCGCCGGCTGATTTCAGACAGATAATCAAATCCATAACCGAAAAGATTTTTGTGCTGCCAGATGAGACCCAGATATACCCCGGGCACGGTGATTCTACCGTGTTAAAGAAGATGAAAGACGAATTTGCTGCCTTTTCTGCTCATTCCCATGACCCGAACCTTTGCGGGGATGTGCTTTGGCTTTCATCGTAGCCTGTTCTTGGTAAGAACGAATCCTAACTCAATTCCTATATACATCATACCACAGACTTGGTAAGAACAAGCCCTTTAAATTAACCTCTTCACACATCAAATCACGGACTTTGGTAAGAATATTTTATCCCAAATTCTTCCAACTATCCTTCTCAAATCTAATTTCGTGGGGTTAAAGCCTAATTCTCAGCATAAATCCAAATCTGAGGTTCGTACTGTTCCACCTTATATAACAAATGTGCAGGAATGTTTGGGTGGGCGCAGTAGAAACTAACTGGATTTCTGGTAGGGACTGCCCAAACTCCGATTTGAACAGTATTGCTATTTTGGGGGAGTAAGTCTTTATCAATCACAAAACATTCTTTTGTATTCCGATTGAACTTCTGATAATCCTGGCTTAGTGATTCAATAGCATAAATTACGGTGATAATACCATCAGCCTTACCCAAATCACGGATAGTATTACACTGATAACCTATGGGGGAAGAACCTTTCCTCCGCCCTTTGTAGATAGGTGTCCCTGCTTGACCAGGTATCAATATCACAGGTGGTTGCTCTTCAGGTTTTGGCACTCTCGCTTCAGGTCGAAAATAGATTTTACCGCTCTTATGAAATGAGTAGTGCATCCCTAAATTAGGAATGAAACAGTAAACGTCAAAGTCACGTCGCTCAACTATTAGAAGACGATATCGCTCTGTGTCTTCCTTTAGCAGGACAGGAATTTTGAAGCGGATTACAGCTGATTCAGATGACATTATCATTCCTCTATCCCTTCTAATGAGAAGTTTATATCCATCACTAAGCATTTTGCAATAAGCTCAACTGTATACCAACCACTTTGGAGAAGAACCGCCCCGTTCTCTTTTAGAACGAGCTAATTACCGCCATATCTCTACCTGGTGGAAAGCCTCGGCTAGCTCATAATCCTCTTCCTGGGCTAGTATCTTACATCGTTCCCTCATCCGTTCTTCCAATCCTGTGGAGGGGTTATCGCTTATCTGACTTTTATGGCAGCGCAGGGCAGCAATTTTGATATCAAAGGTATCCGTAATGTTGGAACGATAATTTGAGTCCTCTGAGCCCCAGAGTAATACTTCTTTCACCTTATGAGGCTGAAGACCTTCCTCCAGCAAGTCAGGGTAGGCATGAATATCTCTGGCATAGGGGAAGACAGCATCTAAGGTAACCCGGCTGGTAATTCGGTGGTCACGATGCCAAATATAGCGTCGGTAAGAGGCAGCAGTTACCACTATCTCTGGCCGGTACATCCTTATCAACCGCACAATCTCTTTCCTGAACTCAGGTGTGTCTTCTAAAGCCTGGTCGGGATGGCGCAGGAATATGACCTCTCTCACCCCCAGCAGCTTGGCTGCTGCCATCTGTTCCTGCTCCCTGATTCTAGCCAGTTTGTTCGGCTTCATATTGGTATCGCTGGTGCCCTTATCGCCGTTGGTGCATACCACATATATTACGTCCTTCCCTTCACCTGTCCAACGAGCTACAGTTCCAGCCACACCAAATTCAGCATCGTCTGGATGAGGTGTAACCACCATCACCTGAGCCTGTTTAGTCATTATACCTGAGCCTCCTTGATTCGAGATGTATAGTAGTAATTGTATAACATTCCTCAGGCTGATACAATTACAGCTTGAGGATGCCAGCAAACGAAATGAGTAATTCACTTTATACCATCAGGAATTATCAGCCTAAAGATTTTGATGAGTATGTCCTATTAAATATTAAGGCTGAAAAGCTAGAGCCAACTGGACGTTGTATTTCACCGCAAGTCATTGCTGAGCGCTTAGGGCAGCCAAACTATTCCCCTGAACAAGACTTGTTTATTGTTGAGATAGATGGGGGTATCGTTGGCTTCATAGATGTCACACCGGAGCTAAGTATTGGGCGGGGTATTCTTAACTGCTGGGTACACCCCGAATATCGAAGAAGGGGGCTGGCCACAAAACTCCTCGGTTACGCTACAAACCGGGCTAAGGAACTGGGAATCAAAGTAGTTCATATAAATATAGTGGAGGATAATGTAGTTGCCCAAAGGGTGCTAGCCAGGCTGGATTTTGGTCTTATCCGACGGTTTCTTGAATTGATGTTGGACATTGCTGATGTTCACTGGACAGATATTAACCAGGCTGCTCTGGAGTGCCGTTATTTACAACGTGGTGAAGAAGACAAGCTGGCTCAAATTCAGAATCGCGCCTTTGCTGGCACCTGGGGATACAATCCCAATACTGTAGAAGAGATAACCTATCAAACTAATCGGAAGACCCGTTCCCTGGAGGATGTAGTTCTCACGTGTGACGGAGATAAAGTTATCGGCTATTGCTGGACAGGGATAATCTGTGAAGGAGAAGCATCCGTCAGTAAAAGAAAAGGACGAATCTTTATGCTTGGAGTGGACCCAGATTATAGAGGTAAGGAAATAGGTAAAAGGGTGCTGCTGGCTGGGTTAGCCCGCCTCAAAAGTAAGGGTTTACAGGTTGCCGAGTTGACTGTGGACAGCGAGAATAAAGCAGCTTGTGCTCTTTACAAATCCGTTGGTTTTAAGGTTTGGACAAGCAGTTTTTGGTATGAAAAGGTAATAAATTAGGGCACAGGGGCAAGGTAGTTAGCCAGCACCAGTTGGCATTCTCTAATAATCGCCTCAGCAATATTTGACCAGCTAAAGCTGCTTACTGATGCCCGAATTGATAGGGCAGATTCTGTATCTGTGCTCGGCCTGGAAAGAATCAAAGCTATTTTATCAGCAAGGTGGTGAGGAGCATTGTCTGTTATCACATACCCTGTCTCTCCCTGGCGAATAACACTTTTAAGGTTACCTACATCAGTAGCCACTACCGGCGTGCCGCAAGCCAGAGATTCCAGAGCTACCAGCCCACAGCTTTCATAGTAGGAAGGAACTACACAAACGTCAGCGGCGCTATAAAAATAAGGCAGCTGCTCATGCTTTATCAAGCCTAGGAAAGTAACTGAATCCTGTATATTGAGATTACAGGCTAGTTTCTGTAGTTGTTCTATTTCACGCTGGCTATGTTCACCGCCACCGATTATTACTAGCTTTAGTCCTTGGATATTTTGCAGATAGGGTATAGCCTGTATTACCTTATCTATGCCCTTTAATGGGTCAATCCTACCCACAAACAGAACAATCTTATCGTTACCAAACCCCAGATACTGCCTAGCACTCCCTTTGCTTACAGGCTTAAACTGCTCCAAATTTACTCCGCAAGGCACCACACCAATTTT
>SDBU01001233.1_pt1 | contig 37267 bp, 31 predicted proteins | sample 2277071 | NCBI WGS metagenome assembly SDBU01 (sample SAMN10397929, study PRJNA504765) | marine sediment metagenome | isolation source: marine sediment core GS08_GC12, 126 cmbsf | place: Arctic Ocean: Gakkel Ridge, Loki's castle | collected 2008 | reverse complement strand
GACATGATCGGCACCATCGGCCTGGGAGACGAGGCGAGCCGGTCGAAGGATATCCTGGGCAGGGTGTACGAATACTTCCTCTCCCAGTTCGCCAGCGCGGAGGGAAAGAAGGGGGGAGAGTTCTACACGCCCCGGTGCGTGGTACGAGTGCTGGTGGAGATGCTGTCTCCCTACCAGGGCCGGGTGTTCGACCCTTGCTGCGGCTCGGGGGGCATGTTCGTGCAGAGCGAGAGTTTCGTCGAGGCGCACGGCGGGCGGATCGGGGATATAAGCGTCTACGGCCAGGAGTCGAATCCCACCACCTGGAGGCTGGCCAAGATGAACCTGGCCATCCGGGGAATCGACGGGAACCTGGGGCGCGAAAATGCCGACAGCTTCCACCGCGAACTTCACCCCGACCTGAAGGCCGACTTCGTTCTCGCCAATCCTCCCTTCAACGACAGCGACTGGGGCGGCGAGCGCCTACGGGAGGACAAACGCTGGAAGTACGGCATCCCGCCGGCGGGTAGTGCCAACTTCGCCTGGGTGCAGCACTTCATCCACCACCTGGCCCCTAACGGCATCGCGGGCTTTGTATTGGCCAATGGCAGCATGTCCTCCAACCAATCGGGCGAGGGCGAGATTCGGAAGAACATCATCGAGGCCGACATCGTGGACTGCATGGTAGCCCTGCCCGGCCAGCTCTTCTACTCCACGCAGATCCCGGTTTGCCTGTGGTTCATCGCTCGCAACAAGCACAACAGCCGCTTCCGCGATCGGCGCGGAGAGACCCTGTTCATCGACGCACGGAAGCTGGGAAGCATGGTTGATCGACGGCACCGCGAGCTGACCGACGAGGACATCGCGCGGATCGCAGGCACCTACCATGCCTGGCGAGGCGATGAAAGCGCGGATGAGTACGAGGACATCCCCGGCTTATGCAAGAGTGCGACAACTGAGGATATAAGGGGACACAAGCATATCCTCACCCCAGGCCGCTACGTGGGCGCCGAGTTGATGGAGGATGACGATGAGCCCTTTGACGATAGAATGAAGCGACTGACGGCCAAGCTAAGAGGGCAATGCGACGAAGCTGCAAGGCTTGACGAGGCGATTTGGGATAACCTGAAGGAGTTGGGGTATGGTGAGTGAGTGGACAACCGCGGCGCTCTCCGCCGTCTGTCGCGAAGTGCGCTACGGTTACACTGCCTCTGCCACCGAACGCGACACCGGAACGAAGTTCCTTAGAGTAACAGATATATCGTCTGGCCCCATCGACTGGGCGAGCGTACCGTTCTGCGAGATCTCTGACAAGGACTATGAACGTCATCGTCTGGAACCAGGCGACATCGTAATCGCTCGTATGGGCACTATCGGAGTCTCGGCAATGATGACCGAATCGAACAGGGCAGTCGCCGCGAGCTATTTAATTCGTCACCGGATAGACTCCCGGCTCGCCGATCCGCGATACGTTGCCTACGTCCTCAAGTCACCAGCCTTTTCGGACTTCGTCTGGTCATACGGCGGAGGAGGTGCAGTTCAACCGAACATCAATGCAGCTGTGCTTGGCGAGTTCGACATCCCGATTCCACCGTTGCTCGAACAGCAGGCCATCGCCTACATCCTGGGCACCTTGGACGACAAGATCGAGCTGAACCGGCGGATGAATGAGACCCTGGAGGCCATCGCCAGGGCGATCTTCAAGTCCTGGTTCGTGGACTTCGATCCCGTCCGCGCTAAGGCGGACGGTCGCCAGCCCGCCGGCATGGATGCGGCCACCGCTGATCTGTTCCCCGATTCCCTCGAGGACTCGGAGCTGGGGAGGATTCCGAAGGGATGGAAGGTAGAGTCTCTTGATGACATTGCAGACTATCTCAATGGATTAGCTCTTCAGAAGTATCCACCCAACGAAGGGGAGTCATTACCAGTTATCAAGATCGCACAACTCCGAAAGGGAGCAGTCGAAGGTGCTGACCGTGCATCTGCCTCTATTGATCCTGTCTACATAGTAGACGATGGGGATGTCTTGTTCTCGTGGTCGGGAAGTCTCGAAGTCGTGATCTGGTGTGGTGGGCGAGGTGCTTTGAACCAACATCTGTTTAGAGTCACATCCGAGACCTATCCTAAGTGGTTCTATTACCTATGGACCAAACATCACCTGCCAGATTTCCGGCTTATCGCCGCAGGGAAGGCTACGACGATGGGGCATATACAGCGTCATCACCTTTCTGAAGCTCACGTGGCAGCTCCCGATTCTCAGCTTCTGGAAGCAATGGACAAGCTTGTAGAACCATTAGTAGATCGGGTAATCGCGAACTCGATAGAGCTTCGCACCTTGGCTGGCATTCGTGACGCTGTACTGCCGAAGCTACTATCCGGCGAGATCCAGGTGAACGATGCAGAGCGGTTCGTGAAGGAGGCTGTATAATGCCTGAAATCAACTTGACACAAGGTGAGGCCGACGCTTTGATAGCTATGGAAAAAACTCGAATAGACGAACAAATGTGGGACTATCCCACTGTCGGCGAATCAATCATTTTACCTCTCGTGTCGACAAACAAGCGCGAAAACTTTCTATTGGACATAAGTCGAGGTAGCATCGATCTTCTTAGGGGGAAATACCAGAACCGGGCCAGGCAGGTAGTAATCCTAGTGCGTCTGGACTTTGGTACTCAGCCTCACCGCAACCCAGACGGCGAGGAAATACCTGCGCCACATCTGCATATCTATCGAGAGGGTTATGGAGACAAATGGGCTGTGCCAGTAACGAAGACTGCGTTTCCCAATATCCACGATCTGTGGCAGACTCTTGAGGATTTTATGAGGTACTGCAATATTATTGATCCTCCGCTAATTCGCAAGGGGCTATTCACATGATTACCGAGATCCAGAAGCTTATGGACGATTACTGGGATTGGCTTAGAGACAAAACTGCCCTCCGCGAGATCAATGATTGGGTTGAGATAACCACTCCATATCTTGATCGCCACAACGACTACATACAGATCTACGCTAAGCGTGAGAACAGCGGCTTCGTGCTGACTGACGATGGCTACACACTTGATGACTTGCAGCAGTCCGGGTGCACGCTCGACACCCAGAAGAGACGCGCCCTCTTGGATATGACGCTGAACGGGTTCGGGGTGAGGTTGAGTGCCGGCCGCCTTGAACTAAGCGCTTCAGCCAACGACTTCGCGCTTCGCAAGCACAACTTGCTTCAGGCAATCCTGGCGGTGGACGACCTCTTCTATCTTGCTGTCCCGGTTGTGGCGAGCCTCTTCTATGAAGACGTGGTGGCATGGCTTGATCTGCAAGAAATCCGCTACACACCGCAGGTTAAGTTCACAGGCAGGAGTGGCTATGATCACGTATTCGATTTCGTAATACCCAAGTCGCGCACCCAGCCCGAGCGTATTGCTCGGGCCATCAGCCGGCCAAGTCGGGATACTGCTCAGGTTCTGACGTTCTCGTGGTTGGACACAAGGGAGGTACGCCCCCCCGAGTCCAAAGCATATGCGTTTCTGAATGACTCGGAGCCTGTGTCCTCGTCTGTGGTTGATGCACTCCGCAACTACGACGTGAAGCCAGTTCTTTGGACGAAACGTGAGGAAGTAAGAGAGGAGCTAGCCGCATAGCGGGCCCGCGACGGAGCATACCAGGCCATCCCAGGACACCTGTGAGGCAGCAGTGGCACTTCTAACTGAATGGGACGCCGAACAAGCAATACTTGGTTGGCTTGAGGGCTTGGGCTACCAGGTGCTTCACGGCCCCGAGATCGCCTCTGGTGAACCTGCCGCCGAGCGCAGCGACTATGGCCAAGTGGTCTTGCTTGGTCGCCTGCGCCAGGCCGTGGCCGCCCTCAACCCCGATGTCCCATCGGAAGCCCTGGACGAGGCCGTGCGCAAGGTCACCCACCCGGAGTCGCCATCCCTCGTCGCCAACAACCGCGCCTTTCACCGCATGCTGGTTGACGGGGTTCAGGTGGAGCACAAGCGACCGGACGGCTCCATCGCCGGGGACCAGGTGCGCCTGGTAGACTTCGATGACCCCGAGGCCAACGACTGGCTGGCCGTGAACCAGTTCACCGTGATCGAGGGGCAGCACAACCGGCGGCCAGACATCGTCCTCTTCGTCAACGGACTGCCCCTGGCGGTTATCGAGCTTAAGAACCCGGCGGATGAGAACGCCACCATCTGGACCGCCTTCAACCAGCTCCAGACCTACAAAGAGCAGATCCCCTCGCTGTTCGTCTTCAACGAAGCCCTGGTGTCATCCGACGGATTGGAAGCCCGGATCGGGACACTCACATCGGACAAGGAATGGTTCCAGGCATGGCGGACCATCGAGGGGGAGGAGCTGGCGCCGACTACCATGGTTCAACTGGAAGTCCTGCTCAAGGGCGTCTTCGACAAGCGGCGGTTCCTGGACCTCATCCGTCATTGCGTGGTTTTCGAGGCGGACCGGAGCGGCGCATCCGTCAAGAAGATGGCGGGCTATCACCAGTTCCACGCCTCCCGCCATGCAGTAGAGGCCACTGTGAAGGCGGCCAGCCCGGATGGCGACCGGCGTTGCGGCGTGGTGTGGCATACCCAGGGCTCGGGGAAGAGCCTGACCATGGCCTTCTATGCGGGGCGAGTTATCCTTGAGCCGGCGATGAAAAATCCCACGCTGGTGGTGATCACCGACCGCAACGACCTGGACGACCAGCTCTTCGGCACATTCTCTCGCTGTCACGAGCTGCTCCGCCAGGAGCCTGTGCAGGCGGAGGATCGCGCCCACCTGCGCCAGTTGCTCAAGGTGGCTTCTGGAGGGGTGGTCTTCACCACCATCCAGAAGTTCTTCCCCCAGGAAAAGGGCGACCGATACCCGCCGCTCTCCGACCGGCGGAACATAGTGGTGATCGCCGACGAGGCACACCGTAGCCAGTACGATTTCATCGATGGCTTCGCCCGCCACATGCGGGATGCCCTCCCCAATGCCTCGTTCATCGGGTTCACGGGCACGCCCATCGAGCTGACGGACAAGAATACCCGCGCGGTTTTCGGTGACTATATCGACATCTACGACATACAAAGGGCGGTCGATGACGAGGCGACCGTGCCCATCTACTATGAGAGCCGGCTGGCGAAGCTGGAGCTGGATGAGAGGGAGCGCCCACATCTGGATCAGGACTTCGAGGAAGCCACCGAAGGTGAGGAGGTGGAGCATAGGGAGAGGCTGAAGACCAAATGGGCGGCGTTGGAGGCAATCGTGGGCGCGGAGGAGCGCGTTGGGCTCATCGCGCGCGACATAGTGGAGCACTTCGAACGCCGTGAGGACGCCATGAAAGGCAAGGCGATGGTGGTGGGCATGAGCCGCCGCATCTGTGTGGGTCTCTACGCTGCCATCGTCAAGTTGCGCCCGCGGTGGCACGGCGAGGACGACGAGAAGGGCATCATCAAGGTGGTGATGACCGGCTCCGCCTCCGATCCTCTAGAGTGGCAGCAGCACATTCGAAACAAGGCCAGGCGGGAGAAGCTGGCGGACCGCTTCCGAGACCCCGAGGACCCATTTCAGGTGGTGATCGTGCGCGACATGTGGCTGACCGGCTTCGACGCCCCCTCCCTGCATACCATGTACGTCGACAAGCCCATGCGCGGTCATGGGCTCATGCAGACCATCGCCAGAGTGAACCGCGTGTTCCATGACAAGCCTGGCGGCCTGGTGGTGGACTATCTGGGGCTCGCTCACCACTTGAAGCAGGCGCTGGCCACTTATACGGAGAGCGGAGGCAAGGGCAAGACCGCTATTGACCAGGAGGAAGCGGTGGCGGTCATGTTGGAGAAGTACGAGATCTGCTGCGGCCTCTTCCATGGCTTCGACTGGTCCATCTGGTACACTGGAACGCCATCCGAAAGGCTGTCGCTGCTGCCGGCAGCGCAGGAGCACGTTCTCGGCCAAGAGGACGGCAAGACTCGACTGCTGGATGCCGTGACGCAGCTGTCCAAGGCCTTCGCCCTGGCGGTTCCGCACGAGGAGTCCTTGCGCATTCGCGACGACGTGGGATTCTTCCAAGCGGTGCGGGCGGCGGTGGCCAAGTCCACGGTGGAGGGGCGGAAATCGGAGGATGAGGTGGACTTCGCCATCCAGCAACTGGTCTCCAAGGCCATCTCTCCCGATGGAGTGGTCGATCTTTTCGCCGCAGCGGGACTTCCAAGGCCTGACATTTCCATCCTTTCCGAGGAGTTCCTGGCCGAGGTCAGGGGGATGCCGCAGAAGAACCTGGCCGTGGAGCTACTGCGGAAGCTGCTCAACGATGAGATAAGAGCACGCACTCGTCGGAACCTGATTCAAGCTCGTTCCTTCGCCGAGATGCTGGAGCGCGCCCTCCATAGGTACCAGAATCGGGCGATCGAGGCCGTGGAAGTGATCGAGGAGTTGATCCAGCTGGCCAAAGAGATCAGAGAAGCCGACCAGAGGGGCGAGGACCTCGGACTTTCGGAAGATGAGGTCGCGTTCTACGACGCTTTGGAGGTCAACGACAGCGCGGTCAAGGTACTTGGCGACGAGACGCTCAAGTTAATAGCCCAGGAATTGGTGACGGCGGTCAGGAGCAATGTGACCATCGACTGGACGGTTAAGGAATCGGTGCGAGCCAGGATACGCGTGATGGTGAAGCGTGTCCTGCGGAAACACGGTTATCCTCCCGACAAACAGAAGAAAGCCACGGAGACGGTGCTCAGCCAAGCCGAGTTGCTATGTGCCGAATGGGTGCCTGTTTAGACGAGCTGCCCCCAATGATCGTACCACCCTCTAGGTTAGACGAATTCGATCAATTCAGGAAGCTGTGAGCAACACAGCGGCAGGAGCAGGTGGCCTGTAGGCATGAGAACCTGGGCTAAGTTCATTTTGGGGGCTCTGATCCTAGGACTGGTTGCGGCGAGGGCTGGCTAGGTGCAGGAGATCAGGTCCAGCCAGATTGAGATCCCAGGCGGCTAGTGCTCCCCGGTCAAGGGCACAAAAATCACGGAGCTTATGTTGTTGGAGATCAACTGATCGCCTTTCTTTATGATCTGCCACAGGGTCTGATAGGCTCCCACCGCGCCGACGGGGATGACCAGCCTCCCGCCATCTTTGAGCTGCGCTATCAGGGGCCTGGGCACGTGGTCGGGAGCTGCGGTTACGATGATGTTATCGAAGGGAGCATGTTCCTCCCAGCCGTAGTACCCATCGGCGTTGCGGACATGGACGTTGACATAGCCCAGCCCCGCCAGGCGCTCCTCGGCCGGATGGGACAATTCCGGAATGATCTCCATCGTGTACACCTCTTTGACCAGGCCTGAGAGGATCGCCGCTTGGTAGCCTGAACCGGTGCCCACTTCCAGCACTACCTCGTCTCCCTGGAGCTCCAGGAGCTCGGTCATCAGGGCCACGATGTAGGGCTGGGAGATGGTCTGGCCGTAGCCGATGGGCAGGGGATGGTTCACGTAGGCGGAGTGCTGCATCTCCGGAGGGACGAAATGGTGCCGGGGGACGGCCGCCATGGCCTCCAGGACCTTTTGGTCGTCAATGCCCTGCCTTCTGACCTCCTCTACCATGTCGCGGCGCGCCTCAGCCTGCCCAGCTTCCTCCGTGGGACCCTCCAGCGGAGAATACCGGGAGGAGGATGAGGAGATGTCCTCGGCGGGGGGCTGGGCGTTGCTCCACCACACAACCACCGCCACGGCCACTATGGCCAGAACCAATACGGCCAGAATGGGTCGAAGCATCCTGTCGCTCATCTTGCGTCCAATCGTCCACTTGGGGAGAAGAGGATATCGAAGCCGGAGGACATGCTGCGCTCCTGAGTCGGATCGGCGTCAGAGGGCGGCCTCCGCGCCACACGGCTCATGGGTACACATCAGGCCTTCTTCCGAACGTAGACGCGGTATTCTCCCCCTCGTTCTTCCACTCCCAGAAACTCGTGACCCGTGCTCTCGGCCCAGGCTGGCATGTCGGTCTTGATCCCTTTGTCATCGGATAGGACCTCCAACACCTGGCCGGGCTCCAATTCTTTGATCTTCTGCGCCGTTTCCACGATCGGCATGGGGCAATAGAGCCCCATGCAGTCCAACGTGACATCCGCTTTTGGTGGCAATTCCATCCTCCCCTCAGCCAGATCGTCCCGGCTGGCAGATAGCCTGAGATGGTCCCCGGATGAGCAGGTTCGCCTGCGGCTTGTATGCCTCTCCTGCGTGTGCAGTCGCTCCGACGCAACCGTCCGTCACGGGGGCGGGGTCGCCCTCCTTCAGTTCTATGAGGCTTGGACCGGCGGGGCGAGATGACAGCTCGCCCCCGACTCCTATTCTTTCACCTGTTCTAGGGAGGCGTTGCAGTGGGAACAGACCTCAGCGTACTTATCCAGCATATGCCCACATGAGGGGCAAGTCGTTATTTCGGACCCGCAACCAGAACAGGTAGGGCATAGCTCTTCCATCTCCTCATCACAGAAGGGACAGACCACCTCTCTCTTCTTGGGCTTAGCCTGTTGCTCCCGATAGTTCTCGATGGCGGCGTGGAGGGCGTCGGCTCCCAGGTTGGAACAGTGCATTTTCTGGCTGGGCAACCCTCCCAGTTCGCTGGCCACGTCCTTATTGCTGATCTTCATGGCCTCGTCCAGGGTCTTGTCTATCGCCATTTCGCTGACCATGCTCGAGACGGCGATGGCGGCGCCGCAGCCGAAGGTTTTGAACTTGACGTCGGCGATCCTGTCGCCCTCCACTTTGATCTGGAAGGTCATGAGGTCACCGCAAACCGGATTGCCCACCGTGCCGACGCCGTCGGGATTCTCGATCTCCCCTACGTTGCGGGGGTTGGTGAAATGGTCCATCACCTTCTCGCTGTATACTGGCATCTCTTCCTCCTTATAACCGATTGCTGAGATTCAGATCTCCTTGTACAAGGGAGACATCTTGCGCAGCCGTCCCACAATAGGTGGGAGTTTCTCCAGAACGGCATCCACATCCTCTGGGACAGTCTGCTCTCCCATGGTGATGACCAAGGAACCGTTGGCGGTTGCGGCCGGGATGCCGATAGCGCTGAGGACATGAGAAGCTTTCAGGGCCTTCGAGGTGCAGGTGGAGCCACTGGAGACGGCGATGCCCATCATGTCCAGGTGGAGCATCATTCCCTCTCCCTCCACGTATTCGAAACAAGCGCTGGCATGCCCCGGCAGCCTTCGGGTTCTATGGCCGGTGACGATGGTGTGAGGGATCGATCCCTCCAGGCCGATCATCAACCGGTCCCTCAACGGGATCAAGCGCTCCGCGCGGGCTTTCATCTCGGCCTGGGCCAGCTCGGCGGCCGTTCCAAGCCCCACGATGGCGGGGATGTTCTCGGTGCCGGCCCTTCGGCCTCGCTCCTGGATTCCTCCGTCGATGAACGGCATGATCCGCACGCCCTTCCGAACGAAGAGGGCCGCTCCTCCATTGGGCCCGTAGAACTGGTGGCCGGCCAGGCTGAGCAGATCGATCTCCATCTCGCCCACGTCGACGGGAATCGTGCCGGCGGACATGGCGGCATCGGTATGGAAGAGAATATCCCGCTCGTGCGCTGCCCGGGCGATGTCGGCGATGGGCTCGATGGTGCCTATCTCGGGATTGGCGTGCATCACCGACACCAAGATGGTGTCGTCCCTGAGGGTCTCTTTCACGGCGGCGGGATCCACCAGCCCCCATTTGTCGACTGGAACCATGCTCACCTCAAAGCCCAACTTCTCCAGCGTCTTGGCGGAGTTCATCACCGAGGCGTGCTCGATGGTCGAGATTACCAGATGGTTTCCCCGTTGGCGGTGGGCCACGGCTATCCCTTTGAGAGCGAAGTTGTTGGCCTCGCTGCCCGTGGCGGTGAAGTAGATCTCCTGGGCGCGGGCACCGATCAGGGCTGCCACCTGTTCCCGGGCCTTCTCCATCGCTTCTCGCGGCTTGTCCCCGAACTGGTGCAGGCTCAAAGGGTTGCCGAAGTTTTCCTTAAGGTAGGGGAGCATGGCATCGAGCACGCGAGGATCCGGCGGCGTGGTGGAGCCATAGTCCAAATAGATGACGCTCATATCTTTGCTGCCCTCACTTTCCTGGCTGCATGGCTCCCATCCATCGGGCTATTCTCATGCTCCCATTATAACACAGGACTGGATATCTTACCTTTTTGGTCAGGATACTGCCACCGGGAAATCGATTCTGTAATTGGGATTCCGAAACCCCTGCCCGATCGGAAGCAGAGGCGCATCCTATGGTCTGCTGGTGATCACCTTGGTCGAGCGACGGGGTTTCTGGTATAATCTCCGCAGCTAAAGGGCAAATCTCCTCCTTGGGGGCGTATATGGACCGGGTCTTCGAGATGGTCATCATGCTGGTGACCCTTATTCTCGCTCTTACGGTGCACGAGTTCTGCCATGCGTGGGTGGCCGATAGGCTGGGGGACCCCACCGCTCGTAACCTGGGGCGGGTTTCCCTGAACCCCATCGTCCATCTCGATCCTATGGGGAGCATGATGATGCTCTTCGCCATCTTCAGCGGGTTCGGGATAGGCTGGGGCAAACCGGTTCCGGTGGATACCCGCCGGTTGAAGCCCAGTCCCATGGTGGGCACGGGGCTGGTCAGCTTGGCGGGGCCGGCTTCGAATCTGGCCACGGCGATGGCCCTCGCCGTGCTGGCCCGGTGGACCAGGACGACGCTCCTGGGGGCAGGCACTGGGGTGGAGATACTCTTTCTGTTTCTCTACTTCGGCGCCTTGATGAATACCAGCCTGGCCTTCTTCAATCTGATCCCCTTGCCGCCTCTGGACGGATTCGGGGTGCTGATGGGCGTCCTGGCCGCTCTTCAGAAGCCCTGGGCCTATCGTTGGTCGGTCTCACTGGCCAAGTTTGGGAGACAGGGGGCGATGTGGCTGTTCCTTTTGATCGCCGCTAACTGGTTTCTATCCCGATATGGCATCAGCTTGCTGGGAACCTACCTTCGGACTCCCATGATGTGGGTGGAGGCTTTGATCTTCGGCGGCATGTAGTGGGGGGTCGGCTTGAGGCCACGGCGCCGGTTAGAGCAGTTCTTTCGAGCTTTGGCCGCTCGGGTGACCGATGAGGACCGGGAAGAGGCGGCATCGGTTCTGGGGCCGAACCTTCTTCCTCTTTTCTTCGATATGACCACCTGGGACCAGCGACATGGGTTGGCCGTATGCCGGGCGCTCGAGCGGCGGGGGTTCGGGCAACGGGAGCTGCTCCAGGCGGCCCTGATTCATGACTGCGGCAAGGCAGCGGCGGCCGTCAAGCTGTGGCACAGGGTGGCTGCGGTCCTGATGAAGGCTCTGCTCCCTGGCGTGTGGCAGAGCGAGTTCTGGAAAGCGCCGGGAACCTGGCGTTATCCTGTTTACGTGTATCGCGAGCATCCATCCTTGGGCTCTAGCATGGCTGAGGAAGCGGGCTGCTCAACGTTGGTCACTTGCCTGATTCGATTTCATGAAGACCACCGAGGGGGCTCGGACAGCTGCCTGGAGGAAGGATGGCTGGAAGCCCTTCAGGCGGCCGATAGGGAAGCATAGAGAGAGGATAGCGAGATGTCGGAGCGCGGACAGATCACCATCGTGGGTTTGGGAGCTATCGGCGCATCGATGGGATTGGCCATTAGGGAGAAGGCCAGCGACGTGCGCGTCGTGGGCCACGACAAGGACCTTGGCATCGCCAATCTGGCCAAGCGCAAGGGAGCCGTTGACAAGGCCGAGTGGAATCTCATCGCCGCCTGCGAGGATGCTGACCTGGTGATTCTGGCCATACCTTCGGCGGAGATCCCCGATACCTTGCGGGCTCTGGCGGCTCACCTTAAGGGGGGCTGTGTGCTCACGGATACCGCCGATGTCAAGATGCCCGTCATGGGCTGGGCCCAGGAGATCCTGTCGGATGCGGTGGATTTCGTGGGGGGCGACCCCATGGTCCTTTCGGATGAGCGGGGCCTGGAGGGTGCCAGGGCCGATCTGTTCGCTGGGGCGTGGTATTGCCTGACTCCGTCGAGGGAGGCGGGAGAGCGGGCGGTGAAGCTGGTCGCCGATCTGGTGGAGCTATTGGGGGCGCGGGGGTATTTCGTCGATCCTATGGAGCACGATGGGCTCATGGCAGGTGTCGCGCACCTGCCGGTTGTCTCCAGCGTCATCCTGGTGAACACTTTGGGTGAGGAGATCCGGGGCAAGGAGATGAAATGGCTCAGCGAAGTCGCGCTTCGAGGTGTGCCGGCACCCGTCTACGAGGAGGCTTCATCCTATACGGATCTGTGTCTCTCCAATCGGGAGAACATCTTGCGTTGGCTGGACGCCTATGTAGATCGCCTCGACGACTTCCGTCAGGCCCTGGCGAGGGAGGATGGCGAGCGGCTGGCCGAGATCCTGGGGAGGACTTTGGAGGCGAGGGAGAGCTGGGAAAGGGAATCGCCTGAGGTCAAGAACCCGATGGATCTGGTGGAGAGGAGCCCCTGGAGGCTCTTCCTGGGAGGCTTGGCAGCCGATCGCCTGAGCAGGGCGAAGGACCGCGGGGACAAAAAAAGGGATCGTTGAGGTGGCGGGGGTATACATCCTGCGCTGTGCCGATGGGACCTTGTACGTCGGTTCCACCAAGGACATCGAGCGCCGATTGCGGGAGCATAACGCTGGGCGCGGCGGCCGCTACACCCGAGGCCGCAGGCCTGTAAGGATCGTCTATTGGGAGGGTGATATGACTTTCGGCCAGGCCCGCAGGCGCGAGATGGCCCTTAAGGGCATGAATCGGAGGGGCAAATTGGCTCTGATCCGCCGATCCGAGGGGGGATGAGATGTTGTCGATCTCGATGGTGTTGCCCGCTTATAACGAAGGGGAGAACATCGAGCGCATGGTGCGGTCAGCGGTCAGGACCATGGGCGCTGTGACCGACGATTACGAGGTGGTGGTGGTGGACGATGGGAGCCGAGACCACACCGCTGACGTAGTTCGCCGGCTGGAAACGGAGTTCCCCGAGGTGCGCCTGGTGCAGCATCGCGTGAACAGAGGATATGGCGCTGCTCTCTACACCGGCTTCACCAGCGCCCGGAAGGACTACATCTTCTTCACCGACTCCGACAACCAGTTCGACCTAGAGGACATTCATCGACTGGTTCCGTTGGCCGGCGAGGCCGACATGGTGGTGGGTTACCGATCGCCCCGCAGAGACCCTTTTCATCGCAAGCTCTTCGGGTGGGGGTGGACGGCGCTGGTGACCCTACTGTTCGGCTACACCACGCGAGATATCGATTGTGCTTTCAAGTTGTTCAAGCGGGAGATCGTCGAGCGCGTCCCTATAGTCTCCCGGGGTGCCACCTTCAGCGCCGAGTTCCTGGTTCAAGCCAAGAGATACGGCTACGCTATCCGCGAGGTTCCCGTGAAGCATCTGCCTCGAGTGGCGGGAAGCCAGACGGGGGCTCGCTTGGATGTTATCACCCGCGCGTTTCGAGAGTTGATCGAACTCAGGTTTCGCCTGTGGAGGGAGAGGTAGAGTTTTGGCGACAGCTTCAGGGTCGGGCAGCTCCCCACAGGAAGGGAAGAGACGGACCTATCGGGTGCTCATGATCGCACCCAGTTCGTTCTTCGCCGACACCGGGTGCCACGTGCGAATCCTGGAGGAGGCGCGCGTTCTCCAGGATATGGGCAACCGGGTCGCCATCTGCGCCTATCACAAGGGCGACGATGTGGACGGGCTTACCGTTCATCGCACCCTGAGCATCCCCTGGCGGCGGGGCTACGAGGTAGGCTCCTCTCGACATAAAATGGCCTTCGATGTTCTCCTGTCGCTGAAATCCCTTCAGGTCTCGCTGCGGGACCGTCCCGACGTCATACACGCCCACCTGCACGAGGGGGCGCTCATAGGGGGCATCCTGGGCAGGCTTCGTGGGGTTCCCCTTGTCTTCGATTTCCAGGGAAGCCTCACCGGCGAGATGGTCGACCACGGGTTTCTCAACCCGAGAGGACCCATCTATCGACTGGTGAGGCGACTGGAAGAGCTCATCGATCGGCTTCCGGCGGCTACCATCGTCAGTTCGGATCATGCTCGCAGGCTGCTTCAGAACGATTTTCAGTGCGCTTCGAGCAGGATCGACGTGATCCCGGACTGCGTGAACGCGGAGTTCTTTCACCCCTCGCTGCGCTATCATCCGGGTGACGCACTCAGGCAGCGGCTGGGCATCCCCCCTGACAAGCGGGTCGTTGTCTATCTGGGTCTCCTGGCTGAATACCAGGGCATAGGGCTGCTGTTGGAAGCCATGCGGATCCTAGCAAACCAGATGCCGAATGTACATCTCCTTCTTATGGGCTGGCCCGGCGTGGACGTCTACACGCGACGGGCCGAGGAACTGGGCTTGGCCGACAGGGTGACCCTTACCGGCAGGGTGCCCTACGGTGAGGCGCCACGGTACCTGGCCCTGGGGGAGGTGGCGGTCAATTCGAAGATCTCGGAAACCGAAGGCAGCGGCAAGCTTCTGAACTACATGGCCATGGGACTTCCCACGGTGGCCTTCGATACGCCGGTGAATCGAGAGTATCTGCGCGATTTCGGGGTGTACGCATCTCCGGGGAACGTTCCGGCCTTGGCTCGGGCCATCGCCTCACTCCTTGAGGGGCGAGACCGATCCGAGGAGCTGGGGCGACGGTTGCGCGCACGAGCGGTGGAGTGCTATTCCTGGAAGCGGGCCGGGGAGCGGGTGATGGATGTCTATGACAACGTGGTCGGGCAGGCCTCATGACGATTCTCATGCGGCTGGCGGATCTCTGGCAGTACCGGGAGTTGACGCTGAACCTGGTGATTCGCGACCTGAAAGTGAGGTACAAGAACTCTTTCCTGGGAGTGCTGTGGTCCCTGATCAATCCCCTTCTGATGATGGTGGTCTTCACCGTGGTATTCACGGTGATGATGCCCAACAGCTTCGTGGAAAACTTCCCAGTCTTTGTCCTGTGCGGCATCCTTCCTTGGAACTTCTTCGCCGCCTCCATCGTGGGTGCCACGGAGAGCATCGTGGGAAACTCCCACCTCATAAAGAAGGTCTATTTTCCTTATGAGGTGCTTCCCCTTTCCCTGGTGCTCTCCAATTTGGTGAACTTCATGATCGCCCTGATAGTCCTTTTCGTCATGCTGCTCGTCTTCAGGATACCGTTCACCCTCAGCTTGCTTTTCTTGCCTATAATTGTCATAACCCAGATCATCTTCATGCTGGGGGTTGGCCTTTTTCTGGCTACGATCAACGTCTTCTATCGAGACACGCAGATGATAATGGAAGTGTTGATCCTGGCCTGGTTCTTTCTCACCCCCGTCTTCTACCCCATCAGTATTCTCCCCAGGAGCTATGTCTTTCTGGGGGTGGAGCTGGACGTGTGGCGATTGACTCACATCTTGAACCCTATGGCCTCCCTGGTGGCTTCCTACAGGGAGGTCCTCTATTACGGCGTTTTCCCGGGGATCGATTTCTTCGCCCGCACTTTCGTTACGGCGGTGATAGTCTTCGTGATCGGCTATGCTGTATTCGACCATTTCCGGAGCGTATTTGGCGAGGAACTATAGGCGGACCCCGGGCGGGCGTCTCCCCCCTTTGCTTCTAGACCGACGATAGACCTCTGGCTCCATCTCCAGCCGGATCCGTGAGCGGATTGACTCGGTGCCCTCAGGAAGCCTCTCCAACCTCCACCTCTTGGAGCAGGACGCTGTTGCCCGCTGGCTCGCCTGTCGGGCCGATGATCTCCAGTCGCTCGAGCGTTTGCCAGTCGTACAGGCCCACCAGCAGCGGATACCTTCCCGCGGGAGTGTCGGGGTCGATGGACACGACGCAACGGTCGGTGACGATCCTGCTCGGCCTCCAAGTCGAGGTAGGTTCCTGCTGATGGCAGATCCCCGGTGTATGATCCCCCTGGCCCCAGATCCGCCCATCCTTCTCCAGATGAACGAAGACCTGATAGTCCTGATCGATCCTCGTCACTGCTTCCCAATAGAGAGTCAGCATCATTATCCCGCCGGGCTGCAACTCGGCGGAATCCAAGGAGTAGCCGAGAAGTCTGACTTTATTAGAAAAGTTCACTTCAATGGAATGCTCAATATACGGAAGAGGGCTTCCATAGGGGATCGAGGGGTTGAAGGAAGCTCCGCTCAACTCGCGGTCGTACCCAGTTTCGTAGTCTTCCAGGGCGTAAACGGTGGGGATTGTGGTTGCCCCTCGCTCGTAGATTAGGATTCGCGGCCGTCCCTCCACCGTGACCTGGCCGATCTCCCCATACTGCGCCCTGATGACTTCCCGTGGGACCTCATATTCATCCTGGACGTCCTCGGCCAGGATGTAATAGCGAGGATTCTCGGGGCAGCGAGGCGCACCTCGTGTATACCAGTGTGTGATGAAAGGCTCCTCGTTGCTGTCATAGTCCCCTCTCAGTTCGCCCTCGGCATAGAGCGCCCCGATCACCTTCCATCCTGCCCGGTAGGGAAAACCGAACCATCCGCTCGAGGGCAGTCGGTCGTAGGCCGTCCAGTAGAACGGATGCTTGGTGGCCGGGTAGGTGCGTCTGTACTCCGGGTCGTGCTGGATAAGAACGATGTAGGTGTAATAGGCGAAGATGAGATAGGCGACGGCGAGCCCCAGAGCAGCAGCCCATCCCCAGCTCATCCCTTTCAGTTTGAGGCGTAGCTGATCCAGAGTCGAGGCGCTGAGCAGGATCAAGGCAGGAAGGGCGATATGGAAGTGGGTACGGGGGAACCTGACTAGACAGGCGAAGAAGACCAAGGGGGCGGCGAACCAAAGCCAGCTGGTCTTCCATGAGACCGAAGGGGTGCTAAGGACCATCGGTGCTAGTAGTAATCCTGTGAGAAAGAAGAAGGTGGCGTCGAGATCGTCGAACCGCCACCACTGGGGTTGAAGCAACGCTACGGCTGACCCGCAAAACAAGATTAGGCTCAGCAAGACGCCTACCCAGCGGCGGGGGAGGGATGCCAGGTGTCGCACCACCCCGAATGCCATGGTTACGACTAGGAAGCCGATGTAGTAGGTTGAGTTATAGAAAGTGCCCAGCACGAAGGAGGTTGGGAGGGTATTGTGGAGAATGTCCTTGCCGACCCTCACCCCCCAGTAGTTCAAGCTAACCGTGTTGAAATAGGGGTGCTGCATCATCGGAACATAGAACGCTGCCAGCAGCGCGGCACAAAAAATACCAGCGCCTAGTCCCACCTTCAGATCGCCTTTGATGAAGCTGGGATTTGACCTCCAGCGGTGGAAGATTAGGTAGGTCATAGCGGGGCTCACGAAGATAGCATCATAGTGAGCCAGCATGCCCACTCCCAGGAAGAGGGTGCCCAGGAAGAGGTGCCGTCTCGCCGGGGCTTCGTCCTGGGAGAATCGATAGTAGCAAAGCAGGGCTAACGTGGACATCAAGAGGACCAGGCTCTGGTACTGAACGACGCGGGCGAAAGCTACCAGGAAGCCGTTGATCGCCAGCAGAAGGCCAGCCATCAGCCCTACGAAAGGGTTGAACATGGATCGCCCCAGTTGATATACGGCCAGGAGCCCGGCCAGAGCGGCCAGAGCGAAGGGCAGGCGGGCCATCCATTCGTTGACCTGGCCTTGAGAAGCGTAGAAGATGGCGGGGATCAAGATCTCCGCTGGGCCTTTCTTGTGTACTAAGATGGCGTTATCATCTCCTCGTACGGCAGCGGTCGCTTTAAGCATCACAATGGCCTCGTCACCTTGGAACTCCGAGTAGCCCAGATATGTGAAGCAGAAAAAGGCGGCGATGGCTATTAACAACGAGGCCTGGATCAACGCCGATTTTGGAATCGCCACCGACGACTTGGAACGTTCCTGCCGAGTGTAGGGGATCAGAAGGCATAGGAGGATGATGTCATAGGCGACGAGGACCAGAGGAAGGGTGATCGGTCCAGGGAGGTAGTGGAGAGCCAAGCCGCCGGTGATAAGACTCGCGTAGCCCGCTCCCAGGCTCAGTGCGGCGCTCTCAAGGATATCCACTTCGCTGCGCCGCGGGAAGATGATCTGGATTGCCAGGTAGCCGGGCAACAGGCAGGTCAGCAGGAAGGCCGCAATGAAGCCAAACAGGTGAGGGGCATCCCATAGGAGCAGCGCGTTGCCCGTGATGGCCAGGATAACCACCACGAGAGGACTTTTCCGCTTAGGCCACCTCGGCTCACTCATCGGGCAGCCTCTTATTTCCCCCTGTTGACCGGACTGGGGTCGGGGTTGCAACAGCGGTGCATGCTCCGAACTCCTATCCCCGGTGCTGCGTGCGTACCAGCGTCGGGAAATCGGACTCGGGGATGTCCCGATTATCCTAGCTGGGTATGCGACGAAATATTAGCGCGGGATCCAGATCGGGTCAAATCTCGAAAGAAGAATCTGAGGATACTTGCCGGTTCCTAGGGTTTGGCGGCGAAACTTCGCGCATTGTGACCCGGGCGGTCATTCGCGCGGCGTCGTTCCCATAGAATCCCTAGAGCCAAGGCTACCAGAAACGCGGCGCTGATGAGGGTGATCACCATACACCATACGGGACCACCCCAGGCCATCAGCTTGCCCTCTAGCCAAGGGATGGTCATGGTGCCGATGGATCCGGCCCCGATGATGAGGCCGGCGGTAGTTCCTGAAGCTTTGGGGTGTCTGGACTGGCCCAGCCCCACAGATGTGGGTAGCATGGGACCGTAGAAGAGGCCGATGACAAGGGTCCCTACTACGATGAGGGCCGCGCTTTGAACCGTCAACAGGAAGAAGGCGGCAAACACACAGCCGCCGGCAGCCACCAGGAGCAGCTTTTCTGCAGTGATCCATCGGAGAAGCCAGGAGCCGGCCAGTCGACCCAAGGCCAACGTCAGCCAGAAGGCAGAAGCTGCGGCAGTCGCCCAGACGTCTGAAGCGTCCGGTCCTTGACGAACGTAAGTAAATATCCAGCCGGAAAAGGCGGTTGCCGATCCTAAATAGACGAAGACGTAGAGTGAAAGCAGCCATATCGAGGGAGCTCTTAGGAGGGGTGCAAGTGGTCTGTGTCCTGCGGTCGCACTGCGGATCTTTCGAGGAACGGGCTGTCTGAGAAGGAGTGCCATGGCTATTGCCAGAAGCACACCGATGCCCCAGAAGGAGTAATGAATCCGGCCTAGCACTTGAAGCGAATATCCCAGAGCTATCGGCGCCAGCAGGGCGCCGATAGCATATGAGATGTACAGGAGGCTCAACGCTTCTATGCGTCGCTGTGGTCTGAGATCCGAAACCACCACGGTGGGGGTGACGGCCAGGCTGCCGCTCGCCAAGCCTGTTATGACCAGAAGCCCTACCGCGAGGACTGCGATTGAGGCGTGCGGCAGCAGCACCATTCCCAAAGCGAGAGCGGCAAGACTCAACAGGTAGATGGCCTGTCGGTCGAACAGGTCGAGGGCCCTCCCCACAACCACCAGCGCCACCAGGGACCCCAGCGATTGGGCGGTGAAGAGAATCCCCGCATCGCCCAGAGCTATGCCCATCCCCTGTGAAAGGAACGGCAGGGCAGGGCCCAAGATGGCTGCCCCCATCCCCAGGCTGAAGTAGGTCCAGTTCGAGATGATCATCGGCCAGGCGCTTCCGGGGGGTTGATCGTTTGTGGTCATCTTACCCGCTCCCGCCCGATCGCGAGGGCTAATACGAGGAGAAGGACATTAGCCGCGAAGGTGGCTGCGGTGAAGACCCAGGCTCCGCTCATGACCATCAGTTTCCCTTCCAGCCAGGGGATGACCATCCAGCCGATGGCACCAGCGAAGTTGATGAGCCCTATGGCGGTCCCCGCTGCCCTGGGGTGGTTGGCTTGGCCGATTCCCATGGCGGTTGGAATCATAGGAGCATAGGCCAGGCCGAGCATCAAGGTGCCGATGGCTGTCAAAGCCGGTGTCTGCGCTGAGATGAGGAGGGCTGCAGCCAGGATGGACCCGAAGGAGGCGATGACCATAAGCTTCTCAGCGACGAGGCGGCGCAGGACGCGGGAGCTCAGGAAGCGCCCCACAGCTATCGCCGCCCAGAAGCCGGAGGTGGTCGCGGATGCCCAAACATCGGAAGCCCCTAGGCCATTGCGGACGTAGGTGAAGATCCACCCCTGGAAACCCACCCCGATTCCTATGTAGACGAACGCGAAGGCCAGGAGGAGCCGGAAAGAGCGGTCTTTCAGCAGGGAGCCCCAGGGCGACGATCGTTGGGCGTGGACGGCGCCGTCGACTCGGGGGACGGGGACGGCGATAAGCGCCAGCGCTCCCAGGGCGAGCACGGATCCCAGGAACCAGAAAGCGTAGCGGAAGCTCCCCAGGAGTTTGTCGAAGCACCTTATCAGCAGGGGCGCCAGTAGCGCCCCGCTGGCGTAAAAGGCCTGCAGCATATTGATGGCGGAGGCTTGCCCAAGAGGTTTGAGATCGCCCCCTACCACGGAACCCCCAACTACCAGGGTGCCCGCTCCCAGGCCGATCAGGAGCACTAGGGCGAAGGCCAGGGGCAGGAGGGGAGCTTGGGGCAGCAGGACGATCGCCACAGCCATCAACATCAGGCCGGATATCAAGATGATCTGTCGATTGCCGACGTCCAGGGCTCTGCCCACTATCGATACGCTGATCAGATATCCGAGGGAATCGGCGGTGAAGAGGATCCCTGCCTCGTCCAGGCCGATGCCCATGCCCTGAGCCAGCGCCGGTAGGGCAGGGCCCAAGAGGCCTGCCCACATGCCTACTGATGATTGAGTGTTGTTCAGGATCCAGGAAAGCCGATCGTGATGGGTCGTCGAAGCGCTAGGAGGTCCGTTCATCGGGTTTCCCGGTCCAGGCTGGTTCCGTGAAAGACTTCGTCGGCCCGCGACGGTACGGCATGGCTTCGAGCGACGGTCGGGCGATGGGAGGGATCGGGCAAAGCAGACGCTGGGGGCGGTGGCGTGCTTGGGGCAGGGGAAACTCGATGCGCCTGCTCGTTGCCCCGTGAGGTACTATCAGCGACAGCCCTCATTGAGGGTCTCAAGAAGAGCTGAAGGGCGAGCAAACGAGGCTCGGAACGGGATGCCGAGTGGGAAGCGCGACTCACTCGACATTCGAGGGAGGCATAACGCCACCGCACTTACAGGTGCCGTTGGGGGGAGGCGGTGCATTATGGACAGCAGCCTGGACGGATTTCGGCAAGGATGAGCCTCCTTGAAGGGCCGAGAGTATCGTACAACATCTGGCCTTTTCGATCAAGTCCGAGAGGCATCGGTTCCGAAGCGGACTCGCATCGAGCCTCGGTGGCTGGAGTCCGGCCCGCTCGTCTAGACGAGGGGCCAGGATTGTTGTAAAATGGCCCGCAGGGGCCGATCCGATGCTGCTGGGCGGGAGCCCGGCCATAGATCTGATCGCGAGGGTGCCTGTGCGGGAAGATACGGACGGCATGTCCCGAGAAAGTGGGGAGGTGGCCTCGTTGAGCGAAAGACATCGCCGGGAATGGGAGTTGGCTCATTATATGATTCAGGTTGCCAATAATGTGGGCCACGACATCGGCAATCTTCTCTCGACCATAATGGGGCGATCTCAGCTGGCCCTTGCGGCGGCTCAGGACGAGACTCTGCGGGAGGACCTGAACGCTATTCTGGAGTCCGCTCGCCAGGGGGCCCAGCTGTCGAAGCAGCTGCAGCGATATGGCCAAATGAGGGAGGAGGAGCGCGATCCAGTTGATGTTGGTCGACTGGTCATGGGCATCGGGGATGGAGCGCGATCCCTGTGGAAGGACCGCCCCCAGATTCGGCAGATACGCTTGGTGATGGAGATCCAAGAGGATATGCCTCCCGTTCTCGGCAATGAAGCCGACCTTCGCGAGGCTTTGCTGCGCATGGTGACCAATGCTGTTGAGGCCATGCCCGAGGGAGGCACCTTGACCCTCCGTGCCCAGGCCTATCCCCATGAGGTGTCCATCGCGGTGGAGGACACCGGGCCGGGGATGGATTTGGAAACCCTGCGGCGCGCCAAGGAGGTATTTTTCACCACCAAGGGGGCGCCGCACGAAGGCCTGGGGCTTAGCGTGGCGACGGGGATCGCCTTGCGTCACGGTGGCACACTGGAGCTGGCCAGCACGCCCGGCGACGCTGCCAGCGTCTCTCTCCATCTGCCCTGCCGTTAAGTGGATCCCGTTTTGCCTAAGCCCTGGCGTGCGGGAGGGTAGATGACTGCGAGACTGAGCTGGGAGTCGTGGTTCTAGCGGCGGCCGGGTGGATGATGGACGGCGTTTATCTTTTGACTCCGCCTCTTGTTTGATCTCCTGGATGAGCCCCTCGAGGTGGGCTCTGTCGACATCGGGCATGTCCTCGAGGATGATCAGACACGCCTCGAGGTCGGCGATCGCTTCGGAGTAGTGCCCCAGGGTCCGATGAACGCCGGCGCGCTCGTACAGGGCGTCGATGAATCGCGGCTCGATGGCCAGGGCCTGGTCGAACTCCTCCTTGGCTTTCAACCATTCCGCCCGTCGTTTGTGGATGATGCCCCTGTTGTAGTATGCGTCGGCGCAGTTCGGGTCCATCGCGATGGCCTGGTCGAATTCCCTCAGCGCGCGGTCGTAGTCCTCGGCGTTGCCCATCTTGACGCCCCTCACCAGACGCTCCGACGCCGAGAGTTCCTTGGGAACGGAGGAGGGCGAGAACCAGGCTATGAGGCAAGGGGCAAGCAGCATGACGATCACCCCCGTCACCAAAAGAGCTAAGATGATCTCGCCCCTCAAGCCGCGTTCTCCCGTGGGGAGGTCTAAGCCTCAGCCGGGAAGCAGTTGGTTGGCTGCTAGATCGTCAGCCACATCGCTCAGGCCCAGTTCCTCCAGTTTGGCGCGCGTGGGACGCCCAGTCTCCACGTCCCAACCCCGCAAGGTATAGTACTCGTCCATCAAGATGGCGAAACGCTCTCGATCCAGCTTCTGCGGGCCTTCCAGGAACGGGTTAACCCAGGTCTCTACCTGCTCGAAGTAAGGGATCACCGTTTCATCCACCCGACGCGAGCGCCCATGGTTGCGAATCTGATAGGCTCGCTCCAGGTTGATGGCCCGTTCGCAGGCCCGCTCCAGGTCCCGTTCGGTCATCTCGACGCCGGTGGCGGATTTAAAGAGGTGATATTCGAAGGAGGGGCCCTCCATGTCATCGATGCGGGCAAAGCGGTCTTCGGTGCCCTTGCTCCAGATGCGGGGAAAGGAGTTGTCGTCCACCGTCAGGCTGTCCTTCAGAACGCTGCGATGGCCATGCCAAACGGCGGGCACCGCCTTGTCCTCGTAACCGCTCTTCGGGTCGGCTGCTCGCTCCACCCCGTAGACCCGCTTGGCCACGTTATTCAGCTCCTCCCAGGTCAGACCGGTCTCGGGCGATCGGATGGGGGACCACCACATCGAGAAGGTGAAGCCGTGACTGCTGCTGATGGGATCTCTGGTGTCCACCATCCATTGGAGGGCTGACACCAGCCAGAACGGGAAGACGGTGACATTGGCGTGGTCGCCGCGACCGTCCCAATGGGGTCCGAAGCCCCAGGCGGGATAGAATTGATCCATCAGATCCTCTCCGAAGCCAAGGAGGGTGGGTGCTCGCCTTCCTCCCTCGGCCAGCGCGTCCCCGATTCCCTCACGGAAGGCGATGCGTCGCAACAACTCGGCCCAAAAGAAGGGGTTGTCCAAGTTGATGGCCATGCCGTCCAGATCGTCGATGATGCCCGAGTCCCTGCAGGCGCGGAGCCAAGGAATGATGGTGAACAGTATTTCCCAGTGATTGATGCCATAGTCGTTGCTGAACTTGCTGATCTCGAACCCGGCCTCGAAGCCCAGATCCCAGTTGTAGAAGGAATCTTTGATCCCCTGAAAAGCCCAGGCGATGCAGTGGAGCTGACCCTTATTCGTCCCGGGGTTGACGTGGCCAGGGACGTGGTCGTAGTAGCGGGAGAAGATGGGGCACTCGGCCGTGCATCCCTGGGTGCAAGCCTGGTGTCGCTCCCCGTATTTTGCTTTGCGCTCCGGATCCAATTCGGGTGATAGGGGGAAGAGGTTGGGATAACGCATCTCCTTGGCGATGGCCTGACATTTTCGCAAGAACTCCTGAGGGTGAGCCACCGAAACGCCGCCCGTGCCCCTTACCGCTATGGCCTTTAGTTTCTTCGCGCCCATTACGGCGCCGAAGCCGCCCTGACCGGCCGCGGACTCGGTCTCGGTGTTGATCACGGCGATGCGGCTGAGATTTTCCCCGGCCTGGCCTATGGTGACCACTCGGACCTCATCCCCGTGGCGGCCCAAAAGAGTTTGCTGGCAACTATAGGTGCCCATGCCCCAGAGGTCTTCAGCCTCGCGAATCTCCACCTGGTCATCGTTGATCCAGATATAGACCGGGGTGTCGCTCCGTCCGGTCACCACCACGCCGTCGTAACCCGCATACTTGAGCTCCGATCCCCAGTGCCCGCCCAGGCTTGAGCGAGTGAACCACTCGTGTGGGTAACTTTGTGGGCTCACCGAACAGACCGTGGTCCTGCCCGCGAATGGGGCCGTGGTACCGGTAAGGGGACCCGTTAGCAGCATCAGGGGATTGCCGGAGTCGAAGGCGCCTGTGCCAGGAGGGATCTCATCCCAGGCGATTCGGGCGGCTATCCCTCGACCTCCTATGAGGTCGGGGACATAGTCGCCCGTGTCCCGATGGCTGATTTCTCCCGATGAGAGGTCTATCCAGAGGATCTGGCCGGTCCAGCCGTGAATCATCGTCGTTCCTCCTCGGCGTTTCCCCATCGTAGGGCATATGTCGGCGCAGGTGGGATTTCCGTCACAGGTGTCGCACTTGATCACCCGGTCGGCTGTGGGGTCGTACAGCATGGCGTCGAAGGGACAGGCTCCGATGCAGGCCTGGCAGCCGGTGCAGGTCTGATAGTCCACCATCCAGTAGGGGCCCTCCGGATCCATTCGGATAGCCTCTACTGGGCAGGCATCGGCGCAGGGGGCCTTCTTGCACTGGCGGCAGGTCACGATGTGGGTTTCGCCACCGAAGGGATCCAGTTTCACCTGGAGCCTGGCTCGGGAGGGAGCAGCCAGCCCTTCCTTGGCCATGGAGCAGAAGGTGACGCAGGCCAAACATCCCTGGCAGCGGCTGGCATCAACGATGAGCCTTTGGAGCATAGCGATCTGAGCCTTTCTGTAGAGTGGGGGGATCGATCGCCCGGGGGAGACGATGGTAACTTTATTATAGTTTTTTCAGCGGCGGCGGCAAGCGGGGCGATGTGGCGGGAAGACCTCTCCTGAAATCTTGGAGATGCTACTCGTTTGTGCTAAAATCATCCAAGGTCTGTATCACCGTCGGACGGGCGCCGATGGTCGGGCCCGCTCAGGTGTCAAGCGAACGAGTTGGGCGCCCAGGGAGATTTCAAGATGTGGGTCAAGAGGGAATTGGAGGACTTCGCGGCTATCAAGAGGGAGATGGATCGGGCCTTTAGAGAGAGCTTCGGACTATGGGCCGAAGCTCGGAGCAGGGTCTGGCGCCCGCCCACCGATGTGTACGAGACCAACACCCACGTGGTGGTGAAGGTGGAGATCGCCGGTGTGCGGGAGGACGACTTTCGCATCTGCCTGTCGGAACGGGTTTTGTCCATCTCTGGGCATCGAGGGGACCCGACGGACAAGCTGGTCTATCAACAGATGGAGATCAACTACGGAAGTTTCCTCACCGAGGTGTACCTGCCATGGCCGCTGGCCGGGGATAGCATCGAGGCGGTCTATCAGGAGGGCTTCTTGATCGTCAAGATGCCCAAGGCGGGGCGAACCCAGGTGCCCATCACCCGAGCCGGGGTCTAGAGAGATTCCCGCTGCGACGTGAGGTTTTGGGAGGATGCATGGCTTCCTTGAAGAACAGGGACGAGGGAGAAGAAATAGAAGAGGCGAAGGAGAGCGGCCGTCAGGAAGATCAGGAACCAACCCAGCCGGAGGCGCAGCCTTCTGGGCGGAATGGGGGCGCCTACGGCTCGGAGTCTCCGGAAGACGATGCCGTAGGTGGGCCGGAGATACCTTCTGAGCTGCCTATTCTGCCCATTCGTGACGCGGTGATCTTTCCGCTCACGGCGGTCCCTGTGTCTGTGGGGCAGCCCAGGTCCATTCAACTGGTGGATGACGTTGCCGTCGGCGATCGCATCGTTGGGTTGGTGGCTGCTAGAGACCAGAATGTGGACGAGCCTGGGGCTGAGGATGTCTTCCGAGTGGGCACGGCGGCGGTGATCCTGCGTATGTTGAAGCTGACGGATGGAAGCCTTCGCATCCTCGTTCAGGGGTTGGAGCGCATCAGGATCCAGGAATTCACCCAGGAGAAGCCTTATTTGAAGGCCAAGGTGGAGGTGGCCCGCGATCTGGTTGAGGATTCGGTGGAAGTGCAGGCCCTGATGCGGAACACCACGGACCTCTTCCGTCGGCTGGTGGCGCTGGTGCCCCAGATGCCTGATGAGCTGACGGTGGCGGCGTTGAACGTCGATGACCCTCGACAGATCGTCTACTTGGTGGCCAGCAGCATCGGGCTGGATCGGGGTGAAGCTCAAGCCATCCTGGAGCTGGACGACGTGAAGGAGAAGTTGCGCAAGGTCAATGCGGCTCTGACCAGCGAGCTGGAGGTGCTTGAGCTGGGGAAGAAGATTCAGAGCCAAGCCGAATCCGAGATGAGCAAGATGCAGAGGGAGTATCTGCTCCGAGAGCAGATGAAGGCCATTCAGAAGGAGCTGGGAGAGGAAGACGAGCAGGCGGCCGAGATCCGGGAGTTTGAGGCCAAGATTGAGGAGGCGGGTATGCCGGAGGAGGCCTACGAGGAGGCCAAGAGGGAATTGAGCCGCCTATCCAAGATGCCCTCTGCCGCGGCCGAGCATTCGGTCATCCGCACATATCTGGAGTGGCTGGTCGCCATGCCTTGGCAGAAGGGCACCGAAGGCAATCTCGACATCGAGCGGGCGCACCAAATCCTGGACGAGGATCATTACGACCTAGACAAGGTCAAGGAACGCATCCTGGAATATCTGGCCGTGCGCCGGCTGAGGTTGGAGCGGATCGAGGATCAGGGGGAAGCGCGCAAGTCCGATATCCTTTGCTTCGTCGGTCCCCCGGGAGTGGGGAAGACATCATTGGGACAGTCCATCGCCCGAGCTTTGGGGCGCAAGTTCGTGCGCATGTCTCTGGGTGGGATGAGAGACGAAGCGGAGATTCGCGGACATCGGCGAACCTACGTCGGAGCGATGCCGGGCAGGATCATCCAAGCCATACGGCGGGTGGGAACCCGGGACCCTGTCTTCATGTTGGACGAGGTCGATAAAGTGGGAGCCGATTTCCGCGGAGACCCCTCCTCTGCGCTCCTTGAGGTGCTTGACCCGCGGCAGAATAGCGAGTTCAGGGATCACTACCTGGATGTGACCTTCGATCTATCGCAGGTGATGTTCATCACCACTGCCAACCTCTTGGACACCATCTCCCCACCCCTCAGGGATCGGATGGAGATTCTGACTCTCTCGGGTTATACCGAGGAGGAGAAGGTCAAGATCGCACAGAACTATCTGATATCGCGCCAGATAGAGGCGGCGGGATTGCGGCCCGAGGAAATCGAGTTCGAGGAAGCCGCCATACGCCGAATTATCCGGGAGTACACTCGGGAGGCGGGGGTTCGCAACCTCGAGCGGGAGATCGGGTCGGCGTGCCGGAAGGTGGCCGTTCGGGTGGGCAAGGGGGAGAAAGGGAAGGTGGTGATCCGGGAAGGAGACGTCGCGGACTATCTGGGCAAGCAAAAGTTCTTTCCGGAGGTGGCCGAGCGCCTCAACACGCCGGGCGTGGCCACGGGGCTGGCGTGGACTCCCACCGGCGGGGAGGTCCTTTTCGTGGAGGCTGCGCGCATGGCTGGCCATGAGGGGCTGACGTTGACGGGACAGCTGGGAGATGTGATGAAGGAGTCGGCGCAGGCAGGCCTCAGCTACGTCCGGGCCAACGCCGAGCGGCTGGGGATCGCCGATAACTTCTTTCGCAAATCGGATATTCACATTCATATCCCTGCCGGTTCGATCCCCAAGGATGGGCCTTCGGCGGGGGTGACGATGACCACGGCATTGGTGTCGCTTCTTACGGGTCGGGCCGCTCGACCTGATGTGGCGATGACGGGTGAGATAACCTTGCTGGGGCGGGTCTTGCCAGTGGGGGGGGTCAAGGAGAAGATATTGGCCGCGGCTCGGGCGGGGCTCACGACGGTGATCCTTCCGAGAAGGAACGAGAAGGATCTGGTTGATCTCCCCGAGGAGATCCGCAAAGGTCTCCGATTTGTCCTGGTGGATACGGTGGATGATGTCCTGGATGTGGCTCTCCAGGACGGAACCGACCAGGGGAGATCGCGGACGGGTTAGGGGGAGCGAGAATCGACCCGGGCATCGTGCCCCCTCGATAGTTATTCGATTATTAAAAGGAGAGGGAACTTGAGTAGGAGGAACGAAAAGGGGTTGGCGTGGAGAAAGGTGGATCTCCACATTCACACGCCAGCATCCTCCTGTTATGCCCAGCCCGACGTAACGCTTCTGCAGATTCTGGAGCAGGCGGAACTCAAAGGGCTGGATATCATCGCTTTGACCGACCATAATACTGTCGCGGGTTACGCCCGCTTGATGACCGAGATCAAGGAGCTGGAGCTTCTCAAGCGGCTGAACCGGCTGCGCTCCGAGGAGAAGCAGCGCCTGCATCGGTACCAGGAACTCGTGGAGAAGGTTCTTGTCCTGCCGGGTTTCGAGTTCACCGCCACGTTGGGCTTTCACATCTTGGGAATCTTTTCGGAGCAGGCCTCGGTCCGGGAACTGGAGCACATTCTGCTGGATCTCCATGTGCCTCCCGAGAAGTTGGACAAGGGAAGTACGGAGGTGGGGGCGACGGTCGACGTCCTTACCGCCTACCGCATCATAGCAGAGGCTGGCGGTCTGGTGATCGCTGCTCACGCCAACTCGACTCATGGCGTGGCTCTTCAGGGATTCGATTTCGGAGGGCAGACCAAAGTGGCCTATACGCAAGATACCAATCTGCATGCTCTTGAGGTGACCGACCTGGAGAGCACCAAGCGTCGCAGCACCGCCAATTTCTATAGCGGCAGTAAGCCGGAGTACCCGCGTCGCATGCATTGCATCCAGGCGTCGGATGCCCATCGATTGGTGGGAGATCCGCACGATAAGGCGGCTTTGGGGATCGGAGATCGGGTAACCGAGGTGTTGCTGCCGGAGTTCAGTTTCGAAGCGCTGAAAGAGGTCTTTCTGAGCGATGATTTCTCGCGAACCCGGCCCTACCGGCTCGCCCAGGAGCCGTTCGATCACGTGGAGGAGGCGCGAAAGCGGGGAGCCAACATCGTTCAGGCTTTCCACCCTCGCATGAGCCGCCAAGGCGGGCGCTTGCACAACATCATTCGGGACGTTGGGGCTCTGGCGAATACGAATGGCGGCACCATCTATGCGGGGGTAAGCGGTGCGCTTAAAGAGCCTCCGGTGGGAATCGACGATCCCGAGGAGGCCATTAACACTTTACGGGCCGAGATCCATCGCAAGATCATCCCTTCCATAGACGTGGACATCGCCGTCCAGCGAAGCAAGGGCAAGAATGTCATCCGTATCGTGGTTCCTAAAGGGACGGATCTCCCGTACGTCATGGACAATGGGCATATCTACGTCCGCCAGGAGTCGGAGACCAGTCTGGCCGTTCGCGAGGAGATCATCCAATTGGTGAAGCGCCCAATGGAGACTGAGGGCTCGCCAGAGGTGGAGGGAGCTGAGCAGGTTGAGGTCACTTCGGGCCAGGTGCCTTCTCCCAAGACGGGGGTGGAGGTGGTGGAGAGCGTCGAGCGCAAAGGAGTACAGTGTCACACCGTTCGTGACCTCAGGAATGGTAACGTGGTGAGCAATGTCACCCGTTCCTCGGCGCGCCGGCTCTGGCGCTATGCCATAGTCGAGCGGGAGGAAAATCCGCCGGATGGATTAGACATAACCTGGCATAATGATATCGGCTTGGTCAAACGCTATCGACGCAACGGGCGAACGCGGTATGATCTGGCCCAGAGGGATGCCGATGGCAAGTTACATGTGTACTATGGCGTCAGCGAGGAGGGTATTCACGGCACATGGCGAACTTTTCTGGAAGGCGACTGAGAGAGGCCAGGCGTGGCGGTTAGGGCGGGGGTGCTGACCGTAAGCGACAGGGGATCGCGAGGGGAACGAGAGGATCGGAGCGGGCTCCTGATCGGCGAGATCCTTGCGGAGAGGCTGCAGGCGGAGGTGCTTCGCTATCGTGTGGTTCCCGACGAGGAGGATGTGATCGCCGCCACCCTGGCGACGTGGGCGGACGACGATGATCTGGACTTGATCTTGACCACCGGCGGCACGGGCTTTGGTCCCAGAGATGTTACTCCGGAGGCTACCGAAAAGGTGATCCGGCGCAGGGCGCCTGGCCTCGTGGAAGCCATCAGGGCGGAGAACCGAAGCGTTACCCCGCATGCCATGCTGTCCCGGGCGGTGGCGGGCATCCGAGGAAGCACGTTGATCGTGAACCTGCCTGGAAGCCCCAAGGCGGTGCAGGAGAGCTTGGAAGTGATCCTTCCTGCTTTACCCCACGGCATGGAGATCTTGAGGGACGTGCCGGGAGCCGACTCGCGACATCGGGCCGGAGGGCTGGGGTGAATCCATGGCGAGGGGAACGGTTTCGGCCCTCGGAGTGGGGGTGGAGTGGCCCATGACGGGAGATACCGGCCCGCGCTTCTGTGGTCATCGGGGGAGGAAGCGGACGGTAAAGGGCGGCGAAGCGAGCGGCGGTGAAATCCGGATTTGCCTGAGGCAGATGGGCTGCGCCCGGAGAGCCCTACCGAGCTTGGCGGGCGCTATTTGTACCTGTTGACCTGGAATCGATACAATGTTACAGGCTCGCCGGGATCGATGCCAGCCTTTCGACAGGCGATCTCAACTTGCTGTTCGGCGGTGTCGATCCCTTCCAGATCGGGCAGGAGAAGACCCCGTTGCCAACCTCGCTCCACGATGACCCCGAAGGTCTTGGGGTCCAGATCCTCTATCCCTTCCACGCGCTGGGGAGCGGTGAGGAGGTCCACGGAGATGGGCAACTCCCGCAATTCGTCAGGGCTCACGGGAGGGAAGCGGGGGTCCCGAGTGGCAGCGCTGATGGCGTTGTGGATGATCTCTTCCGCCACGTTGGATTGAGTGGGTTCGAAGGTGCCGATGCAGCCTCTCAACTGCCCATGCTTCTTGATGGAGACGAACACGCCGGCTCGTTCCTTCATCTCCGGCGTCAGTTCCTGGGGGGGATCGGTCACTCTCCCATGGAGCACATAGTTGTCGATGGTGCTCTTGGCCAACTCCACCAGAGGGTGCATGTAGAATCACCTCCTTCTTGCCTAATGCGACGGTGTCGAGAGTATAACATGGGCCGGATGGTGGGGCAATGGCCTGGGTTCGAGCGAGAGATAGCAAATCGAGTTGGGAGGTTACATGGGAGAAACCCTTGCGGAAAGGATAATCGGAGAACACGTTGGGCGGAGGGTTTCGGCGGGAGAGATCGTGGTGACTCCTGTGGACGTGTGTCTAACCCAAGACGGGACCGGCCCCCTGGCGGTGCGCCAATTGCAGCGCATGGGTATGGAGCAGGCAGCTAGACCTGAGCACACGATCCTCTATCTGGATCATGCATCTCCCAGCTCTCGGTGGGAGCTTTCCAACGATCATCGGCTGCTTAGAGACTTCGCCAGCAAGACGGGCGTTCGCATCTCGGAAGTGGGGATGGGAGTATGTCATCAGCTGTTGGCGGAGGATCACGTTTGTCCGGGGAATATAGTCATCGGGGCCGATTCTCACACCTGCACGGCGGGGGCGGTTGGGGCGCTGGCCACCGGCATGGGCTCCACCGATGTGGCTGTGGGCATCGCACTGGGCAAGACGTGGCTGAGGGTGCCGGAGACCTTTCTAGTCCGTATAGAGGGCGCCTTCGAGCCCGGGGTTTTCGCTAAGGATCTGATCCTCCATATCATCGGCCTTTTGGGGGCCGATGGAGCCACTTACAAGTCTCTGGAATTCGCCGGAGGCACGGTGGAGCGGATGCCCATGCACGACCGAATGACGCTGTGTAATATGGCGGTGGAGGCGGGCGCCAAGTTCGGGGTGATTTTCTCGGATGATGAGACCAGGCACTTCCTGGAGTCCCGAGGCAGAGGGGAGTGCTTCCGATCGCTTCAGGCGGATCCTGATGCCGAGTACGAGCGGATGGTCGGGGTCGACGCTTCCGCCCTGAAGCCCATGGTGTCCTTTCCTCACACGGTGGATAACGTTCGAACCATCGACGAGGCGCGCGGCGTGCGGATCGACCAGGTTTCCCTCTCCTCATGCACCAATGCCCGGCTGGAGGACCTTCGCGTCGCGGCTCGAATCCTTTCCGGGAAACGAGTCCACGAGAGGACGAGGATGATCGTGACCCCAGCCTCCCGGGAAGTGTATCTGAAGGCGATGGCCGATGGCACTTTGGAGTCCTTGGTGGAGGCAGGAGCGGTGATCAACCCTCCGGGCTGCGGTCCGTGCGTGGGAGTGCATCAGGGGGTTCTAGGCGACGGAGAGATCTGTCTGGCCACGCACAACAGGAACTTCCGCGGGCGGATGGGCAATCCCGAGGGCTTCATCTACCTGGCCTCGCCGGCTACGGCGGCGGCCACTGCCCTTGCCGGGGAGATCGCTGATCCCCGTGAGCACTTCTGAGGAGAGCAGACGATGATTCCGAAGATATTGAAGGGGAAGGCCCGGAAGTTCGGCGACGACATAAGCACCGATCATATCGCCCCTGGCCGCTACTTTCATCTGCGGTCCAATCTCCCCGAGCTGGCGAAGCATGTCTTGGAGGATGCGGATCCCGATTTCGCCGGTCAGGTGCAACCTGGTGATTTCGTGGTCGGAGGCTGCAACTTCGGGTTGGGATCCAGCCGGGAACATGCTCCCGCGATCCTGAAGCTGGCGGGGGTCGCGGCGATACTCGCTAGATCCTTTGCCCGCATCTTTTTCCGGAATGCGATCAACGTGGGATTGCCGGCCCTTGAATGTGACACCGACGCTATTCAAGCGGGAGATGAGCTGGAAGTGGATCTCTCCGCGGGCGTGGTGCGCAATCTCACCCAGGACACGACCTTTTGCTTCACGCCGCTGCCCCAGGTGATGATCTCCATCCTGGAAGATGATGGCCTCGCCGACCATATCAAGAAGCACGGGGATTTCAGGCTCTAGCGCTGGCTCTGGATTCGTTCCGACAACGATATCGAGGAGGTTTTCTGAATGCCACACACGGTTACATTGATCCCAGGCGATGGGACGGGCCCTGAACTGGTGGAAGCGGCGCGCCGGGTCTTGGAGGCTACGGGTGTAGAACTCGAGTGGGACTACCAGGAGGCGGGCATCAAAGCCTTCGAAAGAGAGGGCACCCCCCTGCCCGAAGCCGTGCTGGAGTCCATCAGGCGCAACAAGGTGGCACTGAAGGGGCCCATGACCACCCAACTGGGGAAGGGGTTCCGCAGCGCGAACGTTGCCCTCCGCCAGAAACTGGATCTGTACGTCAACTTGCGCCCCGCCCGCTCCTATGCGGGCGTCCGGTCGCGCTACGAGGGGTTGGATCTGCTGGTGGTACGGGAGAACACGGAGGGGCTTTACTCTGGCGTCGAACACTGGGTGGGCAAAGATGCGGCAGAAACCATCCGGATCATCACCAGAAGAGGTTGCGATCGGGTGATACGCTTTGCCTTTGAGTATGCTAGGGCCAACGGCCGCCAGAAGATCACCGCGGTCCACAAGGCCAACGTTCTCAAGCTCACCGGGGGACTGTTCCTGGAGGTGTTCTATCAGATCGCCGAGGACTACCCCGATATCCGGGCAGAGGAACGTATTGTAGATAATATGTGCATGCAGTTGGTTCAGAAGCCGGAACTATACGATGTGATGGTCTGCCCCAATCTCTTTGGAGACATAGTCAGCGATCTGTGTGCGGGTCTGGTAGGGGGGCTGGGGCTGGCGCCCGGAGCCAACATTGGGGATGGCCTGGCGGTCTTCGAGCCCGTCCACGGCTCGGCGCCCAAGTACGCGGGGCAGAACAAGGTTAACCCCACGGCCACTATCTTCAGCGGGATAATGATGCTGCGGCATCTGGGGGAGGTGGGAGCCGCCGAACGGGCGCAGAGGGCGGTGGAGGAGGTGATCGCAGAGGGTAAGTCCGTGACCTACGATCTCAAGCCCACTCGCGACGACCCGACGGCGGTGGGCACGGCGGAGATGGCCGATGCGATCATTGAGAAGATGAAAGTGTAGTCTACTTCCAATAAGTCGTGTTATGGTGAGACAGCGCCGAGCCCACGCTCGGCGCTGTCTAGCTTAGGCAACCATTTCCCGTTCCGGCTGCCCTGTGTCAGTGAGGGGTATTCCGGGAAGGTAGCGATGGATATATTACGGTCTTTTCGTCAAATCCTGCCTTGTAACCCAGATAATCGATCTCGTTCTCCTTGCTCTTCACACATTTGAGAACGCTGAGGTAATCTCCAGATCCCATGCGCCATGAATAACTGTGACGGCGGGAGTATATTACCAGCATCTTGCGATCAGCACTCTCATCTTTGCAGGTGTTGTCTAGTTGCTCGATTACGCGACGGTTTTTTTCTTCGATTTTTCGTATGATGTCGTCCTTACATTTGTACCACCACCAGTATGCCTTGGTTGGTTCACCCAATAGGGTTCTGCCACTTATTACAGCCTCCACGGCCTCCTCGTCTGACATTCGTCCAATTTCTAAAATAGCTTTTTCGGGACGGCGCGTTTTTACCTCGATGGCAAATTTGTGGCCCCCGAGAATTGCCGTGAATTCTGCCACCTTCCTGCTGCCCTCACTGGTTTTGGCTTCGGGCAGTTTCTTGATTGATCCAAATCCTATTTGGTGGAGATCAATTACCACCAGAGGCTCGGCCAGGACATCGTACAGTTTTTCGGGATCATCGGTCCGAAGTGTCCTGAAGTCAAACTGCTGTGCAAACTGTTCCGCGTTCAGGCCAACGATATTTGCGGCCTTGCTCAGCCAGCACTCGACGCGGGCGAGCTGTTCCGCGTTTCGCTCGCTTACGATCTTGAAGAGATCATACCATTCTCTCTCATCCTCTGGCACCTTGTTGCAGATGTAGATGATGTAGCCGCGGAAGGCTGCGTCCATCATCGGATAGCCTTGTATGATGTTCAAGGCCTCGCGTTCACAGTCGTTCATGCGCATTCTCGTGGTCGAGTTCTCACCGACAGCTGGAAAGCGATTATTGCTATTCGAGAATTGGCCTACAGGTAATAGGTCATGCTCTGCAAGCCGGCAACAGGGTCGATATCGTAGACGTTCACGTCCTCGGACACGCTGAGGGCGGTGGGCGCGTAGTTCAGAATAGCCTTGATTCTCGCTTTGACCAGCATATCCGTCACCTCTTGTGCTGCCGGTGCCGGCACGGCGATGATGGCGATCTTTATCTTTTTCCGCCTTATGACCTTCGGAAGGGAGGGGATGTCCAAGATCTCCTGGTCGCCTAGCTTCTTGCCGACCTTGCGGGGGTTATTGTCGAAGACCGCGGCCACGTAGAAGCCTCGATCGCCAAGATCCTCGTAATGCATGATGGCGTGTCCCAAATCTCCGGCCCCGATCAGCGCTAGCGGCCAAGCCCGATCCACGTGGAGAATCTTGAGCAGCTGTGTCCTAAGATGGTCGATCTCGTAGCCGGTTCCTTGTTTCCCGAACTCGCCGAAGTAGGACAGATCCTTTCGGATCTGCGCGGCGCTCAAGTGAAGGCGTGCCCCCAGTTCCTGAGACGAAGTGATCTTGCGACCTGTGGAGGCCATGAAGCTCAGGGCACGAAGATAGATGGGTAATCGACGAACCACGACCGAGGGTATAGGCAGTGGATCCATCTGCGACCTCCTATCGAGCGCCGGCGAGCAGCACGAAGGGGTTGTAAGAAGCCCCATGCCCCACATAATATACAATATGAAGGTTCATGTGCCAATAGCGAGGGCTCTTTCGGAAGGTGCTATTGGGAAACGTTCAGGCTCCGGGAGATACGGTCTCTATGGTTGTAGCGTGCTCTCGATCTCACCTTCGATGGTGATGCGCACCTCGCTCACGGTGGGGAACTGCTTGAGGGTGCGGACAACTTGGTCTCGGATCAGCTGCGCCCTCGCCGGATCACCCCCATAGGCTGCCATTTCCGGCGAGAAGTCGGCCGTTGCCACACCGTCCTCGATGACCAGCTTGCGCAGGGTTACGCGCTCTTCCCAGTCCTCTTCACGGCCCGGGTAGCTGAGTACCTCTTCGGGGGCGGGTAGGGCTGTCGTGAAGCCGGCCAGGTTTCCGGGTGGCGGCCCCCATAGCAATTGGTTCAACGCTGCGGTGCCGATGGCCAGCGTCTTCGGGATGCGCGCGGTCGATGGCTGCAAATCCTGGCCCAGGATCCAGTAGACTTCGATCTCCTGCGTGTTGGAGTCGTTGGCAGCCAGCATAGTCACCTGCTTTTGTACCAGGACCGCGCCAGACTGGTCGCGCAGTTGCAATTCGGCTGCTTGGGTCGGGGGCTGTGGAGGCTGTCCTTCGGTCGTCCAGTCGAGGCTGGCGATGAGCAGACCTCGCCCATCCTTGCCCTCCAGGGTGGTGAATGTACGGGCCAATTGCGTGCCATCCTGCCAGCGCAACAGCGCGGTGATCTGGGCATCCGGCTGACCCACTCGCGCCAGGATGTGCAGCGGCAAAGTCACTTCGCTGGCCGTTATAGGAATCTCGATCCTGTCGCCGCTCGGCCCAGTGGAGACCATCACATCCGCCGCGGCGCTGATCGCGACCGACCCATCCTTGGCGCTTATCTCGGCCACCTCCACTTTGCCAGGCCCTCCTGATCCTGGATCGAACCCGATGAGGCCAGCGTAGGTGCCTGGCTTGCCCAGCTCGCCCATCACCTGGATTGGGCTCTCGCCGATGACTTTTCCCTGTGAGTCGTAGACTCGACCGCGCAATGTGGCCTCGAAAGGCATCATTCTCACCTGACCGCGCACTTCGACGGGGCTGAAGATCATCGCTCCGGCTTGGGGTATTTCGAGCACTATTGGGTGGAGGAGGGCGGTGGGCGTCGGTGGAAGAGCTGAGGGCGATGGAGCAGTCGGACGAGCGTGCCCGCAAGATCATCACCACCTCTATCCAGCGTTTGGCGTCCGAGCGCGTCGCCGCGTTAACGACGAGGTCGGTGGAAATC
>SDBU01001232.1_pt1 | contig 37289 bp, 49 predicted proteins | sample 2277071 | NCBI WGS metagenome assembly SDBU01 (sample SAMN10397929, study PRJNA504765) | marine sediment metagenome | isolation source: marine sediment core GS08_GC12, 126 cmbsf | place: Arctic Ocean: Gakkel Ridge, Loki's castle | collected 2008 | reverse complement strand
TTTCCAGAAGTCTACCTTGCCGTCCATAAGAAAAAGCTTCCTACGTGGCTTCCGAAAGGCTTGGGTATTTTGCGGATAGCTGACGGCAAGGTCTGCGTGGAGCAACGGGCGCTGATACAACATCCTCTGGACATATCGACTGAGTATGAGTGGGATACCATCATGCGAGAGAATGGCCTCGGACGTCTATTCAAGCCGATCAGGGAAAACCTCACAATACTTGGGGACGTGAGGAACAACATCATCTTCAATCGGTTTTTTGCGGAGCTGGCTCCTGGTGGGGTCCGGCAATACGAGAAGTTCTATCCGCTGACTGACCATCAGATACGCGTACTTATGGGCTGGGATTTAGAGAGTCATTACAAAAATATCAAGAAGGATTTGACCGGTATAGAGCGGCGGATCAAAGGTTTGAAAGTTATTGTAGCGGCAGGTCGTGAAGCGGAGAAGCAGTTGCCGTTGTTTGGCAAGGACGGTGAATCATGAAAAAGAAAGGGCGATATAAGCGGTTGAAAACTCGCGACGGCAAAGACTACAGTCGCGTTGTTGACTGCCCAAAAGAAGACGTTGTATCCGATCAACGCGAATGCCGTGGTTGCGATTATTGCAAAGGCCGCAGTTGGTGGGAGGTCTGGTGTAGCTGGGAGGTAGAGAGTCTGTGAAGGTCTTGGATCTCTTTTCTGGAGGCGGCGGGGCGTCGTGGGGGATGTGGCAAGCTGGAGCCACGTGGATCACCGGTGTCGATGTTTCGGACCAGCCGGAGTATCCGTTCTGGTTTTTCCAGGCAGACGTCGCAAAACTGACCGTTGAATGGGTGAGGGGCTTTGATTTCGTATGGGCATCTCCGCCCTGTCAAGCATTCTCGACCGCGGCGGCACGCTGGCGAAACGATGGCCGCACGTGGCCGGAACTCGTAGCCATGACCAGGGATCTGCTTCTGGAGGCTGGCGTGCCCTTCGTGATCGAAAATGTCCACGCCGCCCCCATCAGAAAAGACCTGTCGCTATGCGGAGAGATGTTCGGTCTGAAGGCGATCCGGCATAGGGCGTTTGAGATCCACGGCTTTGAATGCGCTCAGCTTAAACACGTCAAACACCGCGGCATGGTCAAAGATGGGTATTATGTGACCGTGGCGGGTCACGGCGGGGACTACGCAGGGCATAATTTCTGTACGTTGAACAACCTTCCAGGAAGGAATCAACTGGAGACCTGGCAATTTGCCATGCAGATAGATTGGATTAGCGACAAGAAAGTGCTGAAGGAAGCTGTGCCACCGGCATACGCAGCGTATATTTTTGGTGAGTTTATGCGGAACGCATAGAAGGGAGCGGTTATGAATGCATTGAGTGTTAAAGAGCCGTGGCTTTCGAACATTGTTGAAGGCGCGAAAACTATTGAGACTAGGACGTGGCGATTGCCGGCAAGATTCCTGGGGCAGCCGCTTTTGCTTGTGGGGTCCAAGCAACCCAGGGGTAAATATTCGGGACTTGCCGCCTGTATCGTCGATGTCGTAGATTGCAGAAAGATGGTTGTTGACGACCAGATGTCAGCGCAATGTCTGGTATACCATAAAGCACAAAGTTGGTTCCTGCAGAACATCCGTAAAGTGGAGCCTGTATCCATCAAGGGGCAGTTGGGGATCTATCAAGTGGATGATAGCTTGATTGAGGAGGTCGAGCAGTCATGAGAGAGAAATGGACGACAGAGGAAGATGATGTATTAAAGGAATTGTATCCCACCGGGGGGTCTGCCGCTGTTGCCGCGGTTTTATCCCAGACTAATGGCGCCGTCCGCATGAGAGCCTTCAGACTTGGAGTAAAGAGAGAGGGTTGCCGTCAATATGCAGAGGGCCGAACTATGAGAGAGGATTGGACTCAAGTTGAGCTGGAGAAACTGTTCGAATATTATCCGGTCATGGGTGCCCGCGAGGCCAGCAAGCGGATCGGGCGCTCCGTGGCGGCTGTTTACCAGCAGGTACATCGCCAGGGCTTAACGAAAGCCGCCGGCGGCCAGGGTAGCGCGCCACGGCATAACCCTGTCAGGGAATCCAAGTGGGCGCGCCGCTTGCTGGACATACAAGACAGATCCTGTGAGCTGCACAAACAGCGCGTGATGATAGAAGTGCAGTCGAGGCACGTATTGGATGCGGGCGTCCAGCATGAAGAGTTTGCGGTGTTCCGCATCTTCCCTGTGAATCCCGCAGCGTACTGGGCGGAGTACGGATGACTGACCGGCGGGAACTCCGCAGACAAAAACTAGCGGAATTCGGGGAAAATCTTGACGAGCGTGAAAATTCGTGGTATAATCTTTGTATCGCGTTGAACTTCTCTCCCTTGTTCGGCGCTTCCTTTCAGCCGCAACGAACCTGGATGGGCGGTCGGATAACCCCTGCTGTATAAACAGTGGAGTCATGCGGGGCCAACACCCGCCTTTTCCGGGTTTGCTTTGTGTCTTCATTGGATAGGAGGGCAGTTCAGAGATGGCAAAACCTGGGACGAAACGAAGCCGACCGCAATCAGAAGATGAACTGGTAGCCAACCTAGAGACGCAAGTCCTGCCCCTCGCTGAAGTAACACCACACCCGGACAACCCCAAAACACATACAGAAGAGCAGGTTGAAGCCGTGGCCAACGGTGCTTTCAAGGGGGATGGCAATGGCGATGAATCCTAATCGCAAGAAGTTTATTAGAGGTATTCTGTCTGGCAAGTCCAGGATAGACGCCTATATGGAAGCCTATGGCACTGAGAACAGGGATTACGCAAGCAAGGCGGCGTCCAGGTTGTTGATGAAGAATGACGAAGTTCGGGCGGAGTTGCGCGAACGGCTGGATACAGCGCTTGATGAAGCTCAACAGATGTTGGAATTGGAGGCCATTGACTCCGTGAAATGCATTGTGAAGCTCAGGGGCAGGAGCGACAAAGACGACAATGTAAAGCTGAGGGCTGCCCAGGACATCCTGGATCGCGCTGGTCTGAAGCCGAAAGAACAGGTTGAACACAGTGGCGATATGGGCGTCAACGTGGCGGAGGCGATTGTCAATGGGAACTACTACATTAAAACCAAACATAATTGAGTTCCTTGAGCGGGAATACATTGTCCCGGAGGGCACCCGTTCTGGTGAGCTCATAGACTTCTCAGAATGGGGCTGGCAGGAGCAGGTCCTGTCCGAGTTGATGGAGATTAAGGAGACTGACGGGAAGCGGCAATACACCGCAAGCGTTATCAGCACTCCCAGACAGCAGGGTAAGTCGCTCCTGCTGCAATGTATTGGAGCCTTTTTCCTTTTCGGCGGTGGTCAGAATCTTAATATTTACTCGATAGCGTGTGATAGAGACCAGGCAGCGCTGGTTCCCGATAGGGTAAAACGTGCCATTGAACTGAATCCCCGACTATCCAGCATAAGCAAAGCTACCAGAAATGAAATCATCTGCCCCACCAACGGCAACAAATGGACAATCTTAACGTCTGATAAAGCATCCGCTCCTGGCATTTCGGCTGACGTTCTGCTGTGGGATGAACTGGCAATGCTTCCAGAGCATCAGTGGAACCTCTTTTACCTGTTACTACCTACCACGTCAGCGCGAGAGAATCCACTATGGGTTATCGCTTCAACCGTTGGTGCCTCAGAGGAAGGGCCGCTTCATGACTTCATGAAGATCGGGAGGGACGAGGAGGAAGTACGCACCCACCTATACGAGACAACCGAAATAAAATCTCCGCTAACCAATCAAGAGCAAGTGGAGCGCGATAGAAAGTTAATGCCAGAAGCCGTCTTTGCGAGACATTATCAGAATCTTGTCATGAGGGGGGCTTCTTTTATCTCAGACGAGGATATAGCGGCAATGATAAGACCTACGAGTGAAAGGGGTCGGGTCGAGGCTTTGGGAGCGCATGTCGGATGCGACTGGGGTCTAACGAAAGACAAATGCGCTATCACCAATATATTGGCTCTTGAGAATCAGGACTTCATATTTGATAAATGCTATGTATTTCATGGGTCTAAATCGGAGCCTGTGGATCTGAACGATGCGGCTGAAACAGCAGAGAGCCTGTACGAACCAGGATGGACAATATCGATGCTATTTGATAAATGGCAAGCTATGTCAACAATACAGCGATTACAAAAGAAATGGGGAGATGACGCCATACAGGGCTTTGATTTCACAAATACCAGCAGGAAGAGGCTATTCAAGAACATCTTCACGGTAATACGTGATCAGCGACTCATGGTTTTCAGCGATATCCTAAACGAGTGCTGGAAGCAAAGCTGCGCGACTTGCCAGTATAATCTATCCTGTGAAGAATGCAACGCGCATGATTTCCTGCGTGAATTGCAGGGCTTGGAATGCGATAGCGATTTTAACGTTTCGCACGGGAAGCGCGGCGACGATATAACCGTCTCGACCGCGCTGGCGCTTTTCTATGCCGTTCAAGACGAAGGCTCTGTTTCAGCCATATGGCTCCTGGGAGGCGACAATGGGTAAGGGCTTGGCGACAATCGCAAGAGACAATCTGAAAGCGAGGGTTTGGGATCCGTTGTTTGCAGGCTGGGGAGGCAAGTCTGTCAGCTTTGATGGCACGCACGATGGAATACTGCAATGGCTCAACATGGCAACCGGCATCCAGGGAGCCATCACTGACCCGGACAACCCTATCGCTCAAATTAAGGCCAATAAGCGCACCATACAGGCCGTCGTGAAGCTCATAGGGAGCGCCCTGGCCACTACACCACTCAGGGTATACAAGACGAAGGAGATGGGCGCCAAGTCCAATTTCAGGTGGACCAGGGTGCGGGCAGTCCCCGAAGTCAGGAAGAAGGCGCTGTTTGAGAAAGCCACCCCGGGGTCGGCATTAGCATCTGCAGACGACTTTGAAGAGATTACCGGCGGTCATCCACTGGTGGACTTACTGAAAAACGTGAACGGTATGTACGACAATTTCGGATTAAAGCAAGTCACCACCCAGTATATGTCGCTTACAGGAGACGCATACTGGGCGCTGATAATGAACAAGCTGACCTTCCAGGGGACTTCGACTAGGGTGCCTGCGGCGATATGGATCGCACCGTCTGAGTACATGAAGATTAAACCAGACGAAGACAAGGGCGTCTCAAAGTACGTTTACAAGCGAGGTACGAAGAAGCACGAGTTTGAGCCGGAAGAGATTGTGCATTTCAGACTATACGCCCCTGGGGAAGCATATCAATTCTACGGCCGTGGTGACGTGGCAGGAGCGGCCGACCCCTTCAATTTGCAGGAAGCCATACAGCAATTCGAGACGAAGGTATTCAAGAACGGGGCGTTCCTGGGCGGCGTGTTGAGTACTACAGGGAGGACGACCGAGGCGCAGAAAAAGAAGCTCAAGGAAAACTTCGACACGGCTCACGGCTCAATCGCAAATGCTGGCGGGTGGATGGTTATGGAGAACGTGGAGCCTAAGCCGCTCATGATGACACCGAGGGAGCTTGACTACCAGGACGCACGCAAGGTATTGATGGAAGAGATGATCACGAACTTTGCAGTCCCAGTGGCTATGCTGACGGGTCAGGTGAGCACCAGAGCGGCGCTGGAAGCGTCACTCACTCAGTTCGCCTTGTATTCCACGGCGCCATTCTGCACGCTAATGAGCGAGGCTATGAATGCCCAGTTGACCCCGCGCTATCCAGGAGGCATCTTTGTTGCGTTTGACGATCCGGTGTTGCCTGATAAAGAATTTCAGCTTAAACAAGACAGGATGCACTTGCAGATGGGTATTGAGACACCCGATGAAATAAGGGGGCGCGAGGGGTTAGAGCCTTTTGGCGGACTATCAGCAGAGCCGTGGCATAATTCCAACCGTGTGCCTGTCAGTATGGTGGGGCAGTTTGGCCAGGGGGCAGGCCAGTCCGACCAGGAAGCCGCTGAAGAGGTCAACCGGATCATGGACATGGCACGGAAAATGAGAGTAGGGGGATAAGGGGATATGACGATAAAAGAGAAGGCGAGGATCGCATGGGAAAAGGATTTGGAAGTCAAGATAACAGTGCATAAAGGCATAGGGTTTACCGGCAAGATGAGGAGTTGTTATAGCCGCGGGGTTGGAATCCCAAACGGCCCGGATTCGTGGGAAACCATTGAGTATGGCGCCATTGCCGACATTCAGTTCGTAAACTTCCCGGCCCGCGACATCCACAACGCCATACATGCCAAACTGTCTGCACTCAGCGACAGGGTGGACGACCTGGAGGGAGTCAAAGCCCTGCACGATACAGCCAAGCTCATAGCCAAGATGGGCAAGCTGGAGAATGAGTTGCGCGCTGTTGTGAAAAAGGTTGTCTTGGGTGATGAACTGGTATGCGAGACGGTCGATGACTCAGAATCCACCCCAGACCGCATGACAGAGAATGAACTGCTCTTGGATAGCCTCAAGTCTCTGGGTATCAAGGTGAAGGATCTGGATCAGGAGATCCAGGAGCCAACAACGATGGCCGCTGATGAGAAGCCCCACGACATTCAAGATGGGATGGGTTGGAAATGGAATGCTCTGGAGTGTGCCTTGATAGGCCGCTACGGCGTTGCTGTTGGGTGGAGTAACGATGGTGGGTTTGGCCGCGTCTATAAGTGTGTCCGTCAATTAGACCGGACTGACGGCAAGCAGACCGTGACCTTTGTTGACTCCACTAGTCTGGACTTGGACGACATTTATTCTATAGAAGCCTCGACGCAGGACGCTCAATGTGTTGACGAGAAGCCCTACGACATAGCGAAGGAGCGGTGGAAGTGGGTGGAAGTAAGCAAGGGAAGCGACCCTGTGTTGTGGGATGCCGAAGGCGAGCAGGTAGATGCCTTGACGCCGGAGCGAAAGGCTCTCCAGGCCGCCGCTCCTGAGTTGGCGGATCTGATGCGGGAAGAAGTAAATGGCGTTATTCCGGATCTTCGGTTCAGAGGCGATCTTGACTATCATGTGGCTGTTGTTGAGCGGATTCGCCTACTCCGTAGCCTCGGCGTCCCTGATGTCGCCCCGTGGTATAAGGAATAATAATGAGAAACGAACTCATAAACACATTCATTACCAGGATCGCTGCTGAGGCTCTAACTGAAGAGCTTGACCTTGAAGCGCGCTGGAATGTGTTTGTGAAGCGCACGGAGGCCACAGAGGAGAAGTTCAAGCCGAAGTTGCGGACGTTTTTCGGCGTTCAGGAGCGGTCAGTGTTGTCGCGTATGAGACGGACGCCTGTGCCTGATCTGGGGAAAGCTGTAAGGGCAGAGTTAGAAAAGGCTGCAAGTCCAGAGGCGCGGCTGGCTGCGCAAGAATACGTTGATAAGGTATTCGATCCTGAGGAATGGCTGATACGGTTTGAGGATGTTGAGCTGCCATTTGCCGCAGATGCCTTCAGAGAGGCAGGGCAGGCTGTTTTTGTCGATATTGAGGTTCAGGCAGCGTTCGACGTAACCAGCGCGCAGGCTCAGAAGAAACTCAAGGACTTGGTATCCAAGACCTCACTGGCGGTCAACGACACCACACAGGCACGGCTCAGGACGGCGCTGGCGACGGGATTCGACTTAGGTGAGAGCATACCGAAGCTATCCGAGCGTGTGGCTGGTGTATTTGATATAGCAAAGGGTAGCAGGACTGAGATGATCGCCCGGACAGAGATCGTGGGGGCGAGTAACCAGGGGGCGCATCAGGGATACATCGACTCGGAGATCGTACTGACAGAGATATGGATCGACTCGCGGGATGACAGGGTGCGGACGTCACCGCACAACCACAGCCTGGGCAACGAAGAGGTTAAGCTGGACGAGCGGTTTAGTAACGGTTTATTGTATCCGCATGATCCAAATGGAGCGCCCGGAAACGTGATAAATTGCAGGTGTACTACGAAGGCTGGCAAGCTGAAGAAAGCAGCGTAGGGGGAATCATGGAGAGAGAGAGGCCGTTTGGCAGCTTAGGTGAATTTGTACACGCCATTATGCAGAACAGTATTGCGAACCCGCCCGCTAAGACAGAGAAGCAGGGCAGAGTGATCCGCAAGACATTGAGAGTGCGCGACTTGATCTTAGATATATTCAACGACGTTGCTTTGGGTTGCAGGTTTCGGTTCAGGCTGTACAATCTGGGGAGGGAACACACCCACATGTCGATAGCGTTTCTTCATGTGTTTGGGTGGACTATTAACTTGAGAACGCCGTCAATGGCAGACTAAGGGGATAGGATATGTATGGAACAATCGAAAAGGTAGGTAATCCGTTAGAGGTGAATACATTTCTTTACGATCTGGCTGTCGAGTACGGGATAAAGGACAGCACTATAAGAGGTCATTCCGTCGATGGGGGTTATTCTGCCGTACTAAGCTGGTATCACGAAGGCGTTGGAGCTATTCGCAATATGTGTTTTGCCGTTACCGAGAAAATGCTAGACGCTCCTGAATACATGGACGACTTTCGATATGTCCGAGATGCGCTAATGATGAAGAAGCAACAATGCAGACAGGATATGGTCGATCTTATAATGCAACACGGGTCAGTACAGTAGCCGGTGAAGGGGGTAGAGGGATGAGTTATTGGCAGGCTGCATGTATTGAGGTTGACAAAGATGAGGGCGTTGATATATACATCAAAGGGTGCGTCAATAGCGTATCAGAACTGTCCGATCTAATTGACAAACTGGTCGCGGCAAGAGATGAGTTTGCTCTTGAAAACGAGATTGAAGTATTTGGTCAATGCGGCTGTGGGGTTCGCGCCACGCAATCGTATGGCGGATTTGAGTATTGTGAGAATTGTATTTGAAAAGGGGATAGGGAGTGCAAGCAACGACAACAATATCGGATGCGAAAGAGGCGGAAGTTGAGAGAGAAGAAGGCGCGCCCACCGAGATCGTGGCGGACGATTTAGCAAATCTGAATTATGCGTATTGGCATATCGAGAAGCAGGATGGGGAGATGTTTGACGGAGTATTATTCGAGGATGTTGCCAAGCATCTCAGCAAGTTATATTATCACCTTGAGCCTGCAGTAGATCGGACGGATGAAAAGACAGAAGAGCGGAAAGAAAAACCCGCTTACCGAGAAAAGGTGCATCCATCCGTCGGTGAAGACAAATGCCCTGTATGTGGAGAAAGTCAAGGCGTTTAGAAAGGGGATAAGGCATGTTAGTCACAAAAGAATTGATAGATTTAGATGAACTGGAACGGCAGGCAGAGGCGCATAAAATAGTTCAAGCGGCAATGGTGCAAGTAGAAGACCTCGGCGATATATCAGGCCATACGCTAGTCGTAACGGTGCCAACGCACTTATCGGCAGGAATGGTGGCACGATTCCGAGACAGGTTAAACAATGCGCTTCCAGATGATGTTCATCTTATAGTCGCGACTGATGATGTGAAAATTCTTAAAAGGAGATAATCATGTGGTGGTTATGGAAGCATAGGCAAGCGTGGCGGGAGCTAAAGACGTTCTGGGAACACAGGGTGCTATTGTATCGCTTCCTGGGGGACGTGAATACTGTGTGCAATCTGGGGATGAACGTATCCGACAAGACGATCAAGAACATCGGGGATCGCGCTAGTCATCACGTGGAATGGATGAAGAAATGCGATGCTGAGGAAGTGCCGAGGCTGGTCAGCGTTCCACTTGCGAGAGAATGGAAGATAGTGGCACCACCTGCACCGCCGATGCCGCGTGGTGGTGACAGGGTTCCGCTACTGAGTCCGGTGCCACCACCACCACCGAAAAGGGGATAGACGGCAATGTCAAAGACAAGCAAAAAGGATTTGAAGATATTCAAGAAAGCCGTGCGATATTATTACAAGAAATACAAGCTGGCTGGATGGCATCTATTTTTTGTACGCGGAGATATAGCAGGTCGAGCAGATGTGGGCCCAGACGTGGACACCAGAGGGGTTACATTCCGGATTGCCAAACGCTGGAATAGCAAGGTAACGAAAAAGAAACTCAGAAATGCAGCAAAACACGAGGTCTGCCACCTGATTCTATGGCAACTATATTCCGCCGGATGGAATCGTTTCGTGAGTAAAGAGCAACTCAGCCAGCTTAATGAACAGGCGGCTCAACACATAACAGAGTTGCTTCCAGACTAAAGGGGATAGCTAATGCGTAGTGGAATAACAGCATCAATGTCGGTAGCAATTTGGGTACCCGGGAAATATGGCGGTACTCTTGACAGCAAGGACACCCAGGATGGCGACATTTGCTCTGAGTGCTTTGGCATGGGGCGGATTTCAAATAGCTTTGATCCTGTATGTCCCGAGATTGACGAATTGGACACGGAGCGCCCTTGTTTGCGTTGTAACGAGGCGGGGATTGAGCCGGAAGAGGAACTCAAGCTGGAGGATGACGAATTGTATATCTCCAGCGGTGAAACGTTTAAGACTATACAGGTGTGTAGTGCTTGCGGGAGATCGGTTGAACCCGAGCCGGAAGAGGCAGTTGAAGAAATAACAACAACGGGGAGAGGCTATGTTGAATTTGTGTCTCCCACAGGAAAGCCAATCTTGTCCTTTGATTGCTGCGATATACGATGGTCGCTAGCACCTCAAGACGGTCTGATGACAGGTTTATCATCCGTCCGCATAGAGGAGGTATTTCGTTTCCCCGGTCGTCAGGTAGTGGGTACTAATGTCCATCTAAAAGTTTGTATATATGGCGGGCCGACTATTGAGGGAGATGCCTGCGTTTCTCAATATATATGTTCTCCTATTTTAGACGACGCGATGATTGCGGTATTTACCAGTTTACTTGCTGTAGTGCCTTCGGAAGCGCAAACGCCGTCAGCGGCCGATTGAGGACTAATATGTAACATATAACCGCACGCATAATTTGAAAAACCCCGGTCAAGTAGGGAAAGTTTGTCCATCCCTTGACCGGGGTTTTTCTTTTTCTACTTGATCGTGGGTCACACACAGGGGATGGATGGAGTGAGATGATGGATTTGATAACATTAGACGCATTCATGTCGCAGTTAGGCGAAGCGGGGAAGGCTGGGATGGATGTCGAAGCTCACGGCCTGTTAAGGGTCGCAGAGCTTGTAGCCAATCGCGCCAAGAAAGACTTTGGCCTTGCGGTTGACGACGCCCAATACGTCCTGAAAGACTTTGTTTCAGACATGGAAAAGCGAGGTACGCCCGATGCTGTTGGCAAGGATCGCTTTGTCGAGAGCTATATTAGCACAATTGCCAAGGACAGAGATAGCGAGGTCATTCTCCCAGAGGCGGTAATCCTGGATGATTACAGGGAATTGCCGACTGTGCTATTCGGCCACCAATATGGCGAACTGGGCATGGGCATGAATCAATGGATCGTAACCAACAATAACGACACGAAGGCTATCGAGTTGACACACAGCTTGCTTGCCAAAACTATCTTTGCATCCAAACGAGCCAACCCAAAGGCCGAACAGGTGTATCAGTGGTCTATCGAGGGGATGCCCATCGGTGATTCCATAGGCTTTATCCCTGTTGAGTGGGTTGAACCGAACGACAAGGGATGGAATAAAATCTATGATGGATGGGTGAAGCGTGCATCGGCTTTCCTTGTAGGCAAAGGTCGGGAAGTCACGAGTGACTTGATAGAAGGACTCAAGCGCATATACACGAAGGTGATCATGCTTGAATACTCGAAAGTAATGATCCCATCCAATCCATTCGCGGTGTCGTTGGCTATCGAGAAGGGGTTGCTGCTGGAGAGTCAGGTAGATATCTACACCATTAAAGAGGCGGACGCTGTAGCTCCTGTGGAAGATGCCGGAGAAACATTCTCAACAGCGGCGCATGTGCTGAAATACGGACCCGACACGGGCGTTGAATTTCCTGAGCCAGAAATCAAAGCAGGTCGGGAGATATCCGCAAAGAACCGTAAAATGCTCACAGCTACGCGAGACGCCACAGACTCTGCAACGGCCACTATTGACGAACTGTTGGCAGTGACTGAGATGGTAACTGAAACAGATCCAAAATCTACACCATCAGCTACCAATAAAGCTGACGGCATGTGGAACAAAACGCTCCCCAAGTCTTTCGACAAATCCTATGATATTGCCGCATACGACAACGCGAATACCGTATTCAGATATTCGCTGTTTACCAAATTTCTGGAGTGCCAGGTTAAGAATATATATGTCAACAGCTACCATATACCGTGTCCATTAGTGGGTACTTATCTTGAAGCTATTAGCATAGTGACAGCCAATATGGATGTTGATGATACCCGCCGCTTTTCTTACGAAGGCAAAGAATCCCCACCATCACGATCATACATACAGTTGAATTCCAAACGACGGAAGCGGTTTCTGGTGGATGGGAGCGAATACTGTCATGAAGATGATATACCTCTGGTGAAAGATTTTGCTCCGAGCTGGCACGGAATGCACTTCTCGATTATCACAAGCAATAACCATGAAGCCAGGAATGACGAAATTATGAATGAGATCCACGCGGAAGCGGACGGGAATCACATGTTGAGAGGTGAGAAGTTTGCTCTTTCCGGGGAGTTTTTATCGGATACAGAGGACAAATGGGACGGACTGATAATCAATATCAAAGACAAGCAAGCGATCATGAAGTCATTGGAGCTTACTAGCAAGGCTGGCGGAAATAGCCGTGGGTTGCTGTTTGTCGGGCCTCCAGGAACGGGAAAGACAAAGGCTGGGCGCACGATTATGAATGACACTGACAATACATTTATCTGGATGTCTGCCAGAGATTTCATGTATGGAATGCCCAAGTCAATTCTTGCGCTTGCTTTTGATATGGCGCGGAAGCTATCACCTGCTGTGCTATTCATGGAAGATGTGGACAAGGATCTTGATAAGGATATGCTAAAGACGGAACTGGACGGGTTCAAGCAGAATAAAGGACTGATGACGATTTTAACGACAAACCATCCTGACAAACTACCGAAAGCTCTCGTTGATCGCCCTGGAAGATTCCACCACGTCATTCTGTTCGATCTGCCGGATGCAAAGCAGCGGAAGTCGATGTTTGAATTGTGGGCTGGTGATATTGACCAGAAGATTATGAAAACCCTCGTAGAAAGCACGGAGGGTTTCTCCGGAGCGCATATCAATCATCTCGTGGAGTATTCTAAAACAATAGCGGAAGATGAGGATTTGACTGCAGGCGTTGCCCTGGTTGAGAGCCTGATACGGATGAGCGACCAGATTGAGCTTGTGGCCGGATTGCAGGGGGCGCAGACAAAGGAATTATTTGCAGTTGACGACCTACTGGATACGGCTAGAAGCCTGGACACAGAAAAGCCCGATCCAGATGACATAACGCCAGAGATGGCGCAATGGCTCCTTGAGCAAGACGACAAGGAGCAAGCCGCAGCGAAAAAGGTCACGGCTGCGGATAGACTGCTGGCAGCACAGGGAGGATTTGTCTGACAGTAGTGTTTTAGTTCGGGGAGATGCTAGTCGATGACGCGGGAGGCATTAGCGCTGAAAAGCGGGGAGATGCTAGGCTGAGTCGAGGGAGGCATTAGCGAACGTGAACGAGACAATAACCGAGCTAATATGAGGTAAATCAAATGGCACTTAATTTGACAGACGAACAAAAAAAACAACTACTGAACATTACGGGGGCGAGTACAGCCGCCATTCCGAAGATAGATAAAGCTATCGAAACCGTCGCAAATGAAGCCGCTGAGGGCGATTATAAACACGCCACTATAGAATTGCTGACAGCGGAAAAGGAGGGGCTGGAAGAGACCGTAAATTCGCTCATGAAGTATCTGCAAAAGCCAGACACTTCACAGGCGCTGCCTGAGGAGCTGATCCCGGATGACGCGCCGGCTCATGAATTCCGTGGGCTGGGAGACTTCATGGTGAAGTTAGCGACTGAGGGGCCGAATCGCGAGAACACCTCGCAGGAATTGAAGAAATGGCGCGAGGCAGTGAAGGCTACAATGAGTGCTGGCGATGCTCAGACTGGCGGAACGCTCATCCCGACTGAATATGTTGATAGGATTATGGAGCGCGCCAAGACCGATAATCCTATTTTGGCGAATGCGACCGTTATCCCGATGAAAACAGGCAAGGCAACCATTCCGTTCATTGACGGCTTTGACGAGAGTCAGGGGAAAATCATGGGGAATGGGCAGTTCTACTGGGAAGGTGAGTCGGAGGCGTTTACTGAAACCAACCCAACTTTCGGCACGACCGAACTGAATCTCAGGAAGCTCGCAGCTCAGGTGCGTGTCACCTGGGAATTGCAGAAGTTTTCTGCTATCAGCATAGAGCCGATACTGGAGCGCATGTTCAACCAGGGACTGTCATCTGCTCTTTCGCGTGGTTTCATCCGTGGAACTGGCGTGAAAATGCCGAAGGGTATACTTCGGAGTGGCGGGCATAAGATCGAAGCACCGGCGGCAACCAACCAAATCGCTGATACGTATATCTACGACAACATTCTCGATCAGATTGCCAGGCATTATACCGCTGGTGGAGATATTGGCACAGGTGTATTTATCGCCAACAAAACCACATTGCCGCAACTCGGCAAGCTAGGTATTTCTGTCGGAGCTGGAGGCCACGGTATTTTCCTGGCCGACCACAGCATCCAGGACAGGCCGGTATTCAGGCTCATGGGCTTGCCTGTGCGGTTCGATGGTCAGATGCCTATCGTTGGCGACGCTGGTGATATAACTCTAGCTGACTGGCAGGGCGGGTATTTGGTAGGTGTTCCGACTGGGGAGGCCATGGAAACCGCTCAGTCAATTGACCTGTACTTCAATTATGGCGATAAGGCTTTCAGGGCGATAACGGCAATGGACGGGCAGCCCTGGTGGCCTTCTGAGTATAAACCGCCTTATGGCGACTCGCAGGCTCCTTTTGTGACTATCGCAGACAGATAATTGCGGGTATCGAAGTTAGATAATCAGGGTTTAATAACCCGATAGATACGGAGGTAATAAAAAATGCTATTCGGACACACAAGACCAATGATGCCAATTGTTCAGCTTTTTGGCCCGGAGGATGTAGCTGATGGCGTAGGAGCCTCGGTATGGGTTTCTATGCAGGATTGCCACCATGGAATGATCATCCTTACCGCTGGCGATACCGTGGGTCAGGTTTCTTCCGTGACGCTTGATCAGGCGACTGATTTGAGCGGCACAGGCTCAAAGACGCTCGGCTTTGATTTTATGTTCAGATCCGGTCAGAGGTTGCCGTTTACCGGCCGATCTGCCGCGAATTTTCAGGTAGGCGAGGATGTAACCGGCGGTACGTCCAACAACGTATTGACGGTAACTCACGTCAGTAGCGACCACCTTTGGGGGTATGTAATAACTGCAGGCTCGGGAACCGGAACCACCTGGACTGATGAAGAGGTGCTAACCGGCGGCACATCAGGCGCAACAGCCGCTATGAACGGCACGGGGACGGATGAAGATACGCTGGTTCGCGTGACTGTCGCTAGCGACACTTTTGATACTGATACACTCACTTTCAAGACCTATGTGATCCCTGTAGATCACACGATGCTTGATGCGGATAATGATTACAGTCATTTCCAGCTTGATCTGTCTGACGAAGGCAGCGGCTCGACATTTCTCTCTGCGATATTCGTTCCGCTGGCAATGCGGACGCAGGTATCTCCGCAGGTCAGCTTGATCGAAACACAGAAGATCTCGTAAATCACGTAAATCACAATAAGGGGATAGATCATGAAGGTTCGATTTTTAGTTCCATGGCAGGGTTCGGAGATCGGCGATGTTGGTGAGTTCGTTCCTTTCATCACCGATGACTTGTTAGAGCGGAAGATAGTCGAGCCGTATCCTGATGAGGCTCAGGATCGGAAGCTCAAGGATCAGGCTGCGGAAATAGCCGCGCTGAAAAAAGAACGCAATAGACTGAAGAAAGAACTGAAAGCCGCGCCCAAAAACAAAATGGTTGAGGGCGCGGCTAACACTAAATAGATTGGAGTCCATTATGGGAATGGGACAAGGAACGGGACTGCAGCTTGTCGAGGGAGGATTTGTAGACGGAGCGCAGGTCTTCTTTGAGAAAGGAGATTTTGGTGTCGGCGCTCGCTTGCTAACAATTGCTCCTGCAACTATAACAATTGGAAGCTCAACTCAAGATACAGACTTTGTTATCTGGCTGGGTAGCAACGATGTCACATTTGACGCCGGGGCAGGGACAATGACGCTAACCGGCGTGACTGCCGCTCTGGGTGCTGTAAGTATGACCGGGCTGGACTTTTCTGCCGCCGCCGCCGACATTACCGTCGCGGCAAACACGATAGCCGCCCTGGAGTTCTTCGATGCCACAACCAAGTTCTTTGTGTTCGATACAAGGACTACGGTGACTGGCGTTGCAAACATCACAGCTACGGGAATACCGGCTACGATAGTCGCCGCATCCGGCGTGACGCATAATTTGGTATCGCTGGCTGCTGGAATAACTACATTGACTGGAAGTACGGGCGTGACAGCCATGCAGGGGCTTGCTCTTACTGTGGCGCAGCCCACAATCACCGGCGCAGGAACGCCCGCCGTCGCTCTAGCCTCAACAGTCTATATTGCCGCAGAGCCAGTTGCTACTGGAACGGCTACCATTACAGCGGCATACGCCCTGTATGTAGCCTCTGGCAATTCGCTCTTTGCTGGTGATATATTCGCTGGCAATGCCGCCGGCCCTGCTTTCATAAACGAAGCGGCGACGAGTACAAATCCAACGCTGTGTCCGAACAAAGCGGAGGAAGATACAGGAATTGGCTGGGCTTCTGACGTGATTCATATCACGCTGGGCGGAACCAGCGAGTACAGCTTCTCGACTTCCACGCTGGATATGAATACCAACACTATAACAGACGTTGGCGACATAGAAACCACGAATGCCGCCGGCCCCACTTTGCAGAACGAGGCGGCGACAACTACTAACCCGACCCTGATTCCAAACAGAGTCGAAGAGGATACTGGCATTGGCTGGGCGTCAGATACGCTTCATATTGTCCTGGGTGGAGTTGATGAGTATAGTTTTTCAACAACCACCTTCGATATGAACGGCAATACCATAACCGAGGCGGGTACAATCGACCTTGATGGCAATTTGGATATGTCCTCGCAGGCATCTGACCTGATTGTGATCGCTGATACTGATAGCGCACTGGAGGTCAACGACGGCACAACTCAATTCCTGGACATAGACACCCGCGTAACTGTATCCGCTGTCGCCAATATGACCTTGACGGGTATGCCAGCGACTATCGTGGCTGCTAACGGCGTCACTCATCAGTTGCTTGCGCTGGTTCCTGGGACGACCACCTTGACTGGCTCAACGGCCGTCAATGCCATGAACGGCCTGGGGTTGTCAGTTGCACAGCCTACTATTACAGGTGCGGGAACTCCTGCAACTGCCGTGGCGTCAACGGTATATATCGCCGCCGCTCCATTGGCGGGAGGCACGGCGACTATCACCGCCGGTTACGCCTTGCATGTAGCCGCTGGAACCAGCCTATTCTCTGGCTTGATTCAATCAGACCTGGCAGGCGAGGGATACTCGCATACAGGCACGCATGGCGGGGCAGCCACTATAAACGCAATGTCGTTGAATATCACTGACGCGTCTGCGTTTGCGGCGGGGAATTATGGGCGCGCCTTGTATATCAACTACAACAACACAGGCGTCAAGAGTACAGCCAACGCCGAGGGCAATGGGATTGGTGTTGATATTAACGCATCAGCAAACGTGACCTCGCTATATGGTGTGTCGCTGTATACAGGCGCCATGAACGGCGCGACTATCAATAGGTCTGCCGCTCTTGCAGTCTACAATGATACCATCACCGGCACGGTAAGCGCTGCAAGCTGCCTGTACCTCGGAATGAATGGTGGAGCGACTGTTGATGACTTTATCGCTATAAGGTCATTCACCGGCACGCAAGACGCTATTATCAGCGACAGGTCTGGCGGCGCAACAGCTACGAACCTGCTATGGCTGCAAGGCTTGAACGCTCCTGCTTACGCTGGAGGCGCGGGCACTGCTACCATGTCTGGCGGATGGGTGTACTTGCTTGTTGACATCAACGGGCAGGCATACAAGATTCCATGTTCGATCACAATTACAAACGCTTAACTCAAACAGGCTCCGGGGTGAGCCTTAATCACCCCACTAATTCAATAAGGGGATAGACCATGATAGTGAAACTTAGGGAACTGAAATCGATGGCGGAAGCTCTGGATGCGGTACTGGTGGAAAAACTGCCTGTGAAAACATCATGGTGGTTGGCTCGGGCGCTCAAAGACATAGCTTCGGAATTCGAGACGATGGAGAAAGCAAGGCAGGGGCTAATCAATAAGCACGCGAAAAAGGACGAAGACGGCAACATGGTTATAAAAAACGATCAGTATGTCATGGAAGACACGGACGCTTTCCAGGCCGAATTTGCGGAACTGGCGGCTCAAGAGGTAGAGATCAAGTACAACCCGATCTCCATCGAGCAGTTTGGCGACATCAACATCAAGGGAGTTGATATTCTGAAGCTGGGCAGGCTTATCAAGGACGAGGAGGAAGTTGAGCCGGTCGCAAAGGTACTCGAGATACCGGAATAGCACACTAACCCTGGGGGAGAGACGTAGCCTCCCCCAGGCACTCATAAGGAGAGCTTGTGGCGGCCCAAAGGATAACGGATATATATGAGCATATCGGCACGGCGGCAGAAAAAGCGGCTATGAGTACAACGACATTGCCGCCCGGGTCCCGATTCATAGAACATGACACGCAGATTTTATACATCTGGGATGGTACATCCTGGAATGTAATGTAAGGAGTTCACTATGGCAGAAACGCGAATCACCGAAATACAATCACATATAGGAACTGCGGCGGAGCGTGCTTCTATGGATACCACGGGCCTGCCTATTGGATCAACCTTTTTCGAGACAGATACCAAGTTGCTTTATATCTGGAATCTAAGCACGTGGACGCTATTTCCCGCTATTTCCGCCACAATGGACGATCTAACAATTCTGGGATCGCTAATCTTCACGCCGTCTACGACACAGGTAATCAATGCGGCTGGCGATGCTATCCTTGCGAATGCTTCTCTGGTCGTCCTGGACCCTGATGCTGACTACACGTTGACCAGCACGCCGACAATAGCTAATGGAACTACTGGCCAGATCCTATATATTGCATGCGCTAATGGCGAAGCGAACACGGTCACTATCCAGGATCAGGATACGCTTGCAAGCACAAACCTGGAGCTACAGGCACCCACAAGGTCGGTGAGCGGCAAGGAAGTCATATCGCTATACTTTGATGGCACAAACTGGGTAGAGTTCCAGAGTCGTGAATATGGCATTCTGACAGCTACCGCGCTAAACGTCAATCTGCCAGCGGATGACAATATCACCATTGATGGTTCTACTAATCCCAGGACGATAACAATGGGGGTTATGCGATTTCTCCACACTCCAGCGATACAAGATACTAGAGCGATACACATGCAGATAGACGCGGACAGCCAAGCTGATACACACGGCATGTTCATCGCTTTATCATCAACTGACCTCGTAGATGGTGAAGAAGTTATGGGTGTCGAGGTTACCCTGGACGTATCAAACGCCACTGGCGGTGTTTTAGAAGCCTTCAGGGTCAATACGGCTGGCGCTGGTACTGCTGGCGTTCATGCGCTACACGTCGACCCCGGCGTTGAGGTTATTCATCAGGAAACTGGATCGTTTGGCGCGATAGAGCAAGGCTGGAAGGAAAACGGTGGACTCGTAGATTCGACAGCCGCTTTCAATGACCCTGGTACTGACCTGGAGATATTCTCTGCTAATGGCGACAAGATTTACGTTGGTGATGCCGCTGATTTCAACTCGTTACAAGTCAATCTCGCAACAGTGGCGTCCGGAGCGGGGGTCAAGCCTACATTTGAGTTTTCCATAGCTGGCCCGGGCTGGACAACTTTCGTTCCCAACGATGGAACTAACGGATTTCGAGTCTCTGGAACGATCAGTTGGGATGAATCCACACTCACTAATTGGGCAGCCGTTGACGTGGGTGGAGCCGCTAAAAAGTACATCAGAGTCACCAGGACGCAAGTTGGTCTTGGCACTAAGCCAGTGGAAGATACGATTCAGGTGCTGGCTTCAGGGGAATTTGGCTGGGATGAAAATGCTGACCTGACCATCCGCCAAATCTCCGCTTTAGGTACTGGAAATAACGTATTTGTTGGCAAGACTGTATACTCACCATCCGCGGCTCAGGTGATCGATAGTGTCGGCGACGCAATATTAGCGAATGCAACCGCCATTGAATTAAATCCGGACGGGGATTATACCTTGACCTCGACTCCCACAATAGCCGACGGCACCAAAGGTCAGATACTGTTCGTTACTTGCGCCAATGGAGAATCCAACACAGTGACGGTGCAGGATCAAGGCAGTCTCGGAGGTTCTAATTTGCAATTAGGCGCGGCATCCAGGGCAATCAGCGGACGGGATATACTGCAGTTATACTTTGACGGTGATGATTGGATTGAGGTATCATTCGCGAATAATTAGCACGACGACGAGGGGGATGATATGGCACTACAAGCACCGGTGATAACCCTTTCAGGGCATGTCACCGAGACGCAAAAGAGTTTATACAGCATCACATTCAGGATGGTCTGCGCCGACAGCGATCCCGATATGTCTGGAATAGACGCTACATATTCCGGCAGGTATAGACCAGGAGACGATCTGGAAGATATGCGCGACGATGCTGTTGAATTTTTTCAAGCACAGATTGACAGCTATCTTGCGGCGGCAGCTATTGAAAGTCATCCCAAAATGGCCTTACTGATAACAGCCATACAGAACGGGTTGGTGATATAACATGGCAGACATTACAGCAGCAGGGCAGGTCATGACTGACTGGACGGCGGTTGCACAGAACACCATCGTTCATTCCGATATACTGGACGTGTCTGACGATCTGGAATGCCAGCTAATGCTTCAAGCCTTTCTGGATACCGAGACGGCGCATACAGGCACAAAGATAATCGTTGAGGTTTCGTGGAATCCTTCCGGGGATGAGGACTGGTATGAACTACAGGGAGCGGAGCGCGTTATCTTGATTGGCACAGCTAACGAAGAGAACATTGACGACAATCCGCTGGCGGTTGGATCAACAACTATCTTAATGTCATCCACAACTGGTTTTACGGTAGAAGGCGAATGGCGCGGGATCAAGGATGGTACAATAGCCAACTCCGAGCTGGTGAGACAGACTGCCGTCGATGCTGGCGTCGATATTGACATTCTCGATGGCACAACCAACGAACATGCAACGTCAGTGAATGTTTACAGCATCGCCATGTCGTCCATAATTGCCCTGTTGACGGCATCTATCAGGCGTGTCAGGATAATTGTGGATAATTCGTATGATGACAACGGCAGCACGCTGGTATATAAACTGGCAATAACCAGAGCGACGGATATAGAATAATGAGCAGATGGTATCAAAACAAACCGCCCCCTGGAACGCCGCTGAAGCCCGAACATCCGCAGCTTGCCGGACTAGTAGGCTGGTGGCTGTTTCAGGAGGGCAGCGGGGATAGAGTACAGGATTTATCTGGTAACGGTAATGTCGGGACGCTCAACAGCTTCACCTTCCCTGCCACTACATTAAGCGGTTGGAATCCGGGAAGAACAGGGCGGACGTTGGCTTATGATGCGAATGATAACTTTGTTGATACAAAAGACATTGACAGTTTAGATGGAGCGAATCAAGTATCAGCATTTTGTTGGATAAAAAGAGTAAATCTAGCCAGGGATCTAGGTATTATAGTTAAGTGGGACTTTCCGACTCAAGGCACCTTTGGTTTTCAGACGGGAAGGCCTTTGGGCGATGAATTTACTTGTTTTATAGCAACTACATTGACTGATGTCGGGGGCGGTTGCAGAGTAGATTCAGTTAATGCAAATAGTCTGGCTCAAATTTGGGCTCATGTTGGATTTGTTTTTGACGGTTCTCAAGTAGGTAATGCTAACCGTCTAAAGATGTATTTAGATGGCAACCAATTAGATGTTAATCAAGGTGCAGGAAACGTTCCTACTTCGCTAACTTCTGGCGGAACAGCCACGGTAAAGATTGGTAAGTTTGGAGGCTCTCTAACTAGATATTTCAATGGCCTCATAGACGACGTTCGCATATACAACCGCGCATTAACGCAGTCTGAGATTCAGGACGTATACACGAATCCGTTTGGGGCGTTTGCAACGCTGGATATATCAACATTAAGGGTAGCGAGCTTAATGGCAATGGAGCGATCAATAAGCAGGCGGATTCATAGCCGCATATTTGGGAGGGTGAATTAAGTGTATCCATTGAAGATAGCGACGGCAATCACCGTCCCATTCTTTGCACATGACGTTAATGGCGATGCGGTGACGGGGTTGGTTGATGGTGACTTTGCGAAACGAATCAGTAAGAATGGTGCAGCCTTTGACGCTATGACCGTTACCATTACAGAGATGGAGAGCGGGTGGTATTCATTGCCGGTAGGCACAGGACACAGCGATACGGCGGGCGTGTTGTCCATGACGTTCACTTCGGCCACGATAAAGCAGGTCAACCTTCAATTCAGGGTACACGCGAGAATACCTGATGACCTGGCATGGCCGACGGCAACAGGCAGATCTATAGATGTGGAAGCTACTGGCGAGGTGGGAATCAATTTCGATAATATCAAGCAAGCTACAGGAGCAACGACGCTGACCAATATCACGGTGCCTACGGTGGACACAACTACTACAAATAGCGACATGAGGGGTACTGATGCGGCGGGGGTTAATGCCGAGATGGTTGACGTATTGAGTACGGATACACAGACGCTTCCAGGCCAGGGCGCGCCAACAGTGACGCCAACGATTGAAGAAGCTATCATGTATCTATACAAGCAACTAAGGAACAAAGAGACGCAGACGGCGACCACATATAAGCTGTTTGCAGATGACGGCACGACTACCGACCAACAGGCGTCATTATCAGATGACGGCACGACTTTCACGAAAGCGGAATTGGTGAGTGGATAATGGCGATAGACAGCGAGATAAAGCGAGTATCGGCACTGCACTTTGTGGGGCATAGACATGGGCGCCTACTCCCTGATGGCGCAATATCCGGGGCAGACAGACAGGATGCGGTGGGCTTCTATCGAGCGATTACCGCCCTGCTGTTTACGGTGACACTGGCTTCTGTTTCGGTAACACAGCCGACTGTTTCATCATCAGTTGATCAGCCATCAGTTGCAGCGTCGGTATCGAATCCAAGCGTCAGCATAACGGTCAAGAATGACATAACTTAGGTGAAATCATGGCAATGGATGTTGAACTAAAGCAAGGGGAAGAAAAGACGGTTACAATAACCTATGCTGACAGTCTGGATGTATCTGGGGCAACAATGAGCTTTGTCGCAAAAGCTGATCTTGATGATACTGCTGACCAAATCACCAAAGACCACGCCGATTTCGATATGACTAATGCGGCGACCGGAGTGGTGTCTTTCGACCTTGATAATAGTGACACCGCAACTGCCCAAACGCTTATTGGTGAGGTAAGCGCGGTATTCAGCGCCACGAGTCTCGATAGAACTGAGTATATAACGATCTATATTAAGGAGTCGGTGGCATGATAATACCAAAACAGGATTTAATGGAAATAACCGGCTTACCCGATTCCTTTAATTTAGACCTAACACATAAAGGCGTTGAGCAGGAGATCAAGAACTACTGTGGCTGGAATTTGGAATCGGCTACATATACGAATATCATGGTGGATGGAACCGGCGGCCGGTGGATATGGCCAGGGCATAAGAACATTACAGACCTTATCCGTGCGGGTGTTGATCAGGTGCCTGCGATCAATATCAAGAACGGCACGGCAGCGAGTAATGCCTATGCAAAGGTGACGTATACAGACCTGACGCCGACCGCCCTGGGGCTTGTGGTGGCTGACGGGGCGGCTCTTAGCAGTACAACCGAAGCCTTCTCCACGTATTCAACCATGACGCTACTGGTGGCTCAAATCAACGCACGCTCAGGCAGTGGCTGGAGCGCAGAGCTTTACAATTCAGATTACGGCATCATGGCCTCGACGAACTTGATTGAGGTAGACAACAAGGCAGCGGGAACTTGGGATGGCAACGACCCCGGATGGACGGCACTGGATATGCCGGGGAAGCCGGTATCTGACGTGGCTGTTGAGCGAGTTGAAGGGGGCTTGTTTCGGCCTTCTGGCTGGCCTCCGGGTGTGCAGAATATACCGCTGACATACACGGCAGGATGGACGACACCAAACATGCCTGCAGACCTTCAGCAAGCCGTTGTCATGCTCACGCAGTTCTTCTGGAATAAACACCAGCAGCAGACCACGGGGATCAAGAGTTTTTCCCTGCGTAACTTGAGGATTGAGTATGCGCTAGGGGAAGTGGCTGGGGTAGCAAGCTCTATACCTATCGAGGTATTGAATGTGCTGGATACTACTTACAAGATTAAGGGATTGTGATATGGCTAGAGTTCCAGAAAATATACGGTATAAATTCTATGGCTGCGGTATTCCGAGAAGCAAGGCGATTACTTTTATCACGCTTTATAACATAAAATTCAGCGAGAGTAGAATAGAAAATCGCGCTTTGGTTATGAACATGACAGCCCATAAGCAGAGGCATTTCGGTTTTCTTTTGATTAAGTTCTCGGTATGGTTGTGGGATTTTTGTGGAATTAAAGGCCAGAGATTTGCTTGTATCGAGGAGGCGGTATGATAGTACCTGGACCGAAAACTACGACAGTTCTGCAGAAGTTGACGGAGACTGCCAGCACAACAAGCGACAGCGGGTCGGGGTCGTATGCGGACCTGGTCACTTTCGATGGTAGTCTGGAGTCCGTCTCGGCCGACGAAAGAATCAGGTTCTCGCGCGAGACGGAAGAATCCATTCACGGGATGATCATCGGTTACGAAGAGATCGGCGATACATTCGCCCTGGAGATGAAGGCAAAGAACAGGATGTATATGGCCAATGCTGATAACGCGTTAGCTGCGGAGACATTCGACATAGTTAGCGTTGAGCCGCAGCGGTATCCTGGAAACAAGATCGCTACCTTTGAGGTAATTCTCAGGAAGGTGTTATGATGTTATATTCAAGATTTGTGTTTCCAGATGGCGTTTTGTTGCTTAATCCAGACGATATAAGCACAGAAGCGGAATTAGAGGAAGGATTTAGCGACGATGGGTGGCGTAGGTGGAAGCCGACGGGGTGGCATAAAATAACAATTGGGCATCGCCGCGAATCTACGCAGCTCAAAGCACAACGCATCCCTGTCGGCACCCGCGGCACCCTATCTCTTGCTGAGTTTGGCAGCCTAGGACCAGAGCCGATGGATGTGGAGTTTCGCGGCTTTAAACAACCCATAGCATTTCGCTCGCGTCGTAGGCGAGAGCTTTATTTCCGAGGTAGAAAGGCTTCCTGATGGCCGTGAAAATCAAGTTGAGATTTTGTCCATTATGCGGCTCTGACGTCCGCTTTGATTATACAAAAGGCGTGATTTATAAGGATGTAACATGGCGCTGCACCGATCAGGGATGCCGCATGTCAAAGCAAGCCCGGCCGCTGAAGGGGTGGAATAGATAATGGGTGTCAACTGGAAAGATAAAGAATTCGAGCGGCGCGAAGTCAATCCGGCGTTGGTGAAGCTGCTGACTCGGATGGGTATTCAGGGCGAGGGTATAGCGAAGGATGTTATAACAGGAGACCCTTTTCCGGATTTGAAAGCCGTAGACAAGAATCGCTTGCGTTCCAGCCTGACATACGAGGTAAAGCCGGAAGAATTCAAGGTGCGGATAGGCACAAACGTTGAATACGCTATTTTCGTGTTTCTGGGTACTGTCAAAATGGTTGCGCGGCCGGTATTGCGGACGATGCTGGCATTGCTAAAGAAAGAACTTCGATAATGGGTGCAGACTTAGGGGCTTTGAAGGTCGGGATTGTCGGTAAGTACAGGGCGGACGGCACGCTTACTACTGCGCTGACCGGAGGTTTACACTGGCTTCTGGGGCCTCAGAATCCCACGTACCCCTATGCAACATATCAGTTCATAACGAACCAAAACGAGTTGACTTTCGTGGAGACTTCGGAATTCACATTGGTCCAGTTCAGTATTTACGACAGAGATCTATCTGACCCGAAAAACACGACAACTATAGACGACGTGTTTAACAAGCTGACCACTACTTTCGACAGAGCGACATTGACGGTCTCTGGAAACAACTTCATTTCGATGGTCAGAGGGATCGACCGGTCGCTCATGATTGAGGATAGCACGCATCAACACACGGTTGACTATATGACGAGGATTCAGAAAGACAGATGAAAAGGGGAAGCCATGAGCCTAACACTGATTCTGGGAGCCAGTAGAAGCGGCACGTCGATGGTTGCTAACCTATGCCAAGCTAACGGGGCGTGGATGGGTGAGGTGACAATGAGCGAACATGACCGATACGATCAATACGAAAACAAAAGCTTCAGACAGTTATGCCGGAACATGCTGGGGATAGATTCTGACCTACCAAAGGCGGGGATGTTCATTCAGTTTAGGGAGTTCTTTGATTCTCTGCCAACAGATAGCGAGCCTGTAGTTCTGAAGTACCCGAAGGCGTTTATGCTGCTGTCGTTTCTCAGGTCAAGGCTTGGGTTGGTGCCAAAGATAATCTACGTGCTACGCAATCCGTGGAAGCGCGGGATTAGTCAGATGCAAAAAGACAACGCCACCTTCACCCAATCACTTGCCGAATGGGAAGGTGCTTATGATACGATGGCGCTCCACACAAAGGGGTTGCCGTTCCACGTAGCCATGTTTGAGCGGTTCTTTATCTCGGCAGGATGCGAGACGAGGCGGATGATAGATTTTATTGGATTGAAGCCAAAACTGGTTGACACAAGCTGCATCGACGATACAAAACGGAGCGCCTGATGAGAATTATACCGGATTTTGCCGCTATACTAAAACGTTATGGTGGGAGTATTTTGCCTGGCGACGCCGAGGTACTTTACGCATCCGCTATAGAAATACAGGCAAAGCGGCTCTTTGAGATCGGATCGAGAGAGGGCGGGTCGTCAATGGTCTTGGGGATGGTTGCCAAAGAAACGGGGGGCAGCCTAACATGTATCGAGCCTGTTGTGCTGGAGAAGTGGTATCGCAATATCCGGGCACTGGGCTTGATGGATTATGTGCATATGATCGAGGCGTCATCTCCCTGGGTGCCTGGCTTATTCCACGCCACTGACGGAATAGATTATCTATTTCTGGACGGCGGCGGGCCGCCAGGTCAACCCCATCATACCAGATGGATGCTGACTGATTACCACTACTGGGAGCCGCTAGTGAGGGGTGGCGGACGAATCGCTTTCCACGATTGGACGGGCGGCGGTGTAGGCCGCGCGCATGTTCGAAGGGCAATCTCTATCATACTGGAAACCGACAACCTGAAAGAAGTGAACAGATATGAATCTACGGCCGGGGGCACTATCGTATTCGAGAAAGAGGCATAGATAATAGGCAAATGAGGGGTTTGGGGTTCTGGAATAGACTGAAAGGGGATAGCGATGGGTGAAATAAATAACACGCCCTGCATTGGTTGTGACAATATACAGGCTCAGAATTTTCCAACAGGGTTAAATTGGTCCGAAAAAAGGTTTGAACTGGACACAGAATCGCAGTGGTGGGACGGTCAAAAGAGGCTTGGTGTTGTAGAGATCCGCTTCTGTCCTGTATGCGGTAAGGATCTCTCGGTTTTCATAGAGAGGCTTCTTCATCAGATAGTGGCTCATTCATAAGGGGGACGTTGTGAACATTCAGATAGTCATGGATGAGGGTATCGGGAACATGGTCAAGATGACACCCGCTATCAGGGGGATCAAGAAGCAGCTTCCAGATGCAAGGATAACGGTATTGTGTAAACCGCCTGCCGACCAGGTAATCCGGGGGTGGGCTTTAGTAGATAAGGTGATCACAGAGCCAGACAATCGTGAGTATGACCTGACGTATATGTCGATCTGGTCTGCCAATTATGCGCAGAAATACAAAGATGATATTTTAGGCAACAGCCGGGAGGTTCGCAAGGTTCCTATACGCTCATTGGAGGTCAACGAGGCGTTCCTTCAGCTTGCGATGGCACAGGAATTTGGTTTTACAGGATCGTTGCCGAAGCCCTATTGTCGATGGACGGTTACGGAGTTACCCTGGAGGCCCGATGCGAAGGTCGCTATCCTTGCTGACACGGCCCATGCTTCTGAAGAATGGCAGCGCAAGCGGTGGAATAAGTATCCCGCATTAGCGAAGCGGCTTATTGCTTTGGGATACACTGTCGTCTTGATAGGCGGACAGACTGAGGCTGATAACTTTGATCATAGAGACTGGCCAGAGGGAGTCATTAGCGCTCTAGGCAAATACTCAATACCCGAAACGGCATACCTCCTGAAGCATTGCGATGTGTTTGTCGGGAACGATTCTGGGCCTGGCCATATTGCAGCGGCTATGGGAACCAGGACGATAGTGCTGTTCGGGGCCACGAAGGTCAGGAAGAACAAGCCGTTGGGTTGTGTAAGCGTGCTGACGGCAAATCTATCCTGTAGCCCTTGCCAATACACGCCTGAGTGGGAAGAATGCTCACGGTGGCGATGTATGGAGGAAATTTCGGTATCTCAGGTTCTCTCTGAAGTGGAGAATCCGGCAACTCAAAGCGATAGGCCGACCATATCGGCATGTATGATAGTCAAGGACGAAGAAAAGAACCTGGGTCGGTGTTTGGAGTCCATCAAAGATCTGGTAGATGAGATGGTAATAGTTGACACCGGATCCACAGACAAGACTGTTGCCATTGCCGAAAGCTACGGGGCGCGGGTGTATCATTTCCCATGGACAGGGAGCTTTAGCGAGGCGCGTAACGAGTCGCTGAAATATCCGACGAAGGACTGGGTATTGTGCATTGACGCTGACGAATGGATCGATCCCGGAGAGATAGAAAAGATACAGAAGGGAATCAAGCGGGTAGAGGATGAGGGCATCCCCATCAATGCTATTATCGGTGATGTCATAAGCGAATTGCGCGGGGGCAGTTCATCAAGGATGCAACGTGAGTTTTTGTTTCGCAGGGGAGTTGTGCATTATGAAAACAGAGTACACAATCAACCTGTATACCCCGGAAATAATCTTATCATTGGTTTGCAGATTCAGCACAGCGGGTATGCTTTATCTTCAGAAGAGCAGGGTGCAAAGCAGAAGCGGACGGAGCTTTTGTTATTGAAAGAACTGGAAGACAAGCCTTTCGATCCACCGGCAACCATGAATATCTTGCGGGTTTATAGAGGGCAGCGCAGATGGGATGATTTGCTGGCAATGAGCGAAGCGTTCTACAAGAAAACTAACGGCACGCAGGTCGGCCCCGTACCAGACCAGATGATACGTATCGACACGATGGCTGCATATCAGGGCTTGGCGGGAGAGTATGACGAACAAAAGAAAACATGCGCTTCTGGTGAAGTCGAGGCGCTAGAGGTTCAGTCGAAAGCCGCCTGGAATAGCGCTGTGTTGGAGGGCGAAGCTTTGTTGGCCAAGTATCCCGACAACTTAGACGCAGCGTTCTACCTCGCGATGGTTTATAGAATCATGGGCAAGCATGAGGAGGCAATAAAGACCTTCGGGCAGTATATAGCCATCCATCGGTCTATTGATCATACTCCTGGCAAAGTCGTTGTCATGCAGGACACCTGGGGAGCGATGGGGCAAGCGTGGAACAACATGGGATTATGTGAATACGAGTTGGGATTTCTATCAAAGGCTGTAATGGATGTGTGGGTGGCGACAGACATCGACCCCGCAAACGAACACTTCGTGAATAACCTGAATACACTTTGGGGTACTGCGATCCGGGTAATGCACGAGACAGGTAAGACGGCTACGGCAAGTATAATGCAATCGAAAGGGGATTGAGGAGTATGAATAATGGCACATGCAAGTGGGCTAACTGGTAATGTTGCCGTGGCCGGAATGGGTACATTGGCTGCGGGTATGAAAGCCTGGACGCTGGACTATACAGGCGAGGCACTGGACACGACCGACTTTGCGGCTCAGCCCTGGCGGGAGTTTATACCGGGCATCAAGGGCTGGTCGGGTACGTTCGATCTGGTATGGGATCCGAGTAATACTTTGGTTCCTGGCGCAACCGCAGGGACGATAACTCTAACGGCGGCAGCAGGCGACACTTATGTCGGAGCCGTCTTGATCACGAGTCAGTCTACGAATGTCGTTGTTGACGGCGGGCCAAACACACAAACGTTTGCCTTCACAGGTAGCGGAGCGTTGGTAATTACGCTGTAATGAGGTGATCACATGGCACACATAAGTGGACACGTAGGTGATATTCGATGGCGCCCGATTGTGTCGGAATCGATCACAATATCTTTTGCTGATACTGGTCCAGATACGATTCTGGACAGTGGGGACGGCTTTGTAACGGCGGGGATCGCTGCGGGCTTTCTGTATACCGTTTCCGGCAGCGGGGCAAACGACGGTAACTATACAGTGGATAGTGTTTTGGCAGGCACGCTGACGCTGGCATCTGCGGCAACTCTGACAGCAGAGGGCGCCGGAGCGACAGTGACGATAATAGCCGCCCTCCCGGGCGTGCAGTTGGGTGGCTTTTTCACCTGGACGCTGGACTATACAGGCGAGGCACTGGACACGACAGACTTCAACGACAGCGGTTGGCGGACGTTCATACCCGGAATTAAGGGATTCACCGCAACGTGCGAGAAGTTCTGGACAACTGCCGAAAACGAAAACGCATGGCTGGCAACTACCAAGTTGGTTCGCTTTTTCGAGCGATATGATGCCACGCCATCTATAACAAACGCGTACTATCATGAAGGCTCACTGGTAATAACAGGGATCTCTCCTGTCGTCTCGGTAGACGGCGGCCCTGTAACGCAGACAATGACGATGACCGGCACGGGTGCGCTGACATTCAATACCAGAACAACTCCGTGGCCTGTTGCTGGCGAGTAAACTAACCGAAAAGGGGAAAGCATGGAACTAAGAAGCGTAACGATGGAGATACAAGGGAAAGACTACACACTCAAAGAGTTGACCGTTGACGGCCTGGCGGACTTCGAGAATTTCGTCAGGTCGCAGCGGCTCAAAATCTTTATGGCTGCTGCGGGAGATATGGAGCCAGAAGAGGTTTCCGCTGCACGCATGGATATTCTGAGGGCGACACTTCGGGGCGCTGATTTGGATTCCGAGATGAATACCATCAACGGCGGCAGGTATATCATATACCTCGCATTGCGAGACAATCCAGGCGTCACACTGGCGAGCATGTCGGAACTGATAACGATGGAGAATCTAGGTGCAATCCTGGACGCAGTCAACGAATTGAGCGCCGAAAGCCCAAACGAAAAAGCGGTGGAGGAAAGCCCTGGGAGCGAATCTTCGTAAAGGCTTTAATCTGCCGCTATTACTCTTGGACACCCGCCGTTGTTGGGGCGCTGTCCTGGCGACTGATACATGATTACTTAGCGCAAATTCCGGGGATTGAAAAGCTGTTTGGTGGCGACGGGGAGCCACAGAAGCAAAGTCCTCCAACGGCTGCGGAATTGGCGAACTTGAACATCACACCGCCGAAACGATAAAGCGGTCTTGCGGGGTACTCCCCTTTCCTTTGCAAGTTCCGCTACTGGCAGGCCGGGGAGCGTTTCTCCGGCTTGCCACTTATGAGGTGATTACCATTCTTATTGCTGAAGCATTTGTTGATCTAGATATAAGGCGCGGAAAGTATAACGCCAGCATAAAGAAGATCAAAGACAACACCAATAGGTCGGTTGGCAGCCTCAAGAAAAAATGGGGCGAGCTGAACAAGGCGATTGACAAGAACGCCAAATCCATACGCGACTTCGGGGCTGCTGCGCTCGGCATGGGTGCGGCTGTCGGCGCGTCTATGGGGTTGTTGACTAGATCGTTTATTTCCGGAGCCGTTGAGATGGAAAAAATGATGAAGGGGTTGACCTCTGTTGCGGGCGGGGCGCAGGCGGCGCAAGAGCAACTCAAAGAGTTTCGCGAAGTGGCTAAACTTCCGGGGCTGGGACTAGGCGAGGTTGTCAAAGCCGCAATCAATTTGCAAGCTGTCAGATTCAGCGCAGAAAAGGCGACTTTTTTCATATCTGAGATGGGCAATGCTCTGGCGACTGTAGGTAAGGGGAGGCAAGACCTGGAAGGCGTCATTCGCGGAATGCAACAAATGCAGTCGCGAGGGAAAGTTCTTGCCGAAGAGATAAACCAGATCAGCGAACGCGTGCCGCAATTCAGGGCCGCCATGCTCGATGCCTTTGGAACGGCTACGTCTGAAGAAATACAAAAACTAGGGATTACTGTCGAAGAATTCCTCGATAGGACGGTTGCTGAACTAGCCAAACTGCCGCGCGTGGCCGGCGGCACGGCAAACGCTATAGAGAATCTTACAGACTCCTGGACGGCGTTGCGTGTCGAGTTAGGGAATGAATTACTTCCGGTGTTTACAAAAGTCATCGACGCGTTAGCGGGTACAGTGTCTAAACTGAACGAGTTGTCGTCAACACAGAAAAGAACCATTGCGTGGAGTGTGGCTGTTACGGCTGCAATCGGACTGGTAACTGCTGCTTTGGGTGGACTGACGTTAGCCGCTCCTGGGGCGATTGCCGGTATCAAGGCAATCAGGGTGCTTCTTGTGGGCTTACCTGCGCTGGCTCCTATAGCGTCTGGGTTGGTAGGCGTCGGTGCTGGATTTGCAGCCGTAGCCGCAGGAATAAAGCTGTTTGATGCAGCAAGACAGCGCGGAAAAGCTGATGTCAGCGAAGATATAAAGCGGAGAGATGAGTCTGTCGCAAGATTAAAGGCGGGTATTGAAAAAGAAGCGGCATTGATTAAGCGCCTCAATGAGAGTATAACCAAGTTTGGCCCCCATAAAGCTTGGCAGGAGACCCTCGATCGTTCTGTAAGGCGACTCGAAGGGTACCGCAAAGAAGTTGATCGGCTTGGTGGAGATATATTCGGCATACTGGAGAAGCGCCGAGCCGGCGCTGCGGCTGCTGCCAAGACAGGGCTTGATGACGAGCTGGCAAACGATCTAAAGAAATTAACAGATGCCTTCAACGAGGCGTCGGGAACGGAAACCTCCGGAGCCCTGGGCTTCCTTGATCAACTTGAGAAATTGCCTACTACAGCAGCCAGAACCGCCGAGGCTGTCGACCGTATATCGAAAATGATCGAGGATATGGAGGGCTTTAGGCCAGAACCGACCTCGTTTAAGCGCCAAGTCCTTATAGACGAAGACATTATCACATTCGGCGATATATCCCCAGCAGCCTTAAAAGCCAATAAACAGCTTTCCGAGTTTTCTAAGTCAGTAAAGGTGTTCGGTAAGGATATTGGAGAAAGTCTTAGGGCTATATTCGTTCCTGTCAGAGATGCCGATTTTTTCGCAAGGATATTGAAGGAGAGCGAAGAGAGGCTAGCGAGAGAGCTGAAGACGCAGGGCGAGTTTGGTGCTCGTTCGGAAGAATTGACAAGACGAGATAACGCCAGAATCCAGGCAGGTCGAGAAGAATTAACGGCACTCGAAAAGACAGAACTCGAAAAGGCTACGGCGTTTTTTAAGGAACACGGCAAGTCGAGGGAGCGGGCAACCAGCCGACTGCTAAAACGTCTCACACAGAACGAGCGCGACTTCTTCAGAGTATCCACCAATGAGCAGAAACGCTTCACCGACATGACGTTTGAGGAACTTGCCGAAGTACGCGATATATGGGCAAGGGCGGGGAACGAGATCGGCTCGGGGTGGAAGGCCGCTCTGATAGATATAGGCAACCGCACGGTGGACTGGAGAAGGACGGCAACAGACGCGCTAGGAATAGTCGAGACGGCGTTCCAGGATCTAGCAACGGGGTTACTGAAGGACATATTCACAGACGACTTTGAGTTTAGCTGGAAGGCTATCTGGTCGGGGTTGGTGGATGCCGCTCTTGAACAAATTGGTAGGTTGATCGGGTCGGCTGTTTGGGCGCAGCTATTGGACGGGCTCACGTTTATCAAAACTTCCATATTTGGCGACGGTGCGGCTACAGCGGCTGGCAGCGCAGCAAGCGGAATAATATCAGGCGGCGCGGCAGCGACAACCGGCGGTGCGATAACGGGTGGCGGTACAGGCGGTGGGTTGTTATCATCAGTATCTAACGCCGTTACGGCATTCGCTTCCGTTGCTCTACCCGTAGCCGTGGTTACCGGATTCTTCGTTACATTAGGTTCGGAAATCAAGCGCCACATTGACTTCCAGAAAGAGTTTAACAGGATTCTGGAAAAGAATAACGGCATCATGGAGGCATCGACTCAGCGCGGTATCGGCGGGGTTGGCAGGACGGGTATACCAACGCGAATACGAACACGCGCCACACTACCGACTACATTCGGGAATATCAAAGCCGGGTTAGAGCCGGGCTTCGAGCTTGGGGGGCAGGCACCTATAACCTCGCCGCTGACGGGCGAACCCGCCGGAGCAACTCCGTTTGGTCTGGTAAAATCGGGAAGGTTCCAAGTGTTTACAAGAGCCCGTGATACCACTCCACCGGTGGGCTTCACTTCTGGAGCAGGGACCCCGACGTTAGCGCCGGCGGGTGGTGGCCAATCCAATCAGCCCGTGACGATCAACCTGAACGTCAATGCACAGTTTCCGAATGCGGATCTAAGAAGTGTCACGCAAGCCACGTGGGATAACGTGTTCAATGAGAAACTAATCAACTCATTCAGAGTGGCGATAACAGAGAATCGTATGCCTGAGTTGATAACTGTTTAAGGAGTAGACATGGCGGGTACACAAAAACTGAAGGTTGGTGGGACGACCATAACGCTTTCTCCGATGCGGGGATACGTCCAGCCAGACGATAATAACAGGGTGATCAATACTGCTTTGGATGGCACGCTCTATATCTCTGACTTCGGAGCTAAGGGGCAGTATGAGATACCCTGCGCTCTATCCACAACCGATGGGAAGCAGATCAATACCTGGTTTAGCGCTATGAACACCATAATTTTCTTTGACGACTTTGACGCCGCCCCTTCCGGTAGTATCAACACTCGGATCATAAACCCCGCCCGTCCAATGGAGAAATGGTTTGATACTGGTTGGGATACGGCGGTATCGAAATACCGGGGCACAATTATTTTAAGGCAAATCTAATGATCACGAATAGCACGACAGTCTATGCCGAACTGAATGGCGCTACGCAGTATTTCTACAGGTCTAATGCGGACTTCCCGGAAGCCTCCATTGTGGGCGATATGACAATTCAACTATGGATAAAGCCTGTCAATGTTAGCGGTAATAAGCAACTTGTCACGAAATCCAAGGGAGTAACAGACGACAGGAGTTATATTACTCAGCTATCGGGTGATGAGATCCGCGTCAGGATAAGCTCTGACGGCCTCCTAGGAACGTTTAGCAGCGAGACAACAACGGGCATGAATATACAGGCGGGCGTATGGACGCACGTCGCTATGGTATATGACGCCAGCCCGGGGACGGTGGACTGCTACAAGAGCGGATCGTTTGTTGAGCAGCAAACAGGGCATCCGAATAGTATTGCCAATAAAGCGGCCTTCTTCGCCGTGGGATTTAACGACACCGGCGGGGCTGTTTTCTTCGAGGGCGGAATGGACGGCGTGGCTATTTTTGACGACAAGCGCACCGCTGGCGAGATCGCTGCCTCGGCAGCCGACCGCGAAGAGGATCTGTCAGGAGCCGGAAATATAATCGCTCAGTGGCAATTCAACGATGCCGCCGCCGCAACTGCAATTGATAATTCTCAGGGCGATGCTGGGCGCGATTTGACACCTTACGATGGCGGGGACACAACTTTTTCAGGTATGCGGTCGGCGACATTAAGCACCGGTTTTATCGCAAAACTACAAGCTAAAGCGAATAATCCGCGCGTACGGTTTGTGTTCGATGGTGATGATACACTCGATTCTCAGGTGTTGGGCGTAACTCAGATCCATAGAGACACGCGCCTGTCTACGGGAACGACAAAGGTCACTGTCTCGAATGCGGATCAGGCCTGGAATATCTTTCTGAGTGACCCCACGAACATGCACAGGACGGCTTCGGTATCTCTTTATTGGCTGGGAGATACAGAATACATGCCGCTCATGACCGGGACTGTTGAGCGCGTGGAATACAGAGACCCCGACATAAACATCTTCATCAGGGATCGGATGTCCGCCATGCTGGGCTTTCCTTTAGGGAGCGGTCAGGCGGTCCAGGATTACTACACTACAGGAGCGTGGAACGCCGCCGACCTGGTATGGGAGATACTGACCGATGTCGGGGGGCTAGACGCCACAGCGAACAGCACAAATACAGACATTGATTATGACCGTTGGGTGGAGTGGAAGTCGTTTCTCTCCGGGCGCGCCTCCTCGATTAAGGCGCGCTTCACAGGACATTCTATTCAGACAGCACTCCTGAACATTGCCACGCTCACAGTATCGTGGATATGGGTGAACAACGAGGGGAAGTTTAGCTTTGCGCCCAACGACCTCCCAACGACAGCACTCACAGAGAGCGACTTTCTGAAGATGGATGTTGACGAATCAACAGACGCGATCATCAACAGATACGAAGTATATTATGGCTTTGATGTGGATAACGGCAACTTTCTGGTGACGCCAGAAGTACAGGAAAACGCTGACAGTCGCACGGATTATGGCGCCCATGACTTCACCGTCGAAGACCGCATTGTTTGGCATACGAACTCCGCAAGCGCATCTCCAGCAGCTACACGCGCAATCGCCTTGAAGAAAGACCCGATTTTGTTAGCGATAATCACGTCGCCATTTTATCATTATCGTTTACAGATTACAGATAATTTGACACTTACCGAGGCGCATAAAGGGTTAGTGGCTGAGGGAGCACGAATAAACGAGTTAGACATAGACATCAGTAACGCTACAATAGTCCATAAAGCGTTTTTCCGGCAAAGTTAGGACGATATGCTACAACCAATAGATTTGACAGCACACGTCAGAGACCCACACGCACACCAGGCAGCCATCGCTGGAGCGACAGGCGATGAAGGTAGCACCGGCTTTCAAGGTGATCAAGGTTCGACTGGCGATACGGGACTTAAAGGCGACACTGGTTTTCAAGGCGACCAGGGTGATACCGGAGACCAGGGAGTTCAAGGCGATCAGGGTGATACCGGAGACCAGGGAGTTCAAGG
>SDBU01001231.1_pt1 | contig 37301 bp, 20 predicted proteins | sample 2277071 | NCBI WGS metagenome assembly SDBU01 (sample SAMN10397929, study PRJNA504765) | marine sediment metagenome | isolation source: marine sediment core GS08_GC12, 126 cmbsf | place: Arctic Ocean: Gakkel Ridge, Loki's castle | collected 2008 | reverse complement strand
ACTAGCACTGGGCGATACCGATGGTGATATCGAAGGCGAGATACTTGGCGAAACCGATGGGCTAATCGATGGAGAGATGGATGGAGAAATACTAGCACTTGGTGAGACAGACGGGCTAATTGAAGGAGAGATGGAGGGTGACACAGACGGGCTAATTGAGGGTGACACAGACGGGCTAATCGATGGACTGACCGATGGTGAGATTGAGGCTGAAGGGGACACACTTGGGCTGATAGATGGTGAGATTGATGGTGATATTGATGGGCTAATGGATGGGCTAATGGATGCTGAAGGAGATACAGACGGTGATATTGACGGTGAAATAGAAGGGGACACACTGGGACTAATGGAAGGGGAAATAGATGCTGAAGGTGATACAGAAGGAGAAATTGAGGGAGATATAGAAGGAGAAATTGAGGGAGATATAGAAGGACTGATGGAAGGAGAAATACTTGCACTAGGTGATACTGATGGTGAGATAGAAGGAGAAATTGAGGGAGATATAGATGGACTGATGGAAGGAGAAATACTTGCACTAGGGGATACAGATGGGCTAATGCTAGGAGAGATAGATGGTGAAATTGATGGCGAAATCGACGGACTAATAGATGGTGAAAAAGATGCACTTGCAGTAGTTGCCTGTCTTATGGCAACTGTTATTGCATACCAAGTTCCAGAATCCCAAGTAGTAAAAGATGGAGGATTTTCATCACCAGCAGTAGCTTTTTCATAAGTAGCACTAGCTTGTGTGTGGTCAATAGTATCATTGCCCTCTTTTTGTAAGAAATTAGTATATCCAGCTGGAGTCGTAACGGCATCATCATCAACATTGTCGCCCATCAAAGCACCAACCAGAACCCAAGCACCATCTGTTTGAGTAGTTATTAACGGAGCATCGGGATTGGTACTTGTGGTTTCTCCTGCGGTTGTTGTAGTTTGGTCTAAAACTTGAGAAGTATCAACACCCCTTAAAGCATAAGCAATATTTGTTGTGTCAGTTGTGGCAGCACCATCTCCCGATGTTACGATGGTAGTATCAGGAGTTGCTCCCACAACTTTATACCAAGCACCAAAAGAAGGTTTTTGTGAACCTGTGCCTGTATGAACTGTTATCTCTGTATAGCCTGGAGAAGTCATCGCTGGAGCCACGCCATTAACATAAGGCGCACCACCAAATACTACAATTACATCGCCTTCCTGAAGTCCCCACAATGAACAGCTGATGCTTGCATCAGCACCATTGTTACCTGAATCTGTACCTGAACCTACTAATGTTATTGCCATAGATATTTTCCTATTTCCAAATGATCTGAAGCACCCCGGTGATAGGGTAACCAGGGTATGTAATAGTGCTTTACTTTAGACATTGTATTGCATCACAAACAAGCCGTGATTTGCGACGGCTAATAACTTTCTACATTATAATCATAAAAATAGTTGAAATCCCAAGCAAAACTATAAGAAGTTAGTGTAGGTTGTAGGTTGTAGGAAGTAAGAGATAAGTGGTAAGTAATGGAGAATAGGGATGACTTACTATAGATTCAAGAAAGCCCCCTGCAAAGCGGGGGGATGAATTGAACCTAGAGCTATCATCTTCCCTTCGGGGCATTTAAAAATGCCACCAGTGTAGTGAATGATAGTGAACGGTACTGGTGGAAGATGTTACTTCAGCTTCTTAATATAAATTTTCAAGTTTATTTGGTCGTCGGCATAATAAATAATGCCCTTAGAAGGTTCGATAGAGTAAACAGTACCATGATTACTTAGACCATCAGTTAGTTTTTCTTTGGACCGATCTACCACATCAAGGAGAATGAGTCTTTTCCCCTCTGAAATTTGTATAAAGTTGCTGGATTTTTCCATCTGAGGCTCACCTCGATACTGGCCTGATGCTTGGTAGACGAAATGGGGCAAGCGCTCAGTTGGTTTAATGTCAGGCTTTTTGTCTATGAACTTGAAATCGTTTTTCTTTAGCGTCTTTAAATCTTCCTCAGTCCAACCTTTGACCGGCCAAAACTTTTCCAACAGCCACGATAGCGGACGAACCTGTTTTGGCCATTTATTGTTGAAAAACAAATCTTTTGCGTAAGCTTGTGCCTTTTTTTGATCCTTATTGGACATAGAGTAGGGGAAGCTGAAATCTCCTCCTTGAGTCCTAAACATATGTGCATACCAGGTTTTGTGATTGACTATGACACGACTACCTGAAAGCCAGGTTTTGCATGCCACCTCAATTCCCTGCGATCCCCAGCCGCCGAACTTCTCATCACAAACTCCAAGTTCCCAATATCTTTTGCGGGTGAGCATCCAGCATGAACCTTGGAGCGACATAGTTTCGGTTAATCTCTTTTCTTTTTTGTTTTTAATATATCGGGGTCTGTGCTTCCAATCCTCAAAATATTGAAAGTGGGGAGTTGGGTCAAAGCAGTAAGAGGTGCTTTGGGGGTTATGTTTTCCAATCCAGAGCATTTTTTTTCTGATTTTGTCACCTTTGCCGCAATCTTCGCATTTTTCCGGTGTTGGACCTTGGTACTTTTTCCATCCACAGTGGTAGCATTTCCAGTCGTATGCCCACAAATTTCGCATTATCGGTGTCATTGTTACGTTGCCACCAGTTTTTTTGAATGCTTCAATCATTTTACGGTCAAACCCTTTATCAAAGGAACAATGTGCATCACACTTCATCACATATTTGGCACGGCTTAGCCTACAGGCAAGATTGGTTGATGCACGTTGACCAATACTTTTGCTTAGGATTATCACATTAACACGATCGTTTTGGGGAATGGGAGGATCTGCTAGTCCGCCATCAAAAACTGCAATAACTTCCGTATCTGCTTCAATGTTATTTAAGATATCTTCTATGGTGCGGGCCAAAAACATCTCGTTTCTGGCTGGTATTAATATTGAAAGGTCTTTTGCTGACATAGTGTTTCTTTAGCGCTAGAATACCAGAAAATTGTGGTTTGTGGAAGTTAAGAAGAATGACATTATTAGTTATTTATAAAGATTAATTAATTTACTCAGGTTCCAACCTGGAATATTTTCCATGCCCGTTTCTTTCCAACCCTTGGCGTACTTTTTGTTCCTAAAGTCATCAACCGACCACTTGGACAAAGTGATATTTGCATTGTGCCGAATACAGATGTTGGGAAATTCAGACTGGTAGTTTTCCTTAAGATAGCCTTTGGGTTCGTAATGACGGTTGAACCCATCCTTTTCAATCTCTGCCACCCGTTGTTTGAAAAAATTATAAAACCAATCCCTTGAACCGGACATCCCCGACAGCTGTTGCAAGTCATCTGTCCAAACGCAATGGCCGTCTGACCATCTTAACTTCCAGACGTTGGTGTTAAAGTAAAAAACATCATCCTTAGCCGGAGTGAAGTCAAAATGCGTTGGGTGATACAAGACATCACTTTCTGCCAAAAAAGCATAATCCGATTGACATGCCTCTAATCCCATCAGGATTTGTTTATGCATTGTTAGAGGACTTCTCTTACCATTCATCCTTAATCTCGTACTCCCAAAGTCCAAGTCCATATTTAAAGAGACAGAGATAATAGGAATATCAACCTTCGAGAGTTGCTTTCGACACCCCTCGTCAATTTCGGGTTTATGTGTATTGCATGTATAGTAAACGGTTGTTTTCATCTTTTGAACCAGAACCATGATCTGAATTTATCCCGTTTTTCCCCAGGGCGTGGATGCCTTCTGCCTAGAACATACCACTTAGGGATTTCCATAGCCGCCGTATAGGCTTCGACAACGTATTTGACATCACAATACCCACCAGGTCTATTTTTAAAAAACATATAATCGTGCCCGGAAATTGTTCCACCCTTTCTTACTTTCTTGGACCACTCCCAAATATCCTCAGCAACATACTTGAAACTATGATTACCATCTATGTATACAAAATCTATACTTTCATCCTCAAAATCCTTCACGGCTTCCATTGAAGTTTTTCTAATGATGGTATACTCATAAGGTGCTAAAACCTTTTTTGCAATTTTATAAGTATCTTCAATAACATTTTGCTTACCATACATGACACAATCCTCATAGTATAAGTATGGATCTACTCCATATAGCTTAAGACCACTTTTTGCTAAAGTTTCTCCAAATTCTCCTTTCCAGATACCTATTTCGACGCCAGCCTTGTACCCCATATCTTGAAAAAATTCTGGGAAATCATCTCTATTGCAATCTGGTATTGCTACTTTTGTTCCTTTTAGTTTTAATCCGTCTATAATTTTCATATTATATTTTCCTTACAATTGCACTTTTATAGCCCAAGTGCTTCAGGATGGCATATCTATGATTACCGTCTCTTATTTTACCCTCAGAAGTAACTATTAGCGGTTGTAATATCCCATTTTTTTTTATACTTTCATAAAGTTTAGCCTTTTTACTAATATATTTTTTTACTGAGTCATCAGACCAATGTCTAGAAGATTTTCTGTATTTTCTCATCCACCTATAATAATCAGTATCATTATAATCAATTCCTCTATTCAACTCCTCATAAAAGCCATCTTTAACCTTGCTGTCAGAGCTCAACTCATTCAAGATAACTCTTTCCAGGTACGGACTCTTAAAGCAAAGTCCCCAAACCTCTCTAGGACAAGGATCCCCTTCTAGTGGGATATTTGAAATACACCCAACCTCTTCCCATAGTTGAAAATATTTACGAACTTCTTTTGGGTAAGATCCTGCTTTTTCTAATTTCTCTTTCCGCTTTTTTGTAGTAACAACTACAACATATCGCATCTTCCCAATTGCCTCGTCAATATAGTTTATCCATCTTTCAACATCAATATAATAATGTAAATTCGCAAAAACTATATAATCTGATGTTGGCAAATAAGGCCATGCTCTTTCTAAATTGTTGTGATGTATTTTATATTTACCATTAACTCTTTTTTTATATGCTTCAGCACGTAAGTATGCTTTTTTATTAGAGTCTATTCCCATAACTTCACTAAAACCATGCTTCTCAGCTTCTTCTAGAAAAATTCCAGCATTACATCCGATGTCGATAAAAGAAAGATCGCTACAGTCACTAGGTAGAAATGGTGCTACAAAATTATCCCATTTACCTTTACCCCAAAACTTACTACCCAACTCCTGCCTATTACGATCAGTCATCGGATTTCCACTTACATATTGATATGTATCAAATTGTCTCATTTGTTTTATGCAAATTTCTTTCTCATCTCCCTAGCGTGGCCCCACTGGGGGAGATTGTTTGCCCTTTTTGGCTTAAATTCATTTATAGTTTTCATATTTTTTTTACATTTATATATACTATGCAACCATGACCCACTCGGAGATAACCATTCATCTTCTAATGTTATTGAATAGTTTAGTTTCTTTGCCAATCTTGATACCTGATCTTTAGTATTTTGAACAACGCCATAAGTATCTTTAAGAGCATATCTATTGTCTTTTGAAACAAAATACTTGGGAGCAATAATCATTGTAAATACCACAACTCCACCTCTCCGGATGATTGGATTTAACTTTTTTAATATCTTTTCAGTCTGTTCTATTTTAAGATGAGTAAATATACTCATTAAAATAACAGTATCTACCAGCTCTGTAGCCTCTTTTTCTATTGGTTCTCCAATAAATCCAAATTTTACTCTCTTATCATGACCATAACTATCATTTGCTCTTTTTATACACAATTCTCCATGTTCACTCTTTGGCTCTATTCCATAATAGGTAAAATTTATTAAATGTTGACTTAAAAAATTCGCATACTTTCCTGGACCACAACCATAATCTAGAACTTTCATATTATTCTTAAAAATATTACCCATAACAGAAGAACAGGCTGCAAAATATATAGGTTTTCCGTGTTTAAAAGTCCTTTTACCTATGGGTTTATATTTTTCTTTACTCCAATTCCTTATATACAAAATATCAGTATCCTTTCATACAAACCTCTTTCTCATCTCCCTAGCGTGGCCCCACTGAGGAAGATCATATGCCCTAACGGGCCAGGCGCGTTTCCGGTGTCGCTTGCATGCTTCATCTACGGACTGTTCGTGGTAAAAACTAACTACAGGCACTTTAGTATAAAAAGACCTGCTTTCTAATTTGTCGTATTTCCGCATTCTTAAAGATGACCCTAGCTCCTTAACACAATAACCCTTCAAATCGGGATCAGCCTTTATCCTTGTTTCCATTGCCTTGATTACCAATTTCCTTGTACCGATCAGCAATCCGTTGCCAGGTCTTGGCTTGTAGAAGTAAAACGGCTCACCCCAGGTAAACAAATGCCAACGGTTGAAGTTGTAATAAAACCCAGGTTCTGACGGTCTAAATTCAAAGTGTTCTCTGGGGTAGAGAGTATCATCATCAACAGTTGCAATATATTCCGTTTTCGCTAGTTTCGCTCCCCGCAACATCTGTCGATAAAGATTGGCAAGGCCGTATTCTTTCTGAATTAAATTAGTTCCCCAGTTCAAAGGCTTGTTGGAGATGGTAATTATCGGTGTGTCTCCAATTGCCTTGGAAATAACCCGGCGATGGTAGGTTGCCCACTTTTTAGGAACACGGTTAAAAGTCATCATAATCACTGTCAAGTCTTTCATATTTTGTTTAAGATTAATCGATAGTGGTCTTTGGCTGTTTTGCTTAAGCCAACCTTTTTATACAACTTCTTGGCTGCCAGATTGTTCTTGTTAACAACTAGTTCAACTGAATCCACGTTTTTCTTTTTGGCAAGGGCAATCGCCTTTTCCATCAGTTGGGTACCGATCCCTTGGTTACGATGTTTTTTTGCCACCCTCACGCGATCGACAATCATTACATTTGCCCGGCCATTGTAGTAAAAGGTACATAAACACGACCCGTAGTCGACTTTTAACTTTATTTGTTCCATCGTTTCAATACCTTGGCAATATAATTGATATCTTTTAAGGTAACCTTGGTGTGCAAGGGGAGGTACAGGTATTTGTTTTCTAATCGGTTCATATTGGGCAAGTTCTGTCGCTTACCCCCAAAAACTTTAAAAACATCGTTCCTTAGTTGAACAGGGTCGCATTCCACCCCATTTTTTCGCAAGTGGTCGATTAAACTATCTCGGTGATCGGAAATAATTGCTATAAGCCAGTAGGACCCGCCGTAAACTGTCCTGAATTTTAATTTTTTGGCATAAGCCCGGCAGAGGGTTCTTCGGTGTTCTAAAATTTCGTCCGTATGCTTTAATCCCACCAAGCCAAGGGTGGCTGCAATATCGTTCATATGGTATTTATATCCTGACTCCTCAATTTCCTGACTCATCTGGTGCTTAACGATACTTCGCCAGTTTGCCCTTTTTTTAGCTTCCCGGTCAATGCCGAACCAACGAAGCAGCTTCGCCCGCTCGTAAGTCTTTTTGTTCCTGGCCACCAGCATGCCTCCGTCGCCAGTTGTAAAGTGTTTTATTGCTTGGAAGGAATAACAAAGATAATCACCATGATCTTCTCTTATCCCCAGTGATTGGGCGGCATCCACCACTACGGGAATCTTGTGTTTTTTCGCCAACTTATAAATTCTTTTATCCACTTGCAGGCCACCAAGATTGACCACAACAATCGCCTTGGTCTTTTTGGTGATTTTTCTTTTAACTTCCTCGTAATCTACTAGCAAATCATCATTAATATCCAAAAACTTTATCTTTGCCCCTCGTCTAAGCAGGGGGATATTGGTTGCAGTGCAAGTAAAAATCGCTGACAAGACCTCATCTCCTTTGCCGATGCCAATCAGATGGTAGGCTAACTCCAAAGCGGACGTGCCGCTGTTTACCGCTAGGCAATACTTATAGCCAAATTTGTTGCCAAATTCCTTTTCAAATTCGTCCACCTTCGGCCCCTGTCCGATCCACCTAGTGTCGAATGTCTCAGAAAGGGCTTCAATCCATTTTTCCTTGTATTGTTGCGGATGAAATAATAAAATTTTCATAGCCCAAATCTCCTCATCAGCCAGTTTAGATCATGACCCCGATCTCTCCAGCGATTATTTAACCAGAAATCCTTTGAATATCTGTTGCCTTTTTTAACCCCATAAGGACTGACCACTCTTTTAAATCTCCTATGTTTGTGGGCGTACCAGGTTGTCTTGTTAACTATTACCTTGCCGCCTCCAAGCCAAGTCTTTAAAGCCAATTCAATCGCCTCTTGGGCAAAAGGCCCATATCCTTCCTCCTGCAATCCGCCTAGCCAACCCCAGTGTTTTCTTGACATTAGGTAGCATGAACCTTGAAAAACCATCGTTTCGTCAATGGGGGTGTGCCGTCTTTCTCTTGCCCGGCTTACCCATTTCGCCCCACCAATTTTATCTGGGTTATTTATTACTAATCGTTCATAGTCGATTGGTGAATTACCGATTATTTTCCACTTCTCTACATCTAATTCATACCGACGGGGAACCACAATCCAGTTATCTTCGATTTTTGACAATAACTTGGTGTCAAAACCATCATCAAACATACAATGTTCATCCGATTTTAATATATAATCGCCATTTGAAACTTCTACCCCCTTGTTAACTGTTTTCCGTAAACCCAGCCGTTCCCTGTTATAAACAGGCTTGGCATTCTTGACCGTACCGTCAAAACCATCGAAAACAACAATAATCTCATACTCACCCTTAGCTTTTTTTCTAATATCATCTACTGTTTTTTGTAAGCAAGGATCGTTTACGCTGGGGATAATAATTGATAACTTCATAGGACAAACTCCTTAACAATTTCACTAACCTTCATCCTTCTACCAGGCACATTCATCTCACAGCTCCAATCAGGGATCATACTTATCCAATAATCAAATTCGTCCCTGTCGCAGATATATCTGTAAGCATCCTGGATATATAATTCTTTCCCTTTCTTTTTCCTGTTTCTAAGGTAGTTTATAAGGGTGTGTGGATTCGTCCCCCAAGCGATGTTCCCCAGACGTATTATTGTCCATGTCTTAAAGCCCTTTACCAGCTTTTCCATATGACGTTTGTGTTTTGCATACCGGGTGTTTAAATAGAAAACACATAGGGAACTAATATAGACAATATGTTGATTTTTATCTTGTTTTAAGAGTAAATCAGCCTCTCTTTTATATTCCGAATCTCTGGCTTCTAAGCTGTTACTGACGCCAGAAGCAAAAAACAGTAAATCATCCCGTTTGGGAAGTGCTTTAGCAATGTCACCATTTCCTACGATCATATTCTCCACTTATGCCTAACGTCATAACAATAGACACTTATTATCCGTTATAGTATATGTCATGTAAGACTTTCAGTCCTTGTGCTGTTGTGAGTTTTGGTACTTGGTACAATATCCTTCTGTTTGCAATTCGTCAATAACATTTTCCCGCCACAACCCAATCCACTTCCCAAGAAGAATTTCAGTTTACTTTGTGGTGGTTTTATTGGTTTTGATCCAGCCAGGCTTCCGGAAAGTTCTTTGTCACTTCAATATTATCGAACACTTGGCTAGTACGTGCTCCGTGATGTTTCACCCACTTGGCCATTTTACCCAAGCCTTCTTCCAAGCTGTGAGGTGTATGTTGCCCAAATACGGTTTGCACTTTCTTGTGGGATGAATATGCATGCAAGACTTCGCTCCGCGCTGGACGATGTACGATGTCCGGCACTACACCCATTGCTTTGGCAACCGCCTCCACCAGCTCATTTACGCTGTGGGATTGGTCTGCACCAATATTAAAGATCTGGTTGTACGCTGATGGCACTTCGATCGACTTGGCTATGATTGACGAGATATCACCGATGTAGCTAAAAGCGCGTGTTTGGGTACCGTCACCAAACACGGTCATCGGCTTGCCCTGCAAGACCTGGTTCATAAAAATGCCGACAACGTTGCGGTATTTGTCACCAATATTTTGGCGTTCGCCATAGACATTGTGCGGACGAAAAATTATAAAATCGAGATTGAACATCTCCTTATTAACAACCAGCTCTTGCTCAACTGCCAATTTCGCAATCCCATATGGGTCCTCTGGGTGGGTTGGAATTTCCTCGGTCATAGGCAATTCCGGGCTACTGCCATACACGGCTATTGAAGAAGTGAAAACGAAACATTTTACTCTAGTATTGATGGAGGCGTTGATCAAATTTACACTGCCAATGAGGTTGTTGTTGTAGTTGAAGCGTTTGATAAAGTGGCTCAATCCTTCTGCGGCGTAGGCAGCCAAGTGAAATACGTGGTCAAATTGTGTGCCCTTGAACAAATCATCCACCATTCCGACATCGTTTATGCTGCCTTGGACAAGCTTAGCCCCATCGACGACATTTTCGATGAAACCACCACTTAAATCATCCAAAACGGTTACGCTGTGACCACGCCGTACGAGTTCCTCCGTAACATGGGAACCAATAAACCCCGCGCCACCTGTGACAAGAATATTGCTCATATAATCCTCCATTTCTATGACAACTGCATCAAGGCGAGCACCCCAACCATTTTGGGGCTATCTCCTTGTTATAATAATCCTTCCATGTTTCGTAAGCATATCTAACACCATGTTCCCAATCCTTACGGCTGTGCTGGTGGGTCCTTGGGAAACTAACGTGTTTATGTGCAAACCAAGTATTTTTGTTGACCATCAGCTTTCCTCCTTTCTGCCAGGTTTTAAACTGCATTTCGTGTGAATCTTGATACATTGTTCCATAGTTCTTGGTATCAAGCTCTACTATTACATCTTCCCACCACTTTTTTGGCATAAACCATACCGAACCCTGCATGGCCATAGTTTCATCTATCATAATGTCTTTGCGTTGCCTTGCGCGGCTTTTCCAAACTCTCCCCTCAAACTTCTTTAATCCATTTCCCATGTCTCGAACCTTTAATTTTTCATAATCAACAGGAGGAGTATCCATTATTTCCCATTTTTCAGTATCCAAATAGTAACGTCTTGGGGTAACAATCCAGTTTGGTTGACAATCGCGAGCCAAAATAACGTCATACCCTTTACCAAAGATACAATGCTCGTCTGTTCTCATAAGATATTTGCCTTGAGATATTGCAACACCAGCATTAATTGCGCCCCTCATGCCTAGATTTTTCCCAAGATGAAGAACTCTCACCCTTTCGTCATTTTTTATCGGTGTTTCTGGCCAATAACCGTCAAGAATAGCAATAATCTCTATTTCTCCTTCGGCATTTTCAAGAAGAGAATCAATAGTCTCATGGAGCAGGGGATCTTTATAAGATGGAATTATGACTGAGAGCATATTGTTTTAAATCGATATATTTTACTATCGCTGCCGATTATATCATCCCGTACGAAATAGGCAACGCTTCAAGCGATACTTGATGTAACGCTTGCCTTTGCATCATCCTTTCAGGAATAGGAAGCGGCTTCTAACGGGGCCGTATTATCTCCTCGAAGCTTCTTCTCCTTCTTCCAAATTTTTCTCCCACAGGATATCCCAGAGGTATTACCGCAATCGGCTTCAAATTCTCTGGGATTTTTAATAAATCCTTGATTCTTTTCTCTCTGAATGCCCCAATCCAAACTGAGGCTAGTCCTGCATCAACAATAGCCAATTGAAGATAGGCTCCAAATATTGTTGCGTCTTGGATTGCATACAAGCTTCTTCCTCGCTCTCCATATTTGGCGGCGGACCTTTTTGGATCTGCACAAATTACTAAATTTAACGGAGCCTCTATATTGGTTACTTTTTCTTTAGTGATAACCACTTTATATGATTGGAGATTGCCAGCAGAAGGTGCTAATTTAGCCAGGTCAATTATTTCCCTAACTATGTTTTCGGGAACCTGAGTGGGCTGAAACTGCCTCATCGAATATCTTTTTTCTACTACTTGTTTAAACTCCATTATCTTCTTAAAAGATATTAACAATAACCAATATTTTTTTTAAAAAATATTGTGGAAGTAGTCGTACTTAAGGCGCTTGCGGTTGGTCCAATTGTCGTTAAAGTTTGATTCTCCTTTTGCGTAGCGGAAAGAACCGCCATCTGGATCTTCTTTCATAATATACCAGGCACCGTCCTTGTCGGTAAATCCGTAAAAAGAGATAAAGTTACCATCGATTTCAGAAATTTGATAGCTGTCTGTGGGCTGGCGCTCAGCTGGGTCAATTTTTTTACCGGCACTATCCTTAAGAGTAGACTCTGCCTTATTTCCGAAAAGTGATGGCCCGGAGTTTTTGGAAAAAATTGAGAAGAGGAGAAAGGAAATCCCGGCGGCTCCAATCATCTTGAGAAAATCTCGTTTGTCGATATCCGTAATGCCCCTATCTTCTCTCTGGGGTTTGGCCGTTTCGACTTCGACTTTTTTTGCTGGTTTCACTGGTAGTTGGACTGTGATTGCTGGAGCCTTCTTGGTTTTGCGTACAAAAAGCCTATAGGCAAAATAGGCAAGTAGTGGGTAGAGAAGAACGGCGACGCCTAGCTGGAGGTAGGTTCTTGAAGTAAGAAATGTACCGACTACCGCCATGCTGGCAGTTGCGAAACTGGAATATGTTAGAGTTTTGCGCATTAGTTATTTTCTTCTCCTTCTATCTCTGCATATCCTGCTGATACAAATGCAATTGATTCGTCATCTAGCTTAACTTGATACCATCCTGAATTTAAGGAAACAAATTCAAACGTATCGCCGTCTTTTGCTTTGCCTACTTTAGCCGATTTGGTTGTTGGCTCTTGGCGGATGTTAACACTTTCCGATTCATCGTTAATTTTAATTACCAGTATTTTTTTAGGTTTTTCGTCTTCTATTCCTGAAACCTGAGAGGTTGGTGAGGGTATAGAGTTTACAGAAATTTTGGTTTGAGCTTCTGAAATTTTGATGTGTCTAATTCCGAGAAAAAGTAGCAGTACAAACACTGCTGTGGCAGTCGTTAAAAATCCAAGGATTTTTGGTCTAGTTTCTAAAACAAGGTCAGCGCGTGCCTCTTGAAAGGATTTAATTTGCTTAGGTTTAAGGACTGTCCTTTCAAGGTGCTCAGGCTTGCTTTCAATGATAATCCCTTCAAGCATATTCTTCTCTTTTTGTTTAAGTTCATACTTTTCCACAAAGTTTTTGTAGCCATTGATTCCTTTAAAATAATCATTTTCCGATTTTTCAAAATAAGAAAGAACAACTTTTGGTTTTATCCATGATGTTTTTCTAACTCCTAAATACTCTTCGTATGATGAATAACCATTATGGTCCAAGTCTTTGTCGACGCTTTTTTCTTTAAAAAGCTCACGATGTAAATAACGGGTCAAATACAGTAGTTGAGAGACGTTTTTGATTTGTACCGATTTATACGGACCCGCAAACAGAGAACCACGGCGTTGGTATTTTTTATTATAATAAATAGCATATCTAGTACATAAAGATCTGATAAGTTTTTCGATGCTGCCTTTAGTTATTTGATAAACAAGCAGATGAAAATGATCCGGCATTAAGTTGTAGGCTATAAGATCAACTTTGTTGAAGTAATTTTTGGGTTGATGAGGAACGCCTCGGAAAGTGCGACCTTTAACTGTAAAAACTTTTTTGACACTCTCGGTATCGGCAGGAGCAGATAAATAATCATTCAAGTAACCAAGAAAAACTTCATAATCTTGCTCGTCATTAAAAAGGTTTCTATTTTCAACTCCTGTATTATAGATGTGGGAATAAACTTTGTTCTTGTCTTTTCTCTGTAAGTTTTGGGCAGGCATACTATTACGATAGCTTGTAAGGAGAGGTTGTGCAAGCCTCATTTTGAGGCTAGAAAAGTATATCTTTAAAGGAGTGACGTTATAAGTATTTTCAACGATGAAGAATTACTTATTGATTATTTGTGCCTTAAACTAGCAGTAGAAAATTAATAGAGCGAGCGCATGTACACTCAGGTGAGAATGTACCTAAATAGCCAACTTTTTCAATGACACAACTATGTATCAGAAAGATATATAATGATATAATTTAAACTCCCAGGGCTGGTAGATCAAAGGTAAGCAGAGCTAAAGCTCAAAAAGCATCCTGTGGCGAGTCCACTTAGTACGGTGGGCCGGTCAAGGTCGAGGGTTCGTCACTTAAGGAACACCTTATTTAGTAGTAGCGTAAATTCAAACAAAACTACAAGCGGTAGTGTCAAAAGCATCAGACTTATAAGATCTGTTGGTGGAAGTAATGCCGCAAAAAATATTGATAAAGAATAAGCATAAATTCTTTGCTTTACAAGATCTTTATATTTAATTACTTTAAACTGAATTAATAATGTGAGTACTATAGGAAATTGAAAGGCAGCACCCATCAAAAATGATGTAAGCAATGTTTGTGATAGTAACAGACTCACATCAAGAAAGTTTCCTATATCAAACTCCACTGACTTTTCATAAAAAAGTGAAATGATAAATCTCATAATAAACAGTCCAAGACCAAATCCCACAGTAAACAAAAATATTGAAATCGGAATTAAAAAGTTAACAATTTTGTGCTCACTTTTTCGAAGAGCTGGTTTTAGAAATGATACGACTTGGAAAATCAAAAATGGAAGAGTAACGACCATTCCAATAATCAATCCCGAATTGACAGCGAGCTCAATAAACTGAAATGGAGATGTAAAGACAATGTTTACTCCCTCGAATCTAAATAGCTTTAAAATAAATCTAATTACTTTTGCGTAATAAATAAAGCCAAAAACTGAAGATGTCAAAAAGAGTGCTGCTATAAAGAGTAACCTTTTTCTAATTTCTCTAAGGAATGGATAAAATTTTTGTACAAAGTCATCAAAGTCTTCCATTAATTTTCCTTTGCCTTCCCACCGTGGCACACCAATTTTAATTTCTTTCCGTACTGCAAGTCAAGAAGACTCTTGTGCATAACTTTTTGTAAACTTCACGCTTAAAGCAGGGGGGAAATCATAGCGGTCGTTGTTAACGAAGGGTTAATCCCGAGGAGTTCGGCACGCATAGCTATAAACTTTGTGTATCTTATTCTTCTGGAGTTACCTCGGGAGTAACCGTAGGGGTAACTTCCTCCTCACTCTCTTCGGCCTCTGGCCCGGTTGGTGTTGGAGTAATCGGTGCCTCAGGTGGCTCTGCCTCTTCAGGAAGTTCCAAAGGAGGCACTATTGCCGGTTCTTCGGCTGGTTGCGGTGGAATGAGTTCCTCGCCGGCAGGTGTTTCGGTTGAGCCAATCCGTCGGGATTCCAAGTCTTCAAGTGCACTCCTGGCACTCTCGTAATCCGGACTAGTTCGGTCCAGAAGAGAAAGGACGATTGTCATTTGGTTAATAGCGTTATCGATATCTCCACTTTCCCGATATGCAAAAGCTAAATTATAGTGGGCATTGGCGTGATCGGGTTTGGCCACCGTTGCCAGCTCAAATACCCTGACAGCGGTATCGTAATTCCCTTGAGCGTAGTGTACGCCGCCCAGTGCGATTCTAAGGTTGGGATTAATTGGGTCAAGCGCTACCGCTTGTCTGAAGGATTGAATTGCAAAGGCATCGGCTCCTTGGGCAAAAGGAATTAGAGATTGATATATTCGTCCCAAGATCTCCCAATTAGTGGCGCGGAGGGGATTAAGGGAGACAGCCGCTTTTCCTTCGCGGATTGCTTGCTGGATAAGCTGGGCGATATTTGCCCTATCCTGGTCGGTGATATTAGGATTCTGAGCGATAGCATTGGCAAGCGCCAAATTAACTTGCGAGTAACTAATGTGGTAGCGGTCAACTTGAGGATTGATATTAATTGCCTCACGCATTAAGTCGTACGTGGCGGTGTCATTGGCGATTAATGCATCCAGGGCGCTTTTGAATTTCGTTTCGGCGGCTAAAACTCGGCTTGCCCTGACAAAGACGAACAAAACAAGAACAATAACAGGAAGTGTTACTAATATTGCTGGAAGGCGGGAAACAATCTTTTGAGTGGCTTGGGATGAAGCACTCGCCGGGCCGGCTCCCTCTGGGCCTGAGGCCACCGGGGTTGATAAATTCAAAGAAGTTTTTCGCTCCTCAGAGGTAAAGGATAATAAAATAAAAATAACCATGGTTACAAAGACTGTCGCCGGAAAGAGTGCCATAAGGATAATTAATAGACCGGTGGAAAAAAGATAGGTATTCCCGGATTGACCCCAGTTAGTCAAGTTTGACTCTCTCACTTTTTGCCTGGCGAATTTGAAGAAAGTAAGGAGCAAGAGGATTAAACCAGCCGCACCTAAAAGTCCGGTTTCGGTGAAGGCGGTCAGATAAAAATCATGAGCGGTACCAAACCTTAATGCCCAGAGGTCCGTGGTATTGTAGCTTATCGGCCGAAACCTGCTGAAAGCTGTTAGATAATTACCCGGGCCAATGCCAAAGATGGGTGATTCTTTCAAAGAATCGATGGCGACTGACCAGGAAGTGGCGGCAGTCGGGAAGCGGGGCGAGAAATCTTTACCGGGCAAAAGGTTAAAAATAGCCATAATAAGACCAAAAGTAACTACGGCCACCCCGGCACCTAAAAAGATTTTTCGACTAGATTCTCTTTCGCGGAGTAAAAGACCGATGCCGACAGGAATCGTGACAGCAAGAAAAATTGCCGCCGGCAAAAACCCTCCGGCGGGGTTAAAGGCAACAGTTCTCATAAAAGCTGGCAGCTGGGGAATTTTGGAAAGAACTAAAGTGCCTGCCAAAAGCAAAAGTACCGAAAAGAAAATTCCTGAGAAAAATAAAAACATGCTGGCAACCTCTTTAGATTTTTTATCAAGCTGGTTAAGTAAAAAGTAAAGAAGTGCTCCGCCGATTAGTGCTGTTGCCCCTCCGGGTAAAAACAAGGCATCCATCTTATTGGGGGTTCTAAGAATGGTGCTTAGTAAATAAGCAGTTGCCAAAAGTAAAACCGGAAAGTCAAAAGAGCCGACTGATAACTCTAATTTGCCGCTTGTTATCACCCGGGCGGATTTAATCAAGAGAACCAAGCCGATTCCAAATACCAAGACTGCCAGTTTAGTGGGGACGAAGGCATTTGAAAAGGTGGGAAGAAAGGCAACGGGAAGCAAAAATACGATTGCGTAAAGAAGGTATTTCTCTAAAGACTCTAGGATTTTCATTGTTATATTTCTTTGTCTTTTTAGCCTGTTTATCTACTATTTGTCAAGGACCTTTTAGAACAAAGTACAATACTATATATAATAGTATATAGAAGTATATACTATGATATAGTACTATTATTAATATAGTCAGCTAATTTTTACCATATTTCTTGCTATATACGATATACAAAATACAACATACTCTTCTACGGGGCACCCGTAGAGGGGCCGAAATACACTGCTCCTTGGTTCATGACATCCAAAATTTGCTGTCGAGTTAAGGCGTAATTGTAAACTCTCACATCATCTATTTGTCCACTGAAAGGAAGGTCTCCATCAGATTCAGCTCCAATAACAACCGCATCGGAGTTATCCATTGCATTGCTAAACCCGGCCCCAAGACCACTGTCGTCTGCAACTCCATTGATATAGATAGTGGATTCGTTGGTATTTTCAAAAACAACGACCACATGATACCAACCTGATTGCGTTATTTCTCTATTGCTAAGGTGTATATGTGTGTTACCTCCGTCACCTATAATAAATACCACACCGTCACCTGCAGAAATATAGAAAACCAAACGATCAACAGCCCCACTTGTTATGTCAGAGGTTTTTGAGTAAATAACATCATGCGAGTTAAAGGTGTCTCTATTTACCCAGGCAGCAATAGTAAGTTTGCCTTCATAGGGTACTTCAAGTGTGTCAATGTCACCAATACTTACATAATCATCATTACCATCAAAATCTAATGAGTAATTTACTTTTCCGACAGTTCCATTATTCCAAGCATGGGAGGTGTCGCCGGATGAGCAAGTGCCTGCTTCGTCTTGAGTGCCACCAGAGCCAATAGTTATCGTTCCATTGTTGCCACCACTTCCTATGTCGTAGGCAACCAACCCTTCGCATTCATCAAGTTGCCAGTGACCCAGCGGTGCTCCGCGGTTGTAAGACCAGGCTATTTGGGCAGGTGTTCGAACGTAATCAAAGATGCGGACTGCATCAAGATTTCCTTCGATCTCGTAGGCTAAGGATGTATTATCATTACCTAAGTAAATATCGCCACTTGAATCATCCTCTACAGCGTCTATACACTGAATGTGTGAAATATAAGAATCAACAGGTTTTCCGTCGATATATTGATAAATGTAGCGGTCTCCGGCATCGTCAAAAGTCATAACTACATGGTGCCACTCACCATCTGCTGTGAACTCGTCAAGACCTGCGTTTGATTGAGCATCAGTTGTAGCACAGCCGACTCGACTGTGAAGCCCGTTTGTTGAAGTTGTTGCAAAGCCCAAGCCAAAACCGGGGCCACCATCATCTTTGCGGAAGAAGTATCCGGCGCCTCCGTTTCCATAACCGTCAGGTTTTATCCAAGCCTCTATAGTAAATGCGTTATCTGATAAGTTGTTTATACTTGAGTCGGATCCGGCATTTATATATTGGCTAGGGGCTATACCATCAAAGTATAAACAAGCGCCTTCTTTACAGTTTCCTGCATGTTGCCAATCAGCGTTGCCAATAGTTCCGGTATTATTGTTTTCGGAAGTGTCAAAGGCAGAAGTATTAATCTTTTCATCAAACTTCCATTCAGCAATAGGTGCAGTACAAGAGGAACCTTGACCGGGAGGACAGTACTCATTAGCAGAAGACCAAGTGCCCGAACCTGAGGAGTCGGTTCCGGTTGCCCCAAACACTGCTGCCCTGCCTTGATTCATGTCAATCTTCACCTGGTCGGCAGTTAAGGCAAAGTTGTAAATTTTGACTTCGTCAATCTTGCCATCGAATTCTCGGTCTGGTGTACTATCTGCATATCTTCCGATATTCCATCTATTTACACCACTCGCTAAACTGACAGAAGTTGTGCTCGAATTTTCTTCTACACTGTTTATGTAGAGTTTACGATTGGTTGAAGATTCGAAAACACCTACAATGTGATACCAATTTCCGGCACTCAGTGATGAGATTGAGTCGACTGAGTCACTCTCTCCTCCATTGAGGAGGTCAAGTCGTACTGCACCACCCCCAAGGGTCCGTATCGTGTAGAACTGATTAGTAACACCACTGTTTGCAAGGGACATAATGGCAACTCCAATATCTATCCGTTCCGGATTAACCCATGCTGACATCGTGAAAGGATATGAACTCACAATTGCTGAACCTATTTCAATATAGTCATCAGTTGTTCCATCGGTTTCAAAATCTACTGCTTTTCCGAATTTGCCGGAGTTGGTCCAAGCTGGGCAAGAAGTATTGACATCTCCTGGGCAAGATGTAGCTCCGCCAAGATTGCCATTATTACCGCCCGTTCCGGAGTCATTTGCAGTATCACCGTAGCCTTCGTCAAAACTCCAATAGGCAACTGCAGAGCCGATGGGGGAGCCGGGGGCGGGGTGGCCAGCGTTCATGTCTTCGACGATTTGCCCCGGAGTACGGGCGTAGTTGTAAACACGAACGTCATCTAGAAGGCCATCATACGGAGTATCAGAAACTCCATACTCTATATCAAGTTTTGCGGCATTTGATGAACCACTTTCATAACTTCTTGGCTCAAACCACCAGTCAGTGGAACTGCCATCATCCTCAATTAGAATGCAAAGGTCATTTCCACTTGTCCAATCACCCCTATTTACAATTTCTTGAATTACATTTGTTATGTCAGGAGGAGGCACTGTGGCATTAGCTTGGTACCACTGTCCTGAAGAGCCTTGCGAGCCGTTTGAATCCCAATCTTGATATGCAGAAGTTTTTGTTTTTGAACTAGGGAGATTTCCTGATCCTAAACTGCAGCTTGATTCATCTGAAGCATAAATACGATTGTCAACGTAGGTGCTATAGTTGCCACCCCAACTTTCCATAAAATCTAGAGTAGCACCAGTTATATTAGCATCTTTAGGAATATCTACACTGGTAAATCTTAATCCTGTTGTGATTACGTCAGCATCACCTTCGGTTCCACCTAAAGGTATATGAACTGTATTTGTATAACTATTGTCGTAATTACCATAGCTGTGCCAAACACCATCATTTAAGGTGCTGGAGCCATCATCATCATTAGCACTAACCTGCAAATTTTCAGGCGCAACACTAGAATATGATAGAGTGAAAGCACCACTATCGTCACCAATGGAAGAGGGGATGGTGCCGGTTGTAGTGGAAGCTTCTTTAACACCATTAACGTATAAGGTTACGGTTTGACCAGTGGCGCTATAGACTCCTTCTACGTGGTACCAATTTCCGGCTTGTAAGTTGGCAGCGTCAGTGGTTTCATAGTTGCTGCTTGAATCAATGTACATTCTGATTTCATCCTCATATTGAGTGAGAAGATAGCTTTTATACGACCCTTCCCACTTTCCAGCTATAACGTACTCGGTACTTGATGGTGTAGTTTCTGGTTTAATCCAGGCAGCCAGTGTAGTGTCGTATTCAATGGATAAGGATGTGCTATCGGAAGCGGACGCGCCTGGCGCACTTGAATGGGCAAAGTCAATTGTCGAACCAAACTTTCCGGATATCCAGTGGGATTCCGTCATATTCGATAGTGATAGGTTGTTATCGTTCCCTGAGCGATCGTAAGAAACTGAGGTTCCGGTTCCTTCATCAAGAGGATAGTAGGCAACAGGACCAGGTGCCCATAGGTAAAGGTCAGCGACTTCGGAGGGGGAAAGTGCGCGGTTGTAGATGCGGGCTTCATCAATGGCACCGTCGAACGGGTTCTCACCTGTGTTTCTAGTTGCTCCTATCGCGAGTGCGTTGATTGTATCCATCGCCTCGGAGTTCATTGAGGCAGGGGAGCCGTCAGGTTCCCCATCTAAGTACAGCTGCCCATCACCATCTCTATCTATTGTCACTCCCACATGGTGCCAATTCGTATCGGTTATTGTGGTGGATCCGGCGGGACCGATACCATCCAACCTGAATTGTAAGGTATCTGCCACCCCTTGTATTTTTAATTCATAACCGTCTCCACCCCCATCTTTTTTTCCAACAATTCCATCTTCCGTGTTATCGGAGTCTCGGCGCACCCAAGCAAATATTGAAAAATCTTCCGTGGCGGCTTCAAAATCAAGTATTGGATTATCAGCAACCAATAAATAATCATCAGAACCATCAAAATCTACTCCATTTCCAAACTTTCCGGTCTCACCACCCGTAGGTCCTGTTGAGTTTGGACATGCATCACCATCAAAGTTGTTACCGGAGGAATCAAAAACAACATCTGTGGAACAATCGGGAGTGCCCCAGTCTGCCTCATCCATCTTCCAATAACCAACCAGGCCATCGGAGAGCCAGTCTTTGGGATCGAGGCCAAAGAGAGCAGAGGTTTGAGAGCCAAATACATCCGCTTTGACCTGATCGGCAGTTCTGGCATATGGATAGATTACTATTTCATCAAGAAAGCCTGTCCAGTAGTTGGAGTTGTTGGAATCAGCGCCGATAAATATTCCTGAGTTTGAATTTAAGGAGCCAGCAGCTTCGATAGTATCGTCATAATTAACTCTTTGAGCATCAATATAGAGAGTTAATGAAGTATCCTCATCTTTAACCATTTCAAAATGGTGCCATTTAGAATCTGCATAGGAGCCTTGAACACTGGTCGAACAAGTTTCATCATCAGGAGTCCAGGTACTATCATCATCAATGGCTGCACAAATATAGCCTGAAGAGTTCATGTAAACCTTGTAGCCTGCATCTTCATAACGAGCCAGAATGGTATCGGTTCCGGTAACACTTGAAGGGTGCCTGAACCAGCCGGAGATAGAGAAAGAGTCCGTGCCGAAATTAAAGTCAAGATCAGCAGAACGTGATGCAATATCATCTGTGCCATCAAACTCAAGATTTCTGATAAGATTAGCTCTTGCTCCAACGCTGTCTGTATTCCAGGAAGGACTATTATATAAAGTTAAACTGTTTCCATATTTACTTGAATCATTAGCGGTTGAACCGTAACTTTCATCAAAATGCCAGATAGCTACAGGGTCTTGACCTTTTTCTCCTGAAAACCTATCAACTTCGTATTGTTCTGAGTGGGCAACAAGGCCTGCTTGATAGAGGTCTGCAATTTCTGCTGTGGTTAAAGAATCATCATATATTCGGTAATCGGATATTGTTCCATCAGCGTGGTGGCTCCCTCCTAAATTACTACCTATTTGAATATCGGCGGTGGTAATAGTGGGAGCTGAAGTGTTGGCGTCAGTATCCGGAGTTCCGTTATTTACATACAAAGCAATACCGCTGGTCGTATCCCAGGTAGCAACAAGATGGATCCATTCATTGGCTGAGAAGGTGGTTGATAGCTCTGTATAGTAAGTTCCCGAGGAAGTATTTTTAGTAAACCTAAAAAGATCACTAGTTGAGTCAAAGTTTAATATGTAGATATTACTAGAATCTTCCCGGATACCAAAGAACCTGGGCCAAACAGTATTTGGCGTATCATCATAGTCGAAGTTGGGTTTGTACCAGAGACTGACCGCACCCGTATCGTCGTTGAAATTTGCATTATCGTACTCAAGTTGAATGGCGGTTCTTGAGCTGCATTGGGTGTTTTGATCGGCGGTTTCATCCTCGCCCGCGTCCAGGGTTCCATCGCAATCATCATCCCAGAAATAAGTGTCATCTCCACCGGAATCTGATTCTAGTGAGCCGTCGGTATAGGTGGTGGCATAAGATTCTTCCTCCAACTGCACCCCGTCAAAATAGACAATGCTTGCTGCTTTAACCTCAACTCCATAGGTTGTGCTTGCATTAATTCCCGCTGCGGAGTAAGTTAGTCTCCACCAACCACCGCCCATATCGGTATAAGTGGTGCTTACGGGAGTAGCATCATACATAAGCTCTAAAACGGAAGAGTCGATTGTATCGACATTGGTATTTCCGGCATAAACATAAGCGGAAAGCGTGTGGGTATTGGTATTTCCGGCATTTATTGAGGTGAGGAAAGAGCCGGTTTCGGAAATGGAAAAGTAAAAATCGTCACCTGTTTGAGTAGTCCAGACATCCGATTCATCAGCCGTTGCCCGGTCGCCGTTTGAGTAAGTGCCGGTGTCAGCATATATCCAAAGGGCGCGATTTGAGGCATCAGTCGATGACTGTTCAGTGGTACACCCCGAGTCGGTAAATGCCCGCAAGACCAGATGATATTGGGTGGAAGCAGTTAAAGAAGGGGCGGTTGAAAAAGTGAAATTGGTATGCGATTGCCAAGTTGCGGTCCCTCCATTCGGAAGCGAAGTAATTGCCAGACAATTGCTAGTGCCGTTAGTGATAGGAGTGTTGGAAGGCACACCCGAGCTATCGGTTTGGATTTCGGCTCTGACATAATTTGATGAAGAACCCAGCTCTTCAAGATAGAGGGAGGCGGTGGTTGGTGAGGCGCCGGATGAAATTTGAAAACCTTGAGCCAAACGCTTGTTTTCAGTAGTCGTGTAAAGGGGGCTAGTGGTTGATTGATCATCATCGTATTCATTTCTGGTAAATGAAGCATCAACCTTAGCTGACTTTGAACCGAATTTGTAAAAGGGAATTGAAGTATTTTCGCTTATTGTTGCCGACGCAGAGGCTGTCCAGTTCGTATCATAGGTTGAGTGTTCAAAGGACGGGTTGGTAATTTTATTGGTGGTGGCTTCTTCGATAAATATTCCCTCCTGCCCAGCATATGCGTTTCCGCCGTCGGCTTTACCGGTATCGGTTGTACCGTTGTTTACACCAACTAAGCCGGCAACATATTCTGCTCCGGTAATTGTTGCATGATTTCCATTGCCGGAGTCGTCTATTGCTTTTCCGGTGTTTCTTGGGTCATCACCGTTTTCATCAAAATGCAAAAGCAATTTTGTGTAATCATCTCGGACAAATGGTTCGGTTTGAGGGGTGAAATCAGAGGTGTAGCGTAAAATATTAGATACTCGAATTTCGTCAGCGGTACCGGCAAAATAGCGTAAGTTACTACCGTTTTGACGGGAGAACTCTAGGTTTCGAGCTGCGTCTGATTGGTAGGTACCAACACCATCTCTTTGTTCTCCATAAGAAGCTTCGGTGCCGTTTACGAAAATACGTCCGCGCTTTAATTCAGCATTAAAAGTGAAAGCCACATGTGTCCATTCGTCATAATTATATGCATTTGCGTTAGTAGTAACATGTAAATTTGTACTTGAAAAATATGCGTCAAACGTTAATCTCCGGGCACTGTTAAAGCGGGTTCCTTGATTAATCCAGCCAATAGGAGTCCAAAGTGACTTCTCCAGCAGTCTAAAGGTTGTTGTCTCCATGTCAACTTCCGGGATATAAAGCCAATATTCAGCTGTAAAATCTTCCAAGGGAAGATCGTCGATGTTTGAGTCGCTTCCCATACCCATATAGTCGTTTTTTCCATCAAAAGATAAAGCGCTTTTTTCGCCTGAATACCGAATAGCTCCGGTTTCGGTTGAAGGAGTTTCGGTGGCGGCGCATGTAGTTGAACCGTCGAAAGGACAAACCAAAGTTGCATTTTTGCTACCAATATCAAAAGCATTATCCGAGTTTGCAGGAGCCGAAGCCTTGTCATTGTCATAATAGATGTAGTAATCGGTTGAATCCGCAGCCGATGCTAATGTAGCTTGGAGTTGGAAATGGACCTTTGTTGCACCGTTTGTGCCACAGCTTGCTCCACCGGGAACGGAAAGATATCTATCTAAGTTGGTATAAGTTGAGGAATCTGGTTGATAGACAATTCTAATATCATCACAATCTTCTTGTAATTTGCCTAGTTCATAAAGAGTTTTGGTGTCAATTGATATAGCAATTGCAGTTCCTGAAGCCAAAGAATCGGCGGAGTCATTAGTAATTGTCAGTTGTTTCCGCTTCGCCCAATCACCGTGGGTAGGGGACCAAGCAGCCAGAGCGCTTCTGTTAAGAAGGAGGTGGAGGGAAGTGGCCAGTATGAGGACGATTAGCGACACCGCCAAGAGCTTACGCCTCTTACGCGGAACAAGGCGCTTTAAATTTCTAATTGCACTCGTTAAATTTTCAATTTTCAATTTTCGAATTTTCATTGAATTTTAAATGACTTATTGTTTTAAGGGTAGTTATGGGTTTGATCATATTTAAGGGTAGTTACGGGCTGCCAGTGTTCGGACCGAAATACACTGCTCCTTGGTTGAAATCATTCCTTATTTGCTGGGGGGTGAGTGGATAGTTCCAAATTTTTACCTCGTCGATTTGGCCATCAAACTCTTGCCCTGACCACAAAGGACTTGCTCCTATATGGAGATTCCCACTATTTGTTACCGGAGTGTAAGTTTCGGCTTCAGAAAGTACTTCGATACCGTCAATATAGATTTTGTAAAGGTTATTTGTATCATCAAAAACACAGGTTATTTGATACCACTCATCTGCCGGAGGACTCCAGTCATATATATGGTCGCTTGAACCCCCTCCTGACCTATGGAATCCACAAACCAAAGATGTATTTGGTGTTAAATCATTATAATTCCACCACATGTAATAATTTCCATCACCACTCGCTCCTTTTTCCATTACTGTTTGGTTCCTAGTAGATGGTGCAGTGCTCCAATTAACCCAGGCACTAAGAGTTATAGAAGAAGATATTGAAAGAGAACTATTATTACCTGCGTTAACATAATCATTAGTACCATCGAAATCTAATGAAGCATTTCTTTTTCCATTTGTTCCTTCATCCCACATTTCGTCAGCAGGGGCTGTTGCGCCGCTGTTGCAGGTACCGGCACTATCATTATCACCGGTAGCGTCGCCTGGAGTAATCGTTCCGTTGTTGCTGCCACTGCCAGAGTCGTTGGCGACGGTGCCTGAACACTCATCCAATTTCCACCAGCCAACAGGTCTGCCTCGATTATATTCCCAGGCGATTTGAGCCGGGGTTCTGACATAATCATAAACTCTAATATCGTCAATAGCCCCATCCCAGTACGCTGCTGTTAAACCTCCATATGTAAAATATTGGCGTCCATAAGTTGTGGCGCTGCCTGTGCCTCCTGTCCATGAAGTACCATCATCACTATCAACCAGCATACTGTCCACATATAACCAGGCGTCTCCAAGAGCACCATCAAAAGTGAATGCCACATGATGCCAGTTTGTATCTACCGTACCTCCGGATCTGGTTCTCCAAGCAGCACCATCATAAACACCCATTTTAAAGGTGCCTGATTCTATATAACCGACCTTATCTTTTCCGCCATCTTCTGTTGAGAAAAATCCATCAAGTGCAGATGGAGAATCTGACTTAACCCACATCATTACACTTCCAACATTATCGGTAGGGAACTCAGTGCCGGTTCCTATAATGTATTCACTACTACCGTCAAAATCCAGCGCAGAGCCATATTTCCCTTGGACCCAGTATGGACCTTCCAAACCGGACAAGATGCCGCCCCTGCCATTACTTGAACTGTCGAATGCATTAATTGATCCTGTGTTTTCATCTAATTTAAGGTGTTGAGTTAGCCCGGAAGCACAAGAGCTAGTTGTATCACCAGGAGGACAATAACTTCTGTCTGAACTCCATGATGCCCCTCCTGAAGAATCAGTGCCAGAAGCTCCCATTACTTGTGCTGCTCCTTGGTTAAGAAGGACTTTTACTTGGCCAGCCGTTAAGGCAAAGTTGTAATACTTAACCTCATCAAGGTCACCAAGGAATTCATCGGTGTCGTTGGTAGCGTTAGTATCGTTTAGGTAGAAAATTGAGCCGTTGGCCAGCGATCCAGTTGCAGAGAGATTACCGTCATTTGCCACTTTTTCACCATCAACATAAAGATAGAGATCATCGGCGGTAATATCTCTGGTGCAAACAATATGATGCCACGCCTGATCATAATAGTCAGTGGTAGTCGTTGCTGAATCTTCTGGCCAAGAGGTAGCATCATCATCAATAGCACAAACGATTTGTCCTGAAGTATTAAAGTAGATTTGATATCCTCCGACACCGCTGCCGCCCTTACTGACGACATATTCGGTTGCAGCAGTTGTAGCTCCATCTGATTTAACCCAGGCACTGACAGCAAAGCCAGTACTGGCACCTGGCTCAAAATCGGTATCATCGGTGCCGGTTAATCTTAAATTGTCCCCACCGTTAAATGCACCGTTGAATTTGCCCGAGGAGGACCAGGAGGCCGAAGAGAGAGTTAGGTCATTATTATTTGAGCTTTGGTCGTTTGCGGTGGTACCGTACATTTCGTCTAACTTCCAGTGTGATATGGGTGAGCCGATGGGGGAGCCGGGGGCGGGGTGACCGGCATTCATATCTTCTACTATTTGCTGAGGAGTTCTTGCGTAGTTGTAGATACGAACCTCATCTGTTAAGCCATTCATATCATTTGTTAGGCTGCCTGGCTGTGTACCAAAGGCTAAACCTAAATCGCTTCGTTGAACAGAGCCAGTAGTCGTGTCTGTATCTTCATCTGCAAGTACACCATTCAAATAAATGCGTAGTGTATCTGTGGCTACATCACGTACGCAGGTAACGTGATTCCATGTATTTGCCGTGACTACTGTATCAGAATCTCCGGTGTATGGACTAGTTGTCCCATCGCTTATTTCACACGTCATTTCGTTGGATGGGGAGTAATGATACATCATTATTGATGCTTCGCCGGTTCCCCAACCATCTTGTCCTTTCTGAATAATGTGCGGGTTTGTGGAGATATCTCTTAGATATACCCAAGAACTTACTGTGTAGCTATCGGTTGTTGCACCGAAATTCAGATTGGATGAGTGTGGGACGGAGACATAATCATCTGTTCCATCTAAGTCTATTGCTTTGCCGAATTTACCATTAGACCAGGAAGCATTGTCCTGAAGAGTGCCATGATCCCCGTTACCGGTTTTATCGTAAGCAGTTATTCCGGTTCCTTCATCAAAATTCCAATATCCCACCGGTCCGGGTGCCCATTGGTATAAATCAGCGACTTCGCTTGGGGTAAATGTACGGTTGTAGACGCGAACTTCGTCGACATCGCCGGCAAGATCATTTGTTCCACTTCCAGTGGTTCCTACTCGAAAATCTTGGGTGTTGTTTAGCGTCCCAGCAGTATAAGGGGTAGCATCATTACTGGCTACTGGAACGCCGTCTTCGAAAGTCCACAAGGTATTGCCATCCGAAACACAAAAAACATGATGCCATGTTCCATCATTTATGGCATTAGTTGCATTCGCGACTGCATCTCCGGTAGTATCTCCTAATTTACATGATGCAAAACCAGAACTATTTAAATAAGCTAGGTAACCTGCCTGCGTTAGTATGGTACTCTCTTTTTTTCCAGCAATCATTTGAGTTGCCGATGTTGAGCTTTTTACCCAGCCACCCCAAGAAATTGCGGGTGTGGGGCCAAAATCAAGATTTCCAATACCGCCACAGTTTGCATCGGTACAAGCTCCGTAGTCATTTGTTCCATCGTATGTTGTTCCAGGGCCGAATTTTCCCGCAGTTGTAGTTGCTTGGTTTGTCCATGCCAGGTCAAAACTGTTTCCTGATGAATCGCAGGAGTCGTTTGATCCGCCCGTGCAAGAATCAGCAGTACTTTCATCCATCTTCCAATAACCAACCAGGCCGTCGGAGAGCCAGTCTTTGGTTTCGGCACCGAAAAGGGCAGAGGCCTGAGAACCAAACACATCCGCTTTTACTTGGTCGGCGGTTCTTGCATATGGATAGATTACTATTTCGTCCAAAAACCCTGTCCAATAGTTTGAGTTGTTGGAATCAGCACCGATAAATAATCCCGAGTTTGAATTTAAGGAGCCTGTCGCAGCGATGGTGTCATCATAATTTACTCTTTGGGCATCAATATAAAGGGTGAGAGAAGTATCCTCATCTTTAACCATTTCAAAATGATGCCATTTAGAATCAGCATAGGAGCCTTGGGTGCTTGTCGAACAAGTTTCATCATCAGGAGTCCAGGTACTATCATCGTCAATGGCTGCACAGATATAGCCTGAGGAATTCATGTAGACTTTGTATCCCGCGTCTTGATATCTAGCCAAGATGGTATCAGTACCCGAGATAGAGGATGGATGGCGAAACCATCCTGAGATAGAGAAAGAACCAGTGCCGAAATTAAAGTCAAGATCAGCAGAGCGGGAGACAATATCATCACTGCCATCAAATTCCAAGTTTCGAAGCAGTCTTGCTTTGGCTCCAACACTGTCTGTATTCCAGGTGGGGCTGTTGTAAAGGGTTAAATCGTTTCCATATTTACTTGAATCATTAGCTGTAGAACCATAAGACTCATCAAAATGCCAAACAGCTACAGGGTCTTGGCCTTTTTCTCCTGAGAATCTGTCGACTTCGTATTGCTCGGAGTGGGCGACAAGGCCTGCTTGGTAGAGGTCTGCTATTTCGGCAGAAGTAAGTTCATTATCTAAAATTCTTAAGTCAGAAATTGTAGCATTAGAATAATACGAATTACTTTGATCCTTCCCGATATCAATATCTGCTGTTGTTATAGTTGGGGCAGTCGTATTACTGTCAGTTGTTGGGGTACCGTTATTTACTGTAAGGCTTATTCCGTTGGTTGTACTCCACGTTGCCACAAGGTGTATCCACTCTTTAGCACTAAACGTTTTATTCACATTTACGTTATATGCAGAGGCGGTGATTCGTTTCCTAAATCTAAAACTATCTGTTGTTGCTACATAGTCTAGATCATAGTAATTTGTTGAATTTTGGTACCAATGGAAGATGGATACCTCAAGCCCATTTGGAAAGTCTGTATTTGGGTGATTCGGTTTCAGCCATAAACTTAACGTTCCACTTGAAACATCGATATTTCCTGAATTAGCATATTCAAGGTCTGCACTACTTCTTGTACTTGTACTTTCGTGAGCAGTTCCGCTCCAGGAATATCCGGTGCCGAGGGTTCCATCGGTGTAGGTTGTTGAGTAAGATAATTCCTCAAGCTGGACGCCGTCGAAATAAATTGTTTTTCCGGCTTTGACCTGGACGCCGTAAGTTGAAGAGCCGGCTGGTGGGGTGCCGGTGTAGCTTAGTCTCCACCAACCATTGCCCATGTCGGTGTAGGTGGTGGTTTGGGCGCTGGCGCCAAAAACAAGTTGAGCAACGGTGCTGTCAATATTAACGCCCAGCTCGCCTTGACTGTCATACACGCCGTTGTAGGCATAGGCGGAGAGAGTGTGGGTGTTGGTGTTTCCGGGATTGATGGAACTGGTGTAGTTGACGTCGGTATCATCAGAGATAACAAAAATATGATCCTCTCCGGATTGGGTTGACCAGACGCTTGACTCATTCATGGTAGCCCGGTCGCCGTTTGAGTAGGATGAAAAGCTGCCGTCATAGAGCCAATCGACGTGATTGAAGCTGTTGGCGGATGTTTCTTCCGTACTGCAGCCTGAATCAGTGTATTTTATTAAGACAATATGATATTGGGTTGAAGCAGAAAGGGAGGGAGCGGTTGCGAAAGTAAAGTCAAAGAAATCGGCAGCTCCGGGAATACCATAATATGAGATGCTGCAAGCAGATGTGCCATTGCTTACGGGAGTGCCTGAAGGAACACCAGAGCTGTCGGTTTGGATCTCAACTTGAAGATATCTGGCGTTACTCCATGTTTGATAGAGGTAAAGAGATACATTGGAAACTGATTCACCTGAGCTGACTTGGAAACTCTGGGAAAGACGCTTGTCTGAAGTTGATACATATAGACCCTGGTCGGTGTCGGCATTTGAGTCGGAGTAATACTCGACTGCAGTCATGAGCCTGGCTGATTTTGAGCCGAATTTGTAATAGTCAGTTTCTGTATTTTCTGCATCCCAAAGATTGCTGTCTGCTGTCCAGCTGGTGTCAAACGTTCCGTGCTCAAAAGAAGGATTGGTTATTTTGTTGTTGGTGGCTTCTTCGAGGAATATTCCTTCGTGGCCTGCAAAGCTTTGGCGGAAAGTTTTTCCTTCATCGGTTGAGGAATTATCAACTCCAACAAGGCCGGCAATGTATTTGGCTCCAGTAATGTTTAAATCATAACCATTTCCTGAATCGTCCAATGTTTTGCCGGTATCTCTGGGATCATCGCCGGACTCGTCGAAGTGATAGAGGGCATAGGTGTAGTCATCGCGGATGAGAGGTGTGGTTTGGGGAGCGAAGGCTGAAGTGTACCTGGCGACTTCCGAGATCCTGAATTCATCAAAATCGGCGCGGTAGAGAGCGGTGCAGGCAGTACTTCCCGGCATGTATAAACCTAAGCTACCGGTGTTAACAGAGCCGTTGGGGCCTGTGTTTGTAGCTGTATTAACTCCATCTATGAACCACCTGAGAGCGTCGCCGTCGTAGGTAACCGCGTAATGGTGCCAGTCAGAGCCATTAGGCCGAGAATCAGTGCCGGAACCGAAGTAATACCATGTTCCGCCAATCTGGACATTAAATTGATAGCGATTTTGTGGAACAGTGTTGTCCAGCCAAGCACTACCCAATGTGAATATTCTGCCGTCATTTTTACTGTTTAGTGCATCGGATTTCATCCAATATTCTATGGCGAACTGTTCTAGGCCAGCAAGGGTCATATTGGAATCGTCGTCCAGACAATCGTTATGGGCATCAAAGCTAAGGGCAGTTTTTGCACCAGCATAGCGGATGGCGCCGGTTTCGGTACTGGGGGTTTCTGCGGCAGCGCAAGTAGTTGAGCCGTCAAAGGGGCAGACCAGGAGAGCGTCTTTTGAGCCGATATCAAAAGCATTATCCGAGTTTGCAGGAGCCGAAGCCTTGTCATTGTCATAGTACATATAGTAGTTGGTTGAACTTGCTGAAGCGGCTAGGGCGGCTTGGAGTTGGAAATAGACCTTTGTCGCACCGTTTGTGCCACAGTTTACGCTACCGGGAACGGAAAGATACCTATCCAAGTTGGTATAGGTAGAAGAATCAGGTTGATGGACAATTCTAATATCATCACAATCTTCTTGTACCTTACCGAGTTGATAGAGCTCTTTGGTGTCAATTGATACAGCGATTGCAGTTCCTGAAGCCAAAGAATCGGTGGAGTCATTAGTGATAGTTAGTCTTTTTCTTTTTGCCCAGGAATTATGGGTAGGGGACCAAGCAGCCTCAATATCGGAAGGATTTAAGAAAATAAGCCTAATACCGGTTATAAGTATCAATAGAGCCAATAAAGAAATCAAACTTTTTCTTCGGCGAGTTTTTGTAATCCAAAGGCGAAGCCTTTTGGGTATGCGGGATATAGTATTTGGTATTTGGTATTTGGTATTTAACATTGGAAATTGGTAATTACTTTCTAAAAACCGCACTCATGGTGCTGATGATAATATCTTCAAAAACTTCTGTTACCGTTTTAGCGCTAACACTTTTGGTGATAGATTTTTCAGCTTTCGCTAACAAGTTATTGCCAAACAGGATGAGAAGGATGATTGTTGTTCCAACTAAGGCTCTCCTTGCATACCTTTTAGCAAAGAAATCTCGACCCTCACTTGTTACCCAAGCAAGCGTAATTCCATCTAATAGATGGCTCTCCTCCTTGGTCAGTCCAGTTTTGTCAAGGTTAGGAAAGCCTGCCGGTAGGTTAGACCAGTCCGGCTCAGGAAAGTTAAATGTATTTATAAATTCCCTTAATTCATAGTTCATAATTCATCACTCCGTCGTCTGGGCGACTAAGTCGACCAGCCACCAGTTAAAAGTAACATCGTTGTTCGCAGGAACATCAAAGCCAACTATTATTTCGCCTTCTGTTTGCTCTTTTACGAATATAGGATTGCGGGTTGAGGAGGTTGGTGTAACAAAAACCAAAGAGTTGGGAGTTATATTTGGATTTCTGATAATTACTTCGCGAGCGCCTGATGGTACCTTGGCAGTACCAGCTGTTGCGGAGGATGAGTATACAAGACCTGCAAATGTGCCGGAAGAGGTTGCCGTTGGGTCTTCTTTTATCGCGATTTTATCTGTCTCAACACTGGCAAATTCAGCCGCACCGCTGGCTGTAATAGTGGCTACTTCATCACCTTGTTCGTCAATCAGACTCAACAGTTTCCCAAACCCATTATCAGGTTGTAAGGTTAGACCAGAAGCGGTTACTTCACCACTGACTGTTAGGTTGCCGGTGATATCTACATCACCATTGGTATTAATAGTGACAAGACCCGCCATTAAGTGCAAAGGTTGAGCACCGGAAGATTGAATAGACAGGGGAGCGGAGAGAGTATCGATATTTGTGAATGGCGCTTGGTTTGTGGTGGATGGTGAGATGACTAAGTCTGAACCAACCGTAAAGGAACTAGTAAGTGATAAGCTATCCATTGCGGCTGTACCGGTGACGAACAGATTCTCAAGCGCTAGTTCATTAAAGTATCCGGAGGCGGAGGCGGTATTAATATTCCACTCTTCTGCGTCGGCCAGTAAGTCGCGGTCGGTTTCGGCTTCGGCTAGAAGTTCCTCGATTTCCTCCCTGGTTATTCCGGAGTAAGTCTCGCTTGCGATATCGGCAAAAGTACCGGTTCGAGCGATAATCTCATCGGCATAAATCTTGCCGGCAATAATTTCAGGAGCCTCTACTTTTTCGGCAGCCAGTTCGCCGGACACAGTAGTATTTCCTGTTTCATCAACTTCGAATACGGTTTTGCCCAGTTGATTTTTAACCAAAAGCTTACCGAAGCCGGAAACTTGCGATTCATCACCGATTTGAATCGTAACGTCGGACTCGTCAGCTACCGGGCTGATAACTTGGGTTTCTAGCTCATCAATCCTTCCCCGACTGGCAATCAGCTCGGTTATAGTCGCTGCTCCGGTTTTTATATTCCCAACTATCAGTTTGGCAAAAGCGCCAACAGCGTCGATAATATCTCCGCTAGTGGTTTGTAGTTGGTAGCTGGTAGCTAGGATATTATCCCCATCTACAATTTCCTCACTACTAACTACCAATTCCAGATCATCAATACCGGCTATTTGAATAGGTTCAAACCAGGTGTTGTTAATAAACACAAAGACTGTATCATTTCCGGAACCGGGAGCCCAGGAATCTAAGGCTGTACCTATTGCTCTTCCGGCTCTTTCTGCTTTCATTCCCAAACCAGTCTCCGCGCTTGTCGTAATAAAGTCGCCCTTGTTTATAGGAGGTGAGTTTGGAGATACTTTTACAGGTACGCGTCCTACCAGAGCTATTGGGTAATAATTTTCTCCGCCTGCTTCTCCTAGCAAAAATCCGGGATCTGATGAAACCACACCCAATACGGCTTGGTCATAAGGAGTAGTCGATTTGGTAATCTCGGTTGGGTTTTGAGGAGAAATGATTACTATGTCTCCCGACTCAAGCGCAACATTACTTGGGAAGTACTCAGCCAAGTCAGCCCCACCCTGTTGCCCGTAGTCTTGGTTATCATCAACCCAACCCAAGAGGTTCCAAACCGTGCCGTCGTGTATCCAGTAAATTACGTCACCGGTTTCTATGTTATCGATATCGCCATTGCCGCAGTTGAAATTTGCATTTGAGGTACAGTCAAAGTCAGTATATGCATCATTGATCTCAATTACTAAAAGTTGACCTGTGTGCCCATCATCAAAGTCAGTAATGGTTGTGGTCGACGTTGTATTGGCAGAAATAAAGTGAGTTCCGTTTCCAACACTTGGAGTCGCATCATTAACAGGAAGAGTTAATTGGGAACCGAAAGACACCGCGCCTTGGAATAGGACTGTGCCTGAGGAGGGGATATCAAAGACAATATTGCCACTATTGTAGGTCTTAAGGGTTAGGTTGTTACTCTCAAAACTTTCGCCGACATCCAAGGTGAAAGGCGCATTGGTGATGATAGAGCTGGCGGTTTGGTTGGTGAACTCAAGGTCATAGGCCATCGTTACATCTCCAGCTGCGGTAAATGCATGAGGGACGGCTGATTCTATTTGAGCAGTGCTAACTTTGAAAATGTCGCTTCCGTTGTCGTCAATTCTGAAAAGATTTCCGGTAACGTCTCCATATTGACCGAGCGTTATTCTGACCAGGTCTCCCGAGGCAGTTGCCCAGGTTGTTGGTGACCAGTCAAATACACCAAGGTTTCCGGTAGTTAGTGCAGTAGAGGTTGAGGAAATATTTAGTCCAATTCCGGTTGTTATAGCATCAATTGAAAGGTCTAGACCGGTTCTTGTTGTTATTGCTGTTGAAATAAGCATTCCCGTTGTACCGCTTGTGGTGAGTTCTAATCTGTCATCAATTGCCTCATCGTAAAGCAGGCTCCAGTCATTAGTGGTACCCAGAGTTATTGGGGCGGCGTCGGCCATATAAAGGCCAGTTATTTTATCTGAACCATCAGAGGTGTCATTGCCGATGTAGTCGTCTTCTGTGGGATAAACATATCCATTGGCATCAGTCCACTCCGAAGAACCTCCGCCTTGGGTTAAATCAACCCAGCTTCCATTATCACAATACCAGGCATTATTGGTATCGGTGTAGAATTCGCCAGCCGTACATGATCCTGGTGCTGATCCAGGGGTAATTCCTAGTATTCCTTGGGTCCCTCCATCTTCTATATATACAAGAGTGTTTGTTCCATCTCTGAAGCTAAAGGTACCCGTATCAGCAATATCAATGTTTACACTAGTACCTTCGAAGTTAATTTCTGTATCCCAGCCGTCTCCTATATTTAAGGCTATTTGATCGGCATTGGCACCTGCTGTTATTCCATCGATGTCAAGTCCATAGAGAGTGTTGCCGCTTCCTGTGTGAGCGGTATCGGTAATATCGACAAACAAACCTCTGACAGTATCTGAACCATCCATGGCATTTAAGGCGTAGGCAATATCGACTAGGTCCTCTGAAGCACCCGCTGCTGGAGCCTTCCTAATGACGAAAATACTGTTTTCTGATTCGTCTCTAAAGACGTATGAGTCAAAAAATTTAAAATACAAGATATCTCCTGTGCCAGCGCCTATTAGCCCCTGATTACTAAAACCGTCATCGAACATTATCTCACTGCCTAAGACAAGCTTGTTCCAACGCGCTCCGGCTGCACCAAGATCTTGGGTTAGATTGGTACCGGGAAGAAGATCTCCATCGTTGTTTAGAGTGAGCCTGGTTGTTCCCGAAGCGGAAGCAGTGAATATATCTTGGCTTTCCAGCTGATCGATAATCAGTACAGATTTACCAAGCAGAGAAGTTGTGTTTGTGGCTAGGTGCAATCTGCTTATTGGAGAGGTAGTGCCTATACCAACGGTTCCATCAGCTCCTTTGAAGGTAGCAATTGTTCCATTATCTACATTATCAATTATTATGTCTCCGGAATTGTAAGTTTGAAGAGCAAGGTCGTTTGATTCAAAACTTTCACCCACCTGAATAGTGAAAGGTGCCTTGCTTTTAATATAGCTTGCTGTTTGATTTGAAAACATAAGATCATAGGCAATAGTTACATCTCCTGCTGCCGTAAATGCGTGGGGAACGGCCGACTCTATTTGGGTTGTACTGGCCCTGAAGATATCTGAGCCATTGTCATATATGGCAAAAAGATTTCCGGTGACATCTCCATATTGACCCAAGTTTATTTTTACCAAATCTCCTGATGCTGTTGCCCAGGCGCTTGGTGACCAGTCAAAGCCTGCGAGATTGCCGGATGTTAGTGCCGTCGAAGTTGATGTCACTGAAAGTCCGATTCCTGTTGTTAAGGCATCAAGAGACAAACTCAATCCAGTCCCTGTTGTTAATGAATCAAACTGAATATCAAGAGCTGTCCCTGTAGTTTCAGCGGTAGAGATGAGTATTCCTTGGTCTAGAGCTGATACTAAGTCCAGTCTTTGAGCAGAGGAGTCGAAGTCTAAACTCCAGTCTTGACCCTCTCCAAAGTAAGCAGGAGAATCATCACCAAGGTAGAGGGCGTTAAATTCATTATCTGTACCACCTAAATCAAGCCCTCCTGCTGCGACAGGGTAGAGCATTGAGGCTGAAAGACCGAGTTCGCCGGTGCCGCCAATGGTAAAGCCAAGAGTATCTCCTGCAAGGCTGTAAAGTCCTGTATCAGGATCATTGACAAAGGTTAGTGCCGGAGTTCCTGTGGCGCCATCGACAAGCTGGGCGTAACCGGCAGAGGTGACGGTAAAGTAGTTACTAGTTGATCCGGCAATCAAAGCGTCATTGCTGCCGCTGGAGGTAAAGGTAGCTACGGTAGAAGCAGCACTGGTTGCTGAAACCGTATCACCGACGGTGCTTGGGTAGAGGTTACCAACCGTTCTGGTCCAGTATGATGTGCCTCCGGCATCAGCCCCACAGGTTAGTACTCCCGAACCGTCGGTTTCTAAAGCGGTACAGTTTTGGAAAGAGGCGTCGGCAAAGGTAATCCCGGTACCGGAA
>SDBU01001230.1_pt1 | contig 37309 bp, 57 predicted proteins | sample 2277071 | NCBI WGS metagenome assembly SDBU01 (sample SAMN10397929, study PRJNA504765) | marine sediment metagenome | isolation source: marine sediment core GS08_GC12, 126 cmbsf | place: Arctic Ocean: Gakkel Ridge, Loki's castle | collected 2008 | reverse complement strand
AAATAAGCCATATCCCCAATTCGCATAGGATAGTACCAATACTCCGTATAAACAGCCGTATGTCAATCGGCCTTATTTTCTGAGTGTAAATTTCCCCCATAAAAGAAAAGGCCCCACAAATCAATGTGGGGCATCTGCTTCACTTATAAGGCTATGTCTGAGGACACTGAGAGGCTCTCAGTGTTACTTCAACCGGCCATTCAGCCGTGATATCAATATGACTAATTCTGTTACTGCTTTGGTATTCCGCTCCCTCCCCTCTTGGTCTTTCTCGATAAGCTCGGTTAGTCTATCCTCGGTAAACTTCTTAGATTCTCGCCACATCTTCTCGGTAGCGTTTCGGTCCCTTCTATACATTAAAAAGATAATAACCGCTAGGAAAGCTCCGACTCCTAACCCCCCCGCTGTTTCTAAAATACCTAACATTTTACAACTCCTACTAGCCAGATTATCAGCCAGGTTAGCAAGCCTATGATAGTCAACTCAATTATAATATTGCCGATTAACTCACCTGCTAAATCTACCCAGGCCTGATCTTTGGTGTGTCTATCTTCATTCTTTTCGTATAGATGGAATGTTCGCTGCAATGGTCTGCCAATAAAGGGGATGCCTGTAAGTAACCCAATAGGTATGTGCATCAAGACACGGTGCTGGTAGTCACTCCCTGAGTACCGCACATGTTTTAAGAATGTCCAGGGTTTCTTCATTTGATATTCCTCTATATCATTAAAAAATGGCGGCCTCATTTTTAAGGCTCTAGCTTTGCGATTCTATTTTCAAGGCTATCAATCTCAGCTTGCAAGTTTCTAGGTGGAGCTGGCTCAATATAACCTGGATTAGCTTTCAAAGACTTAGTGGCATTGTCAAATAGCCATGCGCCGAGCGGTTTGCCAGGGATAGGAATATCGAGTATAATCAGAGATTCTTGAGGCCGGTTTTCCAGTTTGGCTTCTTTATTGCCGTGCCTGTCACCCCACCAGCCTGTTAGCTCTTTAGTCTGCTTATTATATCTTATCTCTAGCATCTGACACTCCTTAGCTATACTTGAACCTTACGCCTACAACATTGACATTCGTGGCTTCCTTATTATCAAAGCGAATACCTACATAATCACCCGCGGCTAAGGCAGATAATATGCCGCTGATATCAATTTCAGTCACTTCACTGGCGGTAACATTATAGGTAGTAGCAGCATCACTTTCGGAATTAGTAGCATAGGCTTCTCCGCTTGCTGCATAGTCCGAATAGATATCAAAGTCTTCAGTTCCCCCCGTAGCTGCTGGTATTATAACAACAACAGCAGAAGTAATTGCACTAAAATCGTTAGGTACAAAGAATGAACAACGGGCTATTTTGTTTGTTCCAAGTATAGCAACGGGATAATCACCAAAGTTAGTTAGAGCGCCATCTGAAGTAACAAAAGGAATGAAAAATTCCTTAGTTATTGAAGCCCACGCAGGGTCATTTGCTCCCTGTCTCAGGAAATACCCCTCAGTGCCTTTAGCCAGGCGCTCCCAGGTTGCAGCACCTCTATATGGAATATCTCCTCGGGTAGTTAGCAAATCAATAACACTTTGAAATTGTGTCTCTAAGTTATCAAGGGCTGCTTCTGTAATAGGTGTTCCGCCACCTGCCCCAGTTTGCCAGTTCCCGCCATAATTCGGTGCATAAGGAAATGCCATACTATGCCTCCACTATCGTGTCAGTTCTTTCTACTTGGAGTGATTCCAGGGCTGTCTTGGCTCGTGAATAAAGAACTCTAGATACCATAATACCAGTATCGGGACCAACGCCATCTGCAAGTGGCCCAGCGAACCAGCCTAACTCTTCAATATTAGGGGGAGCTACTGCATCTGCCGGAGAAATGTAAACCATACTAAGCATTGAAGTTGTTGTAATCTCTGCCTGAGTAGTCATAGTATTGCGGTCTGTCTCAGCCACTAGGGTAGTTTGCCCTATGGCAACTGGTGTATTATCACTACCCCAAGCCATATCTTTAATCTCTCCATCGGCTACTGTACCACGAAGAAAATCAATTATCATACCTAAGCCAACGGTAGTAATGATATTGTGAAATTCCTGAACATCTATAATATTGCCTTTTAAGTCTTTAGCAATTACTTTGATGTTAGTTTCAATCTTCCAATTCCCTTTTACTTGCAATTTAATCTCCTAGCACGGATAAAGTGTGGCTTCAGGATATAAAGTAGCTGCCGGGAATGGGCAAGCTGTAATAGTAACAGATACCGATTCAGTCCATCCCCAATTCTCAGCAGATTCAACTAGAATAATCAAAACCTGCTCGCTACCCACATTGAGCCGCTCAAGGACTTCATGCTTCATGTGGGCTAGAGTTTTGAATAAGTCGCTCCAGCTCCCCATAGCAGGTCCTTGAATCGCTGTAACTTCGTGAATATTATTGGCCCCGAATCCTCGTATTGTTACAGCCTCAATAAGCATTGAGGCACTATTTAAGCCAAGTCGGGAATAGTCTACTGTCTGGAGTTGACCGGGTTTCAATCCAGTGGTTAGCGTATCATAGAGGAACCGTTTACCCACTACTGCATATTTAGCCAATTTAGCCTGAGCTGCATCAATAGAAGCATCTTTGTCGGTTAGCTTTGGCTCATCTGATATATCATCAACATAACCGGTGCCAGCACCCTCAATAGCGAGTTGGTCAACAATAGCATCGGTATCTTGAGCTAGAACAAGGATTGGGAATTGCCCATAATATCGGATTTCTACTATCCAACCAGCAGTCGGTACATCAGTAAGATATATTGTAGGGTCGCCTTTATTCCAGTAAGAAGCAAAATCCCCGGGAGCATCCAAGCCTTTAATCCCCAAGGGTGTTTTATCTACAGCATTGACCTCAACAAATGTAGGTACTTTGGCAAGGGGGAAGGATAAAGTAAAGGCGTTCTGCAAGCCATCTGCTACAAACTTCTCTGTCAATAAGGCAGTGGTGCCTCGGCCACCACGGATATATTGCCGGTTGCGATACTTAGGATTGCCGCCAGATAATCGAGCCGTATTCTTTATCATATCGGCTGTGGTGGCGTTCCATGGTGCCGCTGTAGTGGTGCGGTCTACAAAGTAAAGAGCCTTGTGTTCGTCTATATACCATATCTTGCCAGCCTTTTCTTTGAGGGCATCATAGGCTTCCGAAGCACTGACATAATTGAATACCGCCTCAACTATTTCGGGACCCGCTTCGATAGTACCAAGTGTAATCCCTTCGGCCGCCAGATATTTAGCATGAATATCAGTAACAATAGCGCCGGCTGTAGTAGCTAGATAGGACTCGGCAATTAGCCTCTTATCAGCAAGATAATGCCAGTCGGCACAAGTAATCATATGGTATAAGCCACCAGCCGGTGCCATAGCGACCTTCTCAGGATTATCTACGATGCCGCCAAATACAAGTACGCCAGTAATATCATATATCAAAACTGGCTGCCCTTTTATGAAGCTCGCTATACCAAGTGAATCAACAACGGTAAACGAGGCAATACTACGTTCCTCTATTCTCAGCTCAACCGATAATGAATCACGAGCAAACAAAACATTGGTGCTATCTATAAGCAGGGTGCTATATCCAGGAGGTACTTCTTGGTGACCAAAAGTGATTAAATCATCTCTTTCACTCTCATAACAAGCCTTCCCCCAGGCAACTGCTAGTTCACCACTATAGACCCTCGGTAAGGCGATATCACCACTCCAAGGATAATTATTAGCGGTGTTCCATGGTCTTTGTCCTATGTAAAATACTGTGGGGAATATGTCATGGGAAACGCCAGATGCACTCCCCTCATCTACGCCGTCTATGAGAAAGTAAGCAATATGCCCTGTACCAGTAGCAAAAGACACAGCGAAACAATGCCACGTAGTATCGTTATTGTAGGTTGCAGCGGAGGCAACGGAGTTTATAGAGCCACTGCCACGGGAGGATTCGGCATAGTATTTATTATCGGACTTCCTAAATATACCTGAATATCGGAAGGTAGCGTCTGTTCTACCACTAGCTATAACAGCCCGATTCGTTGTATAAGAGTCAGACTTAGCCCAAACTATCAACGTATGTGTTACATCAACGACCCCAGTTACACCATTAGCTGCTATCAAATCAGTGTTGGTATCATATCGTTGGACCTCTGCCAACACTGCATCATCTTCCTCTTGTGGTTGATTAGCTCCAGTCTTAGTTCCATCATTGTCGTACTCGGAACTATCACGGATATGAGAAGTATCGGGGTCATCCTTCATGTGAGAAATAAAATGACAGGTACTTCCCCAAACAGTCTCAGCCACTGCCGAATTGGGGTCACCTACATAGGTCGTGTTGTCTGCGTGGTCGGCATCATAATATAGATATAGCACTGTATCAGAGCCACTAGCAACACTCGGCACACGAACGAACAACCATGCCTTCTCATTGGCATCATCCCAGGTCTTAATTTCTACATAACACTCGGTCAGACCATCAGATGTAGTGACGGCAATCTTCAGTCGGTTTGCATCACTGGTTAATTCATCAAAGACAGCAGAAACATCTCTACTATTTAGTCCCGAAGAGGCACTCAAATAAACCATAACCGGGAAATCAGTCAAGGCACCATCTATATCACCAGAATCAATGGTGAGCTGAATACGCCTATCCCAACCCGGTAACCAAGCCATTAGATTCTAACTCCTGTTCTTAGTCGTATCTCGTCAACCAGTGGCTGACCTATTGCCCTAGCGATTGTCCTGCCATCAAGCTCCACAAAGATATTGACCTTCTTACCACCCATCATCCCTTCCAGTTTATTCAGAGGTATTACTGCCTCTGGTTGCCTCTCAGCTATTGTAGCCAGCATGGGGCGCATGGCGATGCCACCTGCCTGAAAAGGAATGGATGGAGGCGTCACATACCCGGGCCTGATGGATATATCTCTTGGGCTCCCCTTTGGGACTGCCTTGCCAGTGACATCTACCCCCCATACTGCTGTTGCGCCTTTCTTTTGTTTTATGATAAATAGAGTTGTCAGCCATTGCCAAAATGCTTTCAAAAGCCCCCACAATTCCAGCATTTTATTAAGAGCGTTCTGAAAGGTATCAGTTATAACAGTGCCGACCTTTCTGAAAACATCTCCCACGGCAGTCCAAGCTCTGCCGATATCAGCAGAGATACTTTCCCAGTTTGACCAAAGCACTAATCCCATAGCTATCAATGCACCAATGGCCACGATGATGATACCTATTGGGTTAGCCAACATAGCAGCATTCCAGAGCCACTGCGCAACTGTGACCGCCTTTATAAGCGCTATATGAGCTATTAACAAAGGGTGCATCACGGCAAATGCTATATTGCGAGCTATAAGGGCAACTGTGTGTGCTGCCGTCGCAAATGTGAGCTGTGGTAAAATAACAGTAGAAAATAGCAACATTACCGGCCCAAGTGCAGTCATTGTCGCTAGAATCGGTTCCAACGGTTGCAGGAATGTCCCATATTGTAAAGTTAGTTCAGTCCACTTCTGCCTAAGTTTATCCATAATGCCAAACTGTTCATTGGCGACATCGGCATACTCTTGGGTTATTCCCGTGATGCCTTGTAGACTTGATGCATAATCATCCATCTCTTCCGCAGTAACACCTAATGCTTCAGCGAGAGATATTCCCTCTCTTGTAGCCTGTGTTATCGCAGTCCTGAAAGCCCTTGTTGCCACCTCACCAGACATACCTTTAGCTTCCATAATTGCCATTAAAGCCACTGTATCTTCAAGTGTTAGGCCCATAGCAACAAGCTCCGGCGTAATATATCCGATAACAGCACCAAAGTTATCTAACGATACAGTAGAATTTCTCACTAGGTTAGTCATCAAGTCAGTTTTATCGGCCACTTCTTCTGCTGAGAGACCAAAGGTTTTCATTGCAGGAACCATCTTTACGGTTACCTCACCAGCAGTCATACCTACGGCATCCCCCAATGTATCAAAGGCTGTAGCTGTGGCTTTCAGAACTTCAGTATCCTTTACTCCAGCTCGTGCCAATAAGTCAAAACTACTAAGCACTTCTTTCAGTGGGAAAGTAACATTGGTCGTTGCTAATGCTAAGTTGCGCATCTCTGTTGTGGTAATGCCAAGATTAAGTGCGGTTACTCCAAGTTGGGCATTCATTTTACGGGCACTATCAGCCATCTTGAGCCCAGCGATGCCTATAGCCGTAAAAGCAAGCCCAACCGGCAATATCGCCTTCTTCATATTCTGCATAGCTGAGTTAGTCTTGTTTTGGGTATTCCGGAGTGATTGGTCAAGACCTTTTGTATCTCCAGTGATTTTAAGAACAGCATCGCCTACAGAAATAGCCATTATTTCTTCACCACCTTTATCATGCCACTCGACATAGCCGAGAGTGTTTCAACGGATATTGAACGGTCTTTAGAAGATTGGTCTCCCGACCCGTCCGTTTTTGGCTCCCTCTGTTTCCTTTCAACCAGTTTCTCCACCATGAGGTCAAATAACTCATCAGTCCAGTTGTTTATGATGTAGTCTGGAGCCACATGCCACTCGGACATTACGAACTCAAACGCTCCGCCTATTGAGAGAGTTTCGTCATTGTTCCCACTAGGCTGCTTGCTAAAGGGAAAGCAATCTCTACCACCTGTTCAAACGCTTTAGCCATCTCGGCATCCGTGGCCACGTTCTCAATATCTTGCCTATTCAAGCCTCTTGCATAGGCAAAGAAGAGGTCAATCACTTGGTCGGGCATAACCACCAGCATAGCGTTGATTGCCTTCCCGAATAGCTCTACATCATCCGCAGTAACCCGAGTATATTGTGGTAGAGAAGATAATGATGTAACTACCTTCTTACGCCACTCTCTTGAATCGCGGATAACCAGTGGGGCAATCTTATACTCCTTGCCTCCCAGTATTACTACTATAGAAGCCTGAGCCAACTTCTCTTCTTCTGTTCGTTTCGTCATTTTACACTCCTTTTAACTTATTGATATCACGCTATCTAAGCAGCACAGTCAACCATGAGTACGGCATACTCATCGCCTTTAAGTGCTTGGAATGTTACCGGCACCAGAGTCTTTTCACCCTTCTTATAGGGTATCCCGACTGCTCCGGTAGCATGTGCCCTCGGTATGTAGTAAGTGCGCTTGAAACCAGTTGGAGTAACTACCTCAAGCGTGAGATTCAAGAGCTTGTTGACTCCGCCGCCAAGCGTGATAACATTACCTGATAACACGCTGCCGGCTATTGCCTTGTCCATATTGAAGAGTGAGCTTTCAGCCATATTGCAGGCGATTTCTGCTGCCTCCTTGGTTATCACCCGGTTGATGGGGAAGGTCTCTTCTTCAACTTCGATATCAGCTTCATCAGCAGTATAGGTTACGGTCACGCCATCTTCGGTATAGCCAATCTCCACATTAGGACTACTCAGCACCAAACCCGGGGTAGCATTACCTGGCTCTATCGGGTAGGCTTGGCCGTCTATCGCAACGGTATCAATCCAGACCGACCTAGCATCAACTTCCCATAATTCAATCCGAATTCTAGTGCAGACATAGCCGTAAACACCAGCTCCAGAACCAGCCTCTGCAGCTTCAAAAGCATTTTCAACGCTACCAGCACCAGCTACAACGGCGACACCAAGGGTAGTCAATGCAGCCCACTCAAAGACTGAGGAACCGTCGGGAGTCTGACCACCGAAACCACAATCTGTAGCAGCTCTTAGAAATGTTTGGTTCCAATCCACTACCCCAGCAACACCCTGTCGGACGGCTGTTAATTCAAACCAACCGTCACCACCAACTTGTTCGAAGCGAAGTTCAAACTGTTCCCAGTTAAGCGCAGTCACCACTGATTCTCGATGATAGTAGCTGGTTCCGTCCTGCACCCCAGTAATGTCATCCTCAAAGTCCGAGAATAGCATCTGAGCAATGGTCGGATTAAACTGCATGTGGGTACTCCCCGGGTTACCGGAACCATTCTTGGTCAGCTTTGCCGAGTAGCTGCCGACTTGCTGTTGAGCTGTCACCCACTCTGCTAGGGCGTTTTCATCCCTGACTGACAAAACTCCTACTCCCACCAGAACATTAGATATTGTCTTGGCCATTATCCTTTACCTCCCTGCTTTAATTTGGCTAGATGCGCTTGATAGCGAGATTCAATCTGTTCATTAGTCAAGCGCACCTTCTTTTTCGACTTAGCTTTCTTTTTTACCACATTCCTTTACCTCCTTGAGACTTGTTATAAAATGGCTATCAGTCGCCACCAAATCGGTTTCTGGGCGTTTATCTATTCTGCCCTTATCATCATACTGAAAAACGTCAATACCCTGAAGTAATTAGGGATTTCTACATCAACGAGGTCTTGACCTTGCACCTCTTCAATAGCTGACAGGATGCCGGTGGCTCCTGCCGTCGGGTCTTGGATGCCCTGAAGAGCATCATATAAAGCGCGGTAGACTTCCCGGGCATCTATCGGGTTAGCAGCCCAACAATCGAATTGAACCGATGGCGTGACTATACCCGGAATATAGGGATTGGAATTGCCGCCTCGGGTAAAGAAGCCAATGGCCGGTAGTGTTGCGTTCTCCGGTAACCTCGGGCAGTATATCCGAGGTGCGGCCCCGCCAATAAGAGTAGTAAGAGCTGTTTGAGTTCCTAGATATGCCCGGATGATTCTATTGGTATCGGATATTGCCATTATTTCAGATGCACCTCTATATTTTTAGGTAACTTCTTTATATGCCTATCGAGCGCCGGCTTGAAGTAGGGAAAAGCTGGCATATTGACGGTACCAGTTTCCAGTAATCCGCCATAACCTGAGGTAGAATATACGGCTCCTTCTAGTTCCTTTTTAGCAACTTCGCCGCCCGGGCCTACTTCAAACTTGATTGACCTAGAATTATTCCCTGTTTGTGTTTTCCAAGGATGAATATTTATAACATCATTGGCAATATCGGTAATTACATCAACGAGTCCTTGGCGTGTTGCCTTCTTTACTTTGTCTTGAATCTCTTTTGTTTTGAGATTGACTACGAAATCAGCTTTTATCTTCATCGACTAATCCTTAACCAGCATTGCTTATGATGGCTGCCAGTGCCATCGTCATAATCCTGCACCAATAAGATTTCATAAGTTAGCAGGTTAATCACAACGCGGTCTCGCTCGGTAATATCTATTGACTGCACGAAGAGCTTATAATCAGCTATGACTATCTCTGCCCCAACCTTTAACTCTGTGCCAGGAGCTGCTACCAGCCGGCAGGCTTGGTTTTCTAAGTAAGTTAAATCCCAGGTTAAGACAGGATTACCATAATCATCGGCACCAGCCCCGGCATATCTCTGCACCGTGCAGGTATCAATCAGCAAAGTAGTATATGACACTAGGGTTTACCCCCTGCCATAATAATCTTCAACGCTTTTAAGCTATCTTTAACACAACCAACATGGAATTCAATCGCCCATTTCCACATTACCAACCTCAAAAATCTTGGGGGATAGAATTCATTACCTTTCCCTTTATTGTGTTGGGCAACAATAGCTAATTTACCAATTTCCATATTAGTCCTCCTCGGCCGTTATGCCGCTGCCGATAGTTAAGTTCATCTCAGCCCAGGTCAGATAAGGATTAGATGCATCCTCTTCCCGGTATTTCTTGGCTAAGGTCATTTTATTGGCCGCTTTCTTATTGGTATAAGAATAGTCGCCAATCTTCTCTGCGTCATAATCACCAGTAAGCGAAGCCGCCCACGATTCCAGAGCATAAGAGGCAGCCAAGAGCAGCGAACTATTGGCCAAGGTTAGGAAGGCGTCTATCTCATCATCCTCAAACTGATAATCGGCTGCATTGGTATCGCCGATTAGTAGCCTCACCTTGCCTCTGTCGGTAGTTATATCATAAGTAAAAGCCATATTATCCCCTTAATCATATTCGTGATACCTGAGTGAGAGTTTGATTGTTTTGCTGCCACCATCTTCTATCGCCAGTTGCGCCCTAACTCTACTATTGGCTGGTATAAGGGGAGTCATCGCAAACTGGGCAGGAACACCACCTTTATTTGAGGTAGCTGCAAATCTTACCCTAACACACTCGGTATCGCCAGCTCCATAATATAAGACTAATTCATAGGTTTTATCCTGAGTATTTACATCTTCTACAAGGACTTCGTGTATATCAAATTCGATGGTTATAGTATTGGCAGGGACAATTTCAGTAATCGTTCCCAATCCCCAATCACCAATGGCGGTTGTTAGTGTTACGCCATCAGCTAAAGTGGGATATACCTTTTGTACTGTGTGCACATGTTCAATTAACTCTCGCAGTTGTCCAAACAGACTAGCCACATCGTGGTTATCATCATTATTTCCGACATCAGTTAGCAGTTTTCTCAGTGCCCCGATTGTATCTATCATTGTCGATACCCCTGTGCGAATAATTGTCGATGGCCAGCGGCACCTATCGCCCTAGACCAGGCTCTCGACCGACCAAGATAGCCGTTCATCCAGTCATTATCCTCGGTAAATCTACAGCCTATCCTCAGATTGTCGGCTATGCTGGAGCCTGGATCCTGCAGCACTTGGCTGACAGTCGGGACCGCTACACCATTCCGATAATGCTGGTGAGCAGTTCCAATCCGATCTACACCGAACAGGTGTGTAATGTTAAAAGCCCAGCCCAGTGAATAAGAGCTTGTCCTAGTCCCACCGTGGTGGTGCCTCACTGTCATATAGCGCAGAGCGCCGACAGCAGTGAAATAGACCTCCCATCCGCTGGCGTCCAGAGTATACTTACTTATCAGTATCTGGTCGTCACTGGTATCCACAAAACCGCACCACACGGCCAAGGCATAATCCGTAACAGTGAAATTGAGGTCAGTAGTATCAGCAGCCAGAGCCTCAATAAACTGGTGCCACGCCTCGATAAGAAAGACACCGTGGTAGTCATAGCCACTAGCCGCCGCCCATATAACACCAACATCTCCTTGCATCACTCCGACTATCCCGGACTTTGACTGGTCATGGGCAAGCTGGGCATTCCCTTCGGTCAACGGCCAGTCAAGAACGATATCCTGGTTTATCGGCAAATTATCATAAAAAGTAACAGCCATTATATCTCATAGAAGGCCGACCAAGGATAATCCCTGATCGCACCTGCTGTCCTCTCAATAGTTGTTCTCATCCCGTACCTGTTGGGATCGAGTACTATCTTCAACAGAACAGGATCCTGAACTCCAACTATCGGTAGAGTCTCATCGACTAGGCTCCATACACCTCCATCTGTATCCCGGCGGTAAGTTCTCAGGATCACCGTCTCACCTGCCGCTTGGTTTAGGAAGTTCACTGTGACTAATATTGGCCGGTACACACCAAGCGGAGCGGCAAGAACATACAGATTGTATTCCGTATTTATAACCGTCGTTGTGGCTATACCCACAGCATTAGTAAGTGTCGGCAATCCATCAGTCACGGTCATGATATCAGTTACATCGGTCGCAACCAGATCGAGGTCAGCGTTAGTATCCTGCACCACAGCAAGTATCACGGCTTGGGTCACGGCAAGCGCCGCAATAGCCGTATTGGTCGCCCCCAAATCTGCTGGATTATGTACGCCTTCTCCACCCATTATTTACGCCTCCATCCTACGCTGATAGACAAGTTTGCATCAGCGTCGGTCGATATAGCATTTATTATTCCGTTGAATAGATTATCGACTCCTATATGATAAGACCCACCGCGCGGAGCAAGTGGCTGTCCGGAGCCAACAACTGCTGCATTACCTCTAGCAAGATAAATCCAGAAGGCACTGGTATTGACAAAGTCAGCTTCTACTCTATTAGGCTCTGCATTTCTAACAGCCGCAGAGATAACCCCCACTGTCGCAAAGGTATCGACAACTAAAGGCACTGGATATATTCGTGGGTCAGGCATCTTGCATTTCCCCTTTCCACACGCCAAACCTTTTCCAGAAGATTATGCGCTTATGGTTATAGATGCAACTTGTTAGCCTGCACATATCGTTTTCTTTTAAATACCGGCAATGCTCTTGACCTTCCACGATGAACCGGCAAAACTCTATATTATACGGCTCTCTATTAGCCATCTCTTCTCCCTAGTCAATCATAAAGGTTAAGTCAGCTACTAAATTACCATCAAAACCAGCATAGCAACCGGTGGCGAACTTGGTATTATAGGGAAAGTTTATTGGCTGAACTGATATTGATGTAGTCACGTCGAGATGTAAGACAGCAATCACTGTGCCAGCTTCTGTCAGGCTATCATATATAGTCAGGTCTCCGGCGGTGGTAAGCCCATTCAATATTACATTACGGAGAATACCCTTACCAGCTTTGACCTGAGTATCTTCAGTAACATGAACAGGAGTTGAGCCAAATGCTAAATTAGGATTCGTCATATTAACCTCCATGTGAACCCGGCCAGGGCGAGACAGGAAAGGAGTTAAACCCGCTCGCCCCGACCAGCAGAATTAGTTGGCTGCCGAGTTACTCCTTTTAGTCCAGATGGCCTCCGAAGTAGAAGGCTCTCCAGTCCTCAGTGACTCCACCAAAGACTACTCGCACCCGGTAGAAGACGTTATCAGTAGCGAAGTCGCCGCTCATCGGATTGAGGGCTCCACCGCCTACCGTTACCTTGTCACTGGCCTTCATGCAAATCTCCGGTCGCTCATGGCCACGAAGATGGGCAGCCTCAAGAGCCGCCAGTTCCTTCGGGTCAGAGAACAGGTACCAAGCCCCTACGGCTGATAATGGATTCCCACCAGCTACATCTATCGTGGTAATGTAGGGGTCAATTACCAGCTCAAGGCCGTAGTTGGCCACCACGTTAGTCGTGGGATATGCTACATCTGGGGCGCCAGCAATAGTGGTCGCTCCAGCAAGCCACAGCTTGGTTGCCGAGGTCAGGATTTGCCTCGCTGTCAATTCCAGGGCAGGTGGCACTACAAGGAGTTTTGCCCTATTCTCTATCGGCTCACCGCCAACATCAGTCTGAGCGGCAAACCATTCTAACCCGGTTTCCAGGTTAGCAATGGTCAGAGGATTGACTGACAGGTTACCACGGCCTACCGTAGCCAGCACCACATTGTGAACATAGAGATTTGAAACGATGCTATGCTCAGTCCTCAATGCAGCCTTGGCAAATCGCGCCGGTGTATCCTTCAAGGCGTTCAGGTCGTCATTGATTAGGGCTTCCCAGGAGATGTCATACTGGCGCCCATATTTTAGAACGGCCAAGCGGTATCTGGCTTCAGCTCTACTACTGGCTAGATACTCACCTTTCTCACCTACCCGGGCCAAGACTTCATCGCCACCACTAAAACGGTAGCGGTCAGAGTTCCTAAAGTCTCGATTGGTTGACAGCTTCGTAAACTTCTTCCAGACCGGCTCCGTGGCCTTATAAGCTGCCAGCACTTGCCGGTCAAGAACATCACCGAACAGCAATGGAAAGTCAGATGTGGTCATGGCTTCCTGGAGCAGGTATTCCCGGACATGAGGCGCGATAACCTTGCCCTGGTAGGTGCCGTTATAAATCAAGTCATGGGCTTCAGTTATCCGGGCAAGCGGTATCTCAACTCTCCGCTCTCGATTAGTTAAAAACCCCGCACTCTCTTTCAGGGTTTCCTCAAACAGCATCTCTTCTTTCATGGTATGATTAACCTCCGTGTTTATTTTTTACACCTTGATGAACTTCTCTAAAGCCATCAAGACAGCAGGTTCCACCTCCAACGTATCGGGTAGAGTCACCACTTCAAAGACGATTTCAACTTCCTGTGTCATCAGGTCCCCCAATTCCTCAGCAAACTTTGAGAAGCCCTCGCTTTGAGGGTCAACCCTAATCTTCATAGGATTATCGGGGTCTTTTTCGCCATAGGTCTGGATTAGTCCTTGTCGCACTTTCTCAATGACTCCTAATTGGGCATCAAGTTTGCTTGCAAGTTTAGCCAAGCCATAGCTGACCTTGACTGGAAACTTTTCCTTTATCAGTTGTTGTAGTGGTCCTTTTGCGTTAAAGATTTCTCCATTTGTTAGTTTCACTTTTTTACTCCTTTTGTTTTAGTGGGAGGTTTAAGCCCAACCCCCCGAAGCATACTTGTCTTAGGCTGAGACGGGATACAGGTAGATGTACTTTTTTGTGCCTCCAGTAGAAAAGAATGGAATGGTGCCGACTTCAGTGTCACTTGGAGCACCTGCCTCATACCCAAGTGCCGTTGTAGGGTTATTGACGTTATAGATAGCGTCAATTTCTGAGTTTACTCCATCCATGTTCAGGTCCATGATAAAGTGCTCCAAAGGGGCTGTTCTAAAGTTGGCGGAATACTTAGCCCAGGCGAAGTGAGCATTTGTCAGGACAGGAGTAGCATCGTAGAAACCATCAGTATGAAGATGAGACCAACCTGCAATCTCTGCATTAGTCTCAAGGTTTAGCCACGCTGAGCAAAGGTTTGCTTCCCCTGTGGTCAACCCCGTTATGCTGGCTGAGATGTTGACGATACCCTCGCCATCAGGATTTGCTGGAGTAGCCCACTGGCCGCCGAGCCTGAATATCCGACCATCAGCAGCTATTACGCTGAAGGTGTGACTGATATAGTTCTCAGCAAGGCTAAAGACTAGGTATTTGGCAAGGTGTGCGCCTGCAACAACAAAGTCGCACCTCAGAGTGTGGTAGTCGAGGGATAGCAGATGTCCAGCTTCGTTAGTAAGACCGACTACCGACATAAATACGCCGTCATCTTGGAAGTCGGCAATGCCCGCTCCACTGGCACCAAGATACAGGAAGCCAGCGGCTGAGCCATCAGGCGTGATGGTTGAACTGGTCTGGAAGACTACCTCAGACTCTAATCCAAAGTAGGCTCCACGTCCGTTTCCATTAGGCAAGCGTATCTCACCGTTAACACCTGATAGAAGACCTGTGCTCCCGCCGCTTTCGTCGCAGTCCATGTAGCCTTTAAGGGCATTGGCGTAGTTCCCCAGAAGCACATTGTTTAGCATCTGTGATTCAAAGGGTCGCCCAGTTTGTCCAGCAACGGTCCATTCTGTATAGCACAGAATGCCGCCATATCCTTCGTCACCAGTAGGGATTAGCCATGTGTCCCTTGCATCTCCGAAGAATAGTTTCTCACCGTTAACCACCCAGTCGTCAGGAGGGTCGAAGTGAACTTTAACAGCAATGTCACCATCACTACCACCCGTGACTCTGCCCAGTGCATAGCCGAATGGGATGTTCGTTACGGTATTAGTTATCTTGCTTATGATACATCCAGGCACGGCTGTGCTGATAAAGAGCTGGTCACCAGGCACAACATCGCTATCGCCATCATCATCAGTAGCCACCACATTCTGTATCCATATACCTTCAGTGTCTACCGCAATCAGGTCGGAAATGGAAGTACCACTGTTAAAGGCTACACCCACGGCTATCCCAAAACTCGTCTCAACGCCAGCAAGACAAATGATAACCGGGTCACCTTTAGTTACAAAACCATCTGTCTCGGTGGGATGCTTTAGTTCCTCCTCTGTTAATGTAATGTGTCTACCTTCATAGGTAGACGAAACTTCTTCCCCTGCGTTTAAACTATCCGCAGCAGGATATACTCCTACAGTTGGACTCATTTTACTTTTCCTCCGTATTTAGATTTTGCTTACCTTCCCTCCACGGCAGCATCAAGCTGCTCGTCGGTCCAGTCGGGGTTAGCTCTCTTGTAGGATTCCCTGAGAGCTTTCTTGTCCGCCTCTGAGTTGTCAGTATTGGCACTGGGGCCTAAGCCCTTTATCTTGACTGATTCCGATAGCTTGGCGATGTAGTCCGCCTCGGCCTGTATCGCTTCCGTTATCCCATCGGCAGATTCGGAATCCTTGAACCTCTCGATTAACCGTTCTTTGGCAGCCCCGGGTAGCTCGGCCTTATCTACAGCCTCCTTAATGGTGGCTTGTGCCTCGGCTATTGCCTTTTCCTTCACTGCTTTTTCAGCGGCTTCCTTGAGGTCATCACGCTCCGTGGTTAGAGTTCCAATCTGTCCTTCCAGTTCCTTAATCCTCTCTGCACTCTCCATAACTGTTTTAACCTCCTCGGTTATTTTGGCCCTGACATTAGCTTCAATAACTTTGACTAAATCAGGGCGTTTCTCCTGTAGCGTTGACAGGTCAATCAGGTCAACATCTCGGCCCCTGCCGGCCTCGTATAGTGTGACTACGCCGCCAGCTCCAGGCTCGGTCACAAAATCAACCGACCTAGCAGCATCGAGTTTCTCTATCGACAAGGTTTCCTTGCCATCGATGGTAGCTTTGGAAGCGAAGCCCACTGCATTGATAGAGATGCCCATTTCTGACAGCATATCTTTCTCTCTGAGTGCGGCTAACTTCTGCATCATCCACGGCTCGATTATCTCGGCAATACCAGAAACTACTCCGGCTTCGTCAACGGTGACATCTTTTAATGTAGCTACCCAATCCGTTATCGACCTTTCCGGGCGGTCTTTATCCTCCTGCTCCGTTGGATGGTCGGCATACATTTTAATGCCTTCGAATATTCCATAATCACGCTTCAGCATCTCGGCAGGATAATATCTATCCTCCGTAGCATTGAAGCCTGGCTTTATAACAATTACAGTCGCTCTACCTTTATCAATCTTGGCCTCGGTCAGAGGCACGAAGTTAATAATCTCTTCGCGTGTCTCCGCTTCCTTCACCCATGGCGATGTATCTTCGTCATCTACTCCCAGCCTGCGATATTCTGAGCGTATCAGTCGCTTAACGGCCGGCAAGTCTGATTCAAGTATTGAAGCCTTCTGCCCTTTATATCCTCCTGGGCTAAGAGCTGCGGCCGATTTGTTCAGCTGGACTCTGGTAACCTTTTTGTCTACATTCTCCCAGAGCCGGAGCTGCCAGGTCGAGCTTTTATCTGCGTCTGGTACATAGGCATAGGCAGCAGCAGGGAAACAGTTACCATCTTCTCTCTTCACAACTGCCTGTTCCTTGACTATCTTCAATACCACAGTTGCTTCCTTCAAGGCCTCTGCGGTTTTCTTCACTGCTGGCTCGGCCTCAGATGATAATAGCTCCTGACATAGCTCCAGAATCTTCTTGACCCGAGAAGCATCCATTGAGGCATTACGCTTGCCCACTTCCTGCACCAGCTCGGAGTATTTGGCTTGAAGCGCCTCCATTGATTGATAGGTGACTTGTCGCATTACTTTCTCAGAATCGCCTATGGTCACTGTGTTATCCGCCGCTATAGTATATGGTGCTTTGTAAGATTGCTGGTCGCGGCTATATACAACTTCCGTTTCGGTCATATCCTCGACATAAGCATAGTCATCATCACCTAAATTAAGATGAACACGGAGTGCAGCATTAAGCGATGTTCGTCTATTCTCCATAGAGAGAGCTTCCATTGCTCTATATACCTTGGTACTTTGTACCTTTTTGGGGTCACGAAATATAGCCTTGCCTTTCTCATCCAGCTTATAACTAGCTTCATAGAGCTGGCCGTCAACATCGTAAACCACCCTATCGTCATATACTTCATCGATGATTAAGTTCTTGGGTATTGGCGTGGACTGCCCTATCTTATATTCCGAAAATAGAGCCGCTTGGAGTAGCTTACTTTTGTTCTTATCACTCAGTTTGGTCTCCATTTTTGCCTCCTTGCTTTCTTTGGCTGTCCAGTTGCCTTCTGCATCCTGCTCATATTGAGTCTTGACGGCTGCCCAGGCAGTTCCGGCAGCCTTGCCCTCATCACCATCATATAACTTGAAGGCGCTATTGAAAGCACTCCTGTAAATCTCTTGGCCATGCTTGGGTAACTTCTTTACTGCATCCGGCAGGTCGGCTAATGTATCATACGGCATGAGCTTCTCCTTGCTTTTTCATATAAACCATTCCGCAACAGTGACGGCACACATAACAACTCATCATCCCGAGGTGTCTGTGCTGAAACATATCCAGCCGAGTCAATACGAATTTCTTGCAGTGTTCACAATAATATCCTAAATTCATGCCGGCACCAGCTTATTACCGCCGGCACACTCCAGATGAAAAGTCCTCTTACACTTCCGGCAATAATAAAATGCCCCAGTCGGAGTCTTGCGGCCTCGCTTCATCCGCCTTCCATCATAGGCACATGGGCTGAACTTAGGCCGGTTCCATATCACCTTTGCCCATATCCTGAAGCCGCAGAAAACCAATATCTGCATCCAGGCCAGCCGGAACCAGTCCAGCACCTTCCGGGACCGTGACCTACGGTCGAGTGCTTTAGCTAATGCCTTATTCAAAACTTACTCCTTTAACGTATCCTGGCTGGTGCCAGCGAACACCGGCAGTCGGGATGCTGAGGCGGTGCCATAGTGCCGCCGCTGAATATCTGGGTGATAGGGATAACACCCTCGGCCTCGTTCATCTGGCACTCTTCACTCACTCTATCATCACCAGCAGTTACCCACTCTTTGCCCTCGATGCCCATATCATCCATTGTGTTAAGGCTGGCATCAGATAGGGCAAAGGCTGTCTCGGTTCGGGCAATAAGCTGGCTGCGGTACCGTGTCATATCTCCAAAGGTTTTCTTAATATCCCTAGCCAGCCCCGGGACTCCTCGCTTATTCTCGATGCCGGTGCTGATGGTATGGGCTAGACGCCTCTTAGTCTCCTCATCCATCTGCGTGACTAATCTGGCACCGTGCTTCTCAGCCCAGCTTATAGCATCGCTTATCGGCGGACCTTCGTAGGCTATAGGAATGCCACCCTTAGTCTTTCCCCAGGTAATCATTTCTGCTTGACCGCTCAGGTATATCTCAGCCAGCTCACCCTCCATATCAGTGGTTAGCGTAGAGCTGAAGGTGGCCAGTAAGGGGTCAAGGATTCCTTTAGTTTCTGTTCCTACGCTCTCTTTGACATTCCTGTTATATATGCCAGCCAGCTTGGCGTAGGGGAAGGCCTGTTCCAGCTTCCTGAAGTATTTACGGACTTCCCTTTCAAGCTTTCGCTTTAGCCTTTGATTTTTGGGACTCGCCTGACTCGCCGGTATCTGGGCTTCCAGCAGGCTGATTATCTTGTCCAGTTCCGCTATCGCCTGATTCATCTTTGCTACCTTCTTCTACTTGCGCTATCTTATATTTCAGATGCCGCTTACCTACCGAGCCTGCCTTGCCAGTCTCTTGGTGGAAACGATTACACTTGCCACAAAGATATAGACCTTTCGTTGCCACAGTTATGAATACATTGACATCTGAAGCCGGGTATAATATCTCAGTCAGCAGTCCAATGGGGTTACACTCCATGCATTTCTTACCTTTAATCCAGCCTGTATCCTTGCAGGGCGGGCAGGTAAAAGTGGGGCTCACCTGGTCCTGCTCTTTAGTTCCTTGATTGGCTCGGTCGGTAATGGCACAATCCGCATTATGAAGATATGCGTTTTGCATTACCTCATCCAGCCCTTCCCATGGTTGACCATCCTTAACGGCCAGCTCTTCAGCTACTTGCCTTCGGTCTGTCATTGTTTTCCTCCTTTTTTATTTACTCCTTATTACCGTTATTGCTAATAACTTCTCTAATCTGCTTCAGCGCTCTTGTAAGAGCTAAAGTAGGATTCTTCTTCACTGCCTCTTCCAGCGCATCCAGCACCTCGCCCGGATTATTGACTCCTATCGATAACAAGGCCTGCTGCTGAACATCCGAAGACAGCCCAAGCTCGGGGATTACCTGTATAATCTTCTGGATTGAATCAGCCATGGCTACATAGTCCACCGGAGAGATGGCCGGGAAGTCGCGGTCGATATACTGCTTATCAGGAGCTCTACCAACATGCGTCAAGACTATAGTATCGATATCCTGATAGGTGTCATCCCATACCTGTTGATATGATTGGAACATCTTAACCATCGGCAGCTCGACCGTCTTGGCCGTGGCCAGATTGCCGGTTGAGATATCGCCAAAATACTGTTCTGGAATACCGACTGCAGCACATACTTGGAGCTTCAGCATCCGGGCATCCTCATGCGCGTTCTTGGCTCCGGAGTCAGCTTTGATTGGCGTGGTATCGGAGCCGAGGTTCTCTAAGAGTTGAGAGCCGGCTGCTATTTCCTTCCCATGTGTCTGAGCCTTGATTGTATCTACGATAGGCTGGCCGCCCTTAACCTTTGTCTTCCAGGCGAACCGCGCCAGCGCCAGCATAATGGCTACACGGCTGGCCAGGAATCGGCGGTACTGCTTAATCCAGTCAAGAGCCGGCAACAATAGGGGATTACCACGCTGTCCGATAGTATTGTAGGTCAGGTGGTATATCAAGGCATCCTGAGTCTTGGTTACAGAGCGACCTAGATTATCCGGTGTGGCTACATCTTTAACATTCGACACGGAGCGGTAGTATTCATCATGCAGTTTGGATTGCACATCCATCCACTGCCGGCGGTAGTACCGCACATCCTCAATATCATCTGGGTCGGTGATTATCTCGGTTATCTCCAGCGGTTGAATCCGCCGGATTTTTACCCCCTCGCTACTGGCTCCGAGGAATAGGGCAAAGAACACCTCGCCATCTACTAGTAGCATATCCGAAGACTTCCGCTGGCCGCGGCAGGATAGCACCGTCTGATTAGCTGGTGCATCCCAAAAAGCCTTCCGCGCCTCCTCGGTCTTTTCATCTTCAGCATGGGCTGTCATGCCTGTGCCAAAGGTATAGTCGGTCCAGAGCCGTATTGCCTGCTTGCCCAGAGGGTCTTTAGTATAGTAAAGCCGTGATAGCTTCAGGTTCGCTATCCGAGCAGCATCGGTAATAACATCTGGCGAAGTGATGCTGAAGTTAATCCAGCCGGCATCCTCAATTTGCAATTCCTCTTCAACCTGCCGCGTGGCCTCCCAGATGATTTCTTCAACCTCGCCGCCAGGCACCAGTGCCTTATTGATTTTGACTTCTTTGGCTTGGCTTATAAGCGGTCTGCCTAATACATCAATCAGCCCTAATTCATCCATAGTGTTTTACTCCGAGTGTAAGCTGCTTAGTGGCTTAGTATTGCTAACCTGTTAAAACGCCCAGATGTTGACTTGGTGAAGCCTAAATACGACTCCTATGATGCTTCATGTGCCAGTGGCCGTCATTCGGTGCGTGGGCTTTAGTCGGTCGGCGACTGCTGCAATGAGGGACGCCCGGTGTCCTATCTGGATTTGATGGCCCGCCAAGTTTAGAGAGATTCAAGGATTTTGCCGTCATCGCCAAGATAGCTACCAATGCAGGTAAGAATTTCATAGTTTCACTCCTTTATAGGGGATAGCTAGGGATTAGCCTTAGTTCGCTTGCGTTTTGGCTCAACCTTCGGTTTCTCCGTTTTTAGTTCCAATTCCCTAATGCGACGATGCGCCCTACATAGGCAACAATCATCCTCACCATAGATAATGTGTAATGGCATACATTGGTTCGGTAATAGTGCTTTAGTTGACATATTCTTTCTCCTATTCCGCCCTATACTTACAAGCACACCAAACAGGTTCTTCGCATGGCCCATCATGCCAACTACAAGCATCTTTATGATACCAATGCCGACCAGCTCCGTGTGGGCCAGCCTCATCGCTCCTACAGCCATTAGGACAAAGTAAAATTTCAAAACATTTCGGGCACGCTATTGTTTCAGGTTCACCTTCCCACCCACATAATTCACATTTAATCATTAGCGTCTACCTATTTCGCCACTATCCCCCTTGGATATTACTTATTCTAAATCCATACTCTCCATATGCTGCATGGCATCGTAGATTACAATCTTATCCTCTGGCTCTTCTTCTTGAAGTAATAGCTCGAATATCGCCCACACCAGAGCATCTAGCCTGTCCGGACTCTTATCACCCGGTACCCACTCGCAGAGCTGGTCTTCCAAGTCAGAAAAGAAACCGACATGGTGAACTCTACCCTGCTCATAGAGTGCCGATACCGGCTCGGCTCTTATCACCTTTCCCCGGCTGGCGTGAACTTTCTTGAACGGCACGTTTTTATCCTTGAGCCTTATAATGCTCTCTACCATGTCGCCGCCGAAGTTAACCTCGGCCACAATGCGGTCAGCTTGGAAGTTATAGAAGCCGCTTACCGCAGCGCTCGCCCATTTCTCTGGTGAGCTACTTAGGGTCAGGTCAGCCAAGACATAAGCGTGTAAACTGTCTCCTACCGGGGCTATGCCGACAACCACGATACCAGTATCAGCCGTTTCTGCACTATCGGTTCCCTGAGGGTCAATGGCCACCACCACCCTAATCAAGCTAGGGTGCTTTTCCTCTCTCAGCTCATCGATGCGGCTCCGCTCCCACAGAGCATCGGGATTATCGTCAAGTATCTCCCCGGCCAGTTCTTGCCGACCGAGCCTAGTGCCTTCATACTTCCTCAGGATATAGCCCAAGAAGTCAGGTGCCAGGTTATCGCGGTTCTCCAAAGTATGGCCTCTGGTGACCGCCGTTCTCTTATCAGCCACCAGATTCTTGATGACCTTAATAGGCTTCGGCGTGGTGGTAACTACTGCTTGCGGCTTGTCACCTACCCTAAGGCCAAACATCAGATTGTCCCATGTGGTCTGCGGATATTTATATTTAGCTACCTCATCCGCCCAGGCTTTCATGTGCTGCGGTCCACGGAGCTGTTCGGGTTCCTCTCCGGAATATGTCGTGGCCACCACTCCGTTAGGCCAGGTAATCCTTCTCTTTGATGGCTCATATACCGGCATAAACCAGGGTGGCGAGATTTTCAATATCGAGGAGTCTCCCTCTTCCACCATAACATCTCGGGCGTCTGCCGCTGTGGCTCCTACCAGTGCTATAGGGCTGTATCCTTCATGCGCCCACTTGTTTACTAGCTCGGCACCGGTTCGAGTCTTTCCACCACCACGGCCACAAAGAATCAGCCAAACATACCAGCCCCAATTAGGGGGCAGTTGCTTCGGCCGAGCCCACACTTCCCAATCATATATCAGAGATTCAGCTTCTCTTTGACTTAGGCTCTCAACCGCCTTCTTTCTCTCCTGCTCTGGTAGCAAGGCGATTGAGTATGCCAAGGAGTTTTCCTTTTGCATCGTGGTCAACTCTAAAACTCTCCCCTATAGGATTAGCGAATTCCTGTCTCTCTATATACCCTCTGGCCTTACCCTGCGTCTTCAGGTAAAAGAGGATTGCTATATTATCACCAGCTTTGATTTTACTATATAGCTTCCCCTCGGCGTAATCCAACATACACTCTTTAGCATCTTGGGCAGCTTCCTTAACAGAAGGAAACTCAGCGACATATCGGCATACTGTCCTATACCCTATCCCTGATTTAGCCGCTGCCATAGTAAGAAGCCCATTAGTTTCCTGGAGAGCCTTTATTATACGAGCAGCGGTCTGTTCTCTTTTTTTACCATTGCCATTAGTGCCGTTAGTTGCCATCTATCCTCACCGCCTGTTTCCCCGTAAATTCTTCCCATCTCTTTATAATGACATCGCAGTAATGCTCGTCTATCTCCATCATAAAGCACCTGCGACCTAGCTTCTCACAGGCTATTAGAGTGGAGCCTGAACCGCCAAAAAGGTCGGCTACTATATCACCCACTGAAGAACTATTCTCTGTAGCTCTTTCAGATAAAGCCACTGGTTTCTGGGTCAGGTGATATTCGTTCTTGGATTGCCTATCTATATCCCAAACAGTAACCTCGTTTGTAGCTCCATTCCACTTTGAAGATTTGCCTTTCTGGTGACAATAAAGAATCGGCTCGTGTTTTTGTTTGTAATGACTGCCCATACTACCAAATTGAGCATGATTTTTATTCCAGATTAAAAGTGACCTTATCTCCCAGTCACTACCCGCAACTGCATTGTAAACTTCCTTACCCCTTGCTCCAGCAAAACATAAATAGATAGCCGATTTATCTGCGAGTATGCTATTGATTAAAGGCAGAGCATCAGTATAGATGTCAGTAGTATCTCCATCTAATCTTTCAGCCTTTCGCTTGCCTTTCCCAAAGTATGTTCCTGATGATAAATGTGTCCCATCATAATCCACCCCGTAAGGCGGATCAGTGAAAACCATGTCGGCCTTCTCGCCCCCCATCAGCCTTCGAACATCCGTCACTATAGTGGCATCGCCGCATAAGAGCCGATGGTTGCCTAGACTCCAGAGGTCGCCTTGCCTAGATATTGATTCTGTGGCCTCTGGTACGGCATCATCTTCGGTAAGTCCCTCTTCAGGCACATGGAATTGGGTCATTAGGTCTTCAATCTCTTTCATATCGAAGCCCGTTATCTCCATATCCATAGCGCCGGTATTTAATTCCTCAAGTAAATCCTTGAGAGCCGGATAGTCCCATTCCCCGGATATCTTGTTGAGTGCCAGATTAAGAGCCTTCTCCCTGGCATCATCCAAATCAACTACCGATACCTCAACCTCTTTATAGCCCAACTCCTTCATTATCTTGAGTCTCTGGTGACCACCCACCAAATTGCCGGAGCGACTGTTATATACTAGGGGCTCCACCATATCAAACTCTAAGATGGACTTCTTGAGCTTCTCGTAATCGGCGTCACCAGGCTTGAGGTCTTTCCTGGGGTTATAAGCCGCTGGTTTTATCTTGCTGATTTTAAGCGTCTGTATAGCCATATATACATATGCACCAATGACCTATATAGAGAAAACCCGACCTGGTGGCCGAGCCTCTCTGCATACCGTTCCGTTGAGTATATCATATACAGAAGTTAGCTATTGTGTCAAGTTTGAGGCTAAAGAGGGGTCAGTATCCAATTTTTTCGTAGCTAAAAACTCATTGAGCCTATGTCACCTACTTAGTCTCGACCTTTTTATCGCCTATTCTTTTATGGGTTTCTGGGAAATATTTGGGCAGACAATCCTCGCATATTCCATCGGTTATTTCTTGGTCGTATTGGCCGCCGTATGGTGGTTTATCCCCGGTCATTCTCTGGCACCATGCGCATCTGATTAGCATGCTATACCTCCTTACTATCTGCTTTAGCGAGTGCTTTGTTGAGAATTTTAAGATTAGCCCCGAATGTATTTTTGTAATGCAAAGTAGCGTCGGAGAGCGTTTGCAAGTTATCTCTTGTCAACTTCAAAGCCTCATAAAAATCTGGGACAGTATCTAATTCTTTGACCCCAAGAATAGTCCGTATTCTATTTAGTATAATACTTGCCTTTACAATGTTAGGGTCACTAAACTTTAATACTTCTTCTATGGCACTTAATACCTGGGTGTCAATATTCCCGAATTGTTTATAGTTCATCTTATACCTCCTTTTTATAATAAGACTTGCTGCTTATTCCTCTTGGCAGCCAGTTTGCAATACTCCTCGGACGTATCAAATCCTACCGCTTTGCGATTAAGTGTTTTGGCTACCCATAAGGTAGTGCCAGCGCCAGCGAAGGGGTCCAGAACCGTGCTAGGCACTTTATCGGCATTACATTTACAAGTGGGCTGCCAGCCTAGAGTTTCTTTTGTGTTTTGATATTCACCACCGCTTGCCCTTGCCGCTTGCCTCAATTTTGCTAGTTGGTTAGCATTATGACCTTCTTCATTTGTATATGCTGTTTTGCTTTCCCCATCATGTGAAGTGAAACCCTTTGAGAGTATCCTTTCCCAGGGAGCCCCGCACTTACTACAGCACCCTACCTCTGGCGTGGCTGCCTTAATACAAGTCTCTGGTAGCTTCTCAGGGAATACAGCAAAGTGAGCTTCAGGATAAGGTTGCGTTGGGAACTCCCATACTGTGCGGATGTTGCGACCACCTGGATTGTTGAAGCCTTCGTGGTCTGTGCTATGAGGTCGGTTCTCCCCTGGCATTGTGTGTCTACCCTTAAAAGCAGCATTAAACCCAGCTTTATCTCTCTTAATACTAGCCTCAAGATGTGGCTCCCTCACCGCATCCGCATCCCAGTAATACTTGGCACTCTTGGTCAGCATTAAGATATATTCGTGGCTCTCAGTAGGTCTATCAGTAACGCTCTCAGGCATAGGGTTGGGCTTTGACCATATAATAACCGACCTGACCCACCAACCCGCTTCCTGAGCTGCTATGGCTACCCTAAAGGGGATGAGGCAGAGGTCTTTGGGCTTTAATATATCGTGCTCTCTTGGTGTTGGTAAGCCCATTCCTTGTTTAATGGTGGCAGTATTCATCGTCTTTTTAATCCAGTCGGCTTCAAGGTTACTTGTCTGACCACGACCTCCACCCCAGTAACTATCCCCTATATTCCAGAACACCACACCATCCTTTCTCAGCACCCTTCTAATCTCCCTCAATATCTCAATGGTATGCTGGATATATAGTTCAGGAGTAGGCTCTAAGCCATAAGCACCTTTCCATGCACCACAGAGGGAGCAGGTGTTACCCTGATTTAATGTTTGAGATTCATCCCAAGTTTCAGCGATATGTATATTCCCTTTTAAGCCTTTTTGTTGCCCTTTGCCTCCCTTGGATGATGATAATGCTTGCCCCCACTCATGCACACAATCCTTATCTCCACCCCATATCAATTCCTGCTCACCGGAATACTTACGGAGTCCCCAATAAGGAGGAGAGGTCACCACGCACTGAACTGACTCATCCGGTAGCTCATTCTTGCGGAAATCAAGGCAGTAAATTGTAGCGTGATTATCTTTGTAGTATGTCATACGGGCATTTCCTGCCTTAATTGACCTATATAAAGAATCTGAGAAGACCTACCTGCATAATAATCATCCCTAGCCCACGCCCATTCAGCACTTTCAAATGGCAAAGCTAACTTCAAATTGTCCTTCAAGAACACCGGGATACCATATCCATCACAGGCTTCAACTATCCCCTTGATGTTTTCTATCTTCGGATTGATAGTTGGCTTTGTCTGTCCTCCTATAATTACCCAATCGGCTGCGTTCATCCACTCTGGATTTACCTCAATCTTGCCGAGCAAGGGTTCGTAGGAAATATATTTTACCTTTGCCTCTATTTCACTCAGAACATCTATTGCCTTATGGTGAGCCTTATCATCTGTAGCACTCACCCCCACCCAGCAGTTATCAGGGAAGGGGCTGAACTTGGCTAGGTTCTGCGGTTGCTTGGTCAAGAATAGAAAGGTATGTTGTGGGCATTGTTTTATTGTAGTAAATATCCATCCCTTCAGGCTCATTTGAACAGATGCTTTCTGTGAGGGCATTAATGCTTCTATTTTCCTTTCTGGATTGAACTCTGGACAGTCCCAGAATAAATCTCCCATAAAGGCACATAGTATTCGGCTCGGCTTCTTCAAGTAAAGTGGGGAGAGCAGAGCTTCAGGATATATAGTTGGGTTAAAACCATTCGGATAACGGACTGCGAACCTTTTAGTTATTGGATACGCCCAGCACCTAAAGCCACCAGCGCCACACCTACCTTCGGTATTATTACCGCATCCACTAGCGAAGTTCCAAGCGTAATCACCATAGTCAATCTCTGTTGGGCTTAGTCTTATTAACTTATTCATCTTTTCCTCCTTAAATTAAACTCTTCATAAGTCTCGCCTTTACGCCTCTTGGTGGTGTGCCAACGTCTCGCCGGACCGCTGGCAATATATAGCAGGGCTTTTTTCTTTCTCTTCCTGATTACCCATACAGGTTTTCTAAAATAGGCAGCCATTGATTCTTCGCTTTCACCCCAACACTCTATGGCCAATAATATCAATCCATCTTCGCCACACTTCTCTAATCTATCGGTTATCTCGGCGGCTGCCTCAATGGCTGAAATAAATGGAGCCTTGTGGCTGCTACTCTTCTGACAAAGAATATCATCAGGGGTACCGGGTGGCCATTCACCGCCACGAAGGCTTCCCAGGTGTTGCACCACCCAGAGAGCCGTCTTATATGTGTAGTGAATTTCCCCTGGGGAATACCAGTCTGGGTCTGTCATAACTCTATATCACTCTCTACTTCATTGCTCCACAATTCATCGATTAGCCTCAAAAAAAGCTTTAGCAAAACCAGATGGAGTAATACTACGCAAAGTTGCACGATCTTTAGATGGTGGTAATTTATGCACCCAATCAGGTGGTAGGAATTGAGGATTATCTACTATCCCTTTATGCCCAGATGCAGAGCCACCTACCCATTTACCAACAGGCTCAACGGGTGTCTTAATTGGGATATTATGTTCCCCCCAGATACAGGTTCGTTTTGTCCAAGGGTCTCCATATTCATAAGGTTGAAAGGTATACAAATACTTGCCGATATAGCGTGGTAATCTGCCTACGGGATTCTCTAACGCCCACCATTGAGGTTTTGAGTCCTCTATAATACACAAGCACGCAGCGACAATGGATAATGCTTCAAATAAACCTTTCTCTTTGTCTTTCGTTTTCCACCACCTAACCCCACTTATTGAGAAGTCCGTACAGGGTGGAGCTGCTAATACCCCATAGACTTTTCTGGGTGGCTTGTAATATCTGACATCATAATCGGGTAATGTTATAATCCGCACATCATATCCTGCCTCAGTGTAAGGCTTACTCCAAGCACCTGTGCCACCACACAAATCAAGGATTATTTTATCTCCGCTTTTCATTGTCTTGGATAATGAGGGCACAGTTCACTTAATTTGTAAACTATGATTTCTCTCTCCTTATTTTGTATAATAATTTCTGCATCCTTAATACAGAACTGAAATAGCCAATCCAAGCAAGCCCCACACGGCGTAAAATGACTTGTTTCGGATACTATCGCAACCCTTATGCCCTTAGTGTTCCAAGCCACTAATTCCTTTAAGGCACAAACCTCAGCGTGGATGCTAGTCATCCATAATCCCTCAATATTCCAACCCACAGCGATGCTACCTGCCTCCGTTTCTATTGCACAACCTACTTTAGTCCCGCTTTTCCAAGGATAAGCCAGCCCCCTAGCTTCCCAAGCCTTATTTAATAGATCAGCATATATTATCTGATACTTTTTCATCAGCTCACTGCTTCCTTACCATTTTATAAGGCTCAAGCGGTATGAATATATAGACACCCTGAAAATCACCCATCCTACCCTTAGCATTAGGGTTAGGGTCATGGAATACCTCAAAATGGTTCCGCAGAACAACAACGTGCCTCTCTCCTTGATAAAGTGTTTTACTCATAAACTCACCGATACAAAGACCTCTGCATTCAGTAACTTTCATTGGTTTATCTTTATCACCGAATATATAAATACAGCCAAGGCCATACCGCTCCAGCCATTTATTAAAATCAGCTAACCAATCGTCTTCATCTTGAATACCGCGACAATCATACGCTTCCTCCAATGGCATTTGTAGCACCGTAGCAACACAAGCCTGGAAGCAATTACCTTGCTGCTCTAGTGGTGCATCTTTTCCTCCGAAAGTGGTCTGGTCAACCTTAAACATTCTTACCTCCTTTAACTCACTCTCTTCTGGCTCCGAGGTGCCTGTTCCATAAACCGGGCGATTCCCTCCAATCCACCGGCCAATACTGCATCCCATTCTGGCTCTGGCATATCTCGCGGCGCTGGGATGCTCAAATGCACCCCGAAGTTATCCCACTCATATTGCATCAACTTCGCTTGGTCTTCGGGCTTGAGCAGCCAGAATAATGCGCAGGTCATTTCTTAATTCTCCAATAGATATATAACAATTTCAATTATACCAAACGCTAGGATAGCCAATACTAATGCTGCAAATATAGTCTTCATTCGTTACCTCCCTTCTGTTGTGGGGTTAAAGCCCCGATAAGATACTTCCCTATGTATTCGGTATAGGCTGGGGGGATTGCCTCCCTTACTTCTGGTCTTGTCATAAACCAATCTATGCCGATGACTTTACTCAACTTCTCTCTTTCCCCCCTTGCCATCTCGCCTCCGTGATAGGGGTCGTAGACATTCTCATGGTTGCACGTCATTGTTAGAATCGGCATATCAACATTGGCTTCAAAGATTCGGTGCTTCGGTATTTTTAATCCAAACATCGTTCCGCATAGCATCAAATCGGGTCTTATCGGCGCTCCGATTACATTCTCAATAACACAAGGCTTACCTATTTGAATCAGCCGTTCTCTTATCGGGCTTATAAGGTCAGGGTGCTTGTGTGAGTTCTTGTGTATGCGTGTCATCATAGAAAACTTTTGGCACGGCGGGCTTGCATGGTAAGCATCATATCCCTCAAGCGGAAACCCCAACGCATCAGCCTGGTAGAACTTAAATGGGTAATGGGGCTGTGGCTTATTATCCACGCCTTCAACCTCAAAGCCAGCACGGTAATACCCCATGCTTGCCCCACCAGCACCGCAGAATAAATCCAGTAACTTAGGCTTCATCTCAATATCTCCAGTATCTCACCGCCGTTGGGCTCCATATCAGCCGGCCGCCATAAATAACATTCTACTGGTGCCGGTAACTGCTGAAGTAAATAAAGCCAACTATACTGCTCAAAACTCGGCTGGCTAATCTTGATATTATCGGTCTTTAGCTCGGCTATAATCAATCTCGGCTCCGGCTCCAGCCTGGCAAACACACAGTCAGGCCAGCCTTCCGGCGAGTGAAACGACCGCCAGGTATGGTAATATGACCAGCCAAACATCAAGGCCATTTCTTTAATGGTGTTTTCAAAATCCTTCTCGGCCATAAATATTTGCTCTATATTACTTACCATTCTTTGGTCTCCTGGCTTTCTTTTTAGGCCGATAGTCAGGAGCTTCGTTGAGGACTATTCGAGCCCTTTCGCTGTCACTAAAGCGCGATGCGACAAAATCAGGCAACTTTTCATAGTCCAGATTAGTGGTGATGACAGTGAAGAGGTTTTCACGGTATCTGGTGAGCATGATACGCTCCAACTGCTCCAATGAGAATGGGGTGAAGCTACCTGCCGCGCCCACATCATCAAGGAGTAAGTAGGGCATATTACATAAGCTCGCCATTTGTTCATTGAAAGTGGGACCGACGTATTCTGTGTCTCGGCTACGGTCAAAGGTAGCTTTCAAACCAGCCACAAAGTCAGGGAATGTTTGAATCCTAACAGTGTCCCCCGTATCCCATATCGCCATGGCGATGGCTTCGAGTAGGTGGGTCTTGCCGCATCCCCATTTCCCATATATTAGCAAGAGCTTCCAGACTGTCTTCATACCAGCTATCAACTTCGCCGCCTTATATGCATCCTCGGTTCCCTTGACGACCTCAAAATTCTCAAAGGTAGAATCTAAGCTGGAGACACCCAGCGACCTGCGAATGTCATCAGCGGTCATGCAATATCGGCAAGGAACTACGGTTGAATAGTCCGGCGTGCCATCCTCTTTGATGAGGTGTAGGAAGCGGCCACCTCGACAATGCTTACACTGCACTTCTGGAGCTGGCAAGGGCTCAATCCCTGAAGGCTGGCGGTCTTGAGAAGGGTTTTGCTCCCTTCGCCTCTTCAAAATTTCCCCGATATGTTCCATCCTGCCCTCCTTTCACCGGGAAGACTCCGGTGTAATTTCTCATAATAGATTGATTCAGTACCTCGTTGGGATTGTGTCCTTCTGTTTTTAACTTCTCAAGCGCCTTTATAGTCAACTCGATAGCCCTATTAGTAATAAGGGGCTGTCTCTTCTTCTTCCGCATCTCTAAAAAGGCTTCCCATGTACCTTTATCAATCCATTCAGGTATTATAGTATTCTTTACTTTACTTTGCTTTACTTTACTTTGTGTATTCTCTTCTGTAGTTATGCCCTTTTCTACGGTAGTTATCTCTTTATTCTCCATAATTATCGGTTTTAGGGGTAATTCTCTGCGGCGGTTTTTGTAGACATCAGCGAGATTATCTACTAAATTCTGGCACCAGATTAGCTTCGATGCCCATAGCTCTTTATCAATGGCTTGCATTTCTACAAGTAAATTGAGTATTTCTACACCCTTTAATTCATTAACCCCTGTCTTGGCAAGTAGGAGCTGCCACTTAGTCCTATTGCTGCAATCAAGATAATGGCCTTCGGCCGCTGTCAGTTTTTCGAGGAGCTTGAACCAGAAGGCATAGCCATCATTGCCAAACCGCCCCTGTAAAACAGTGAGGGTATCCCCGGAACAAGCATTGGCGTCATGGGGGAAATAGCTGGCTACATCTTTTTGTGTTCTAGCCACTTATTCTAACCTTTCTCAATCCAGTAGAGTGTTAGCTTATTGATATTATCAGGATTCTCCCGAGAGGAGTCACGGATGAAGGATATCATTGCTGAGACATCGCCCCCACCATGGAAGCCGGTGAAGCCATCCTCTTCGGCTTCGTCTGAGATGATGAAAGTTCCTGGTGTAGACTTCGGGAAGTAGTGTGCCTTTTCACCCATATCTCTAACATCAATACGGATGATTCGGGCTATCCCTAGTGGCTCACGTTCTTTAGAGCGTGGCTTGTAGACAACCTCGACTACCTCTTCCACTTTCCAACCCCTACACTTAGGACATACATCTTTATCCATCACCGACCTCCCTAAATAAACTTGGTGGCATAATCTCAGTGCTTTGGTATGCTCCACAATAAGTCAGATGGTCTTTCAACCCCACCAAATCATAGGCATCATCACCACAGAAGGGACATACAATCGGCTCTTTATTCTTCTCCCCAAGGGCTTTGGTTAGTTGGGCTTCATCCACATAAATTAAATCTTCTTCCCTTGCATATAAAGCACCATTCCCATAATGTTCTTTGCTACCATAACCGTCTGCAATGAGTCTCCTTCTCCCAACACAGCCAATGTCCTCAACTGTAAATATTTCGCCCTCATCTTTCCATGAGCAATAATGAAAATCACAACCAATCAAAGCCCCATCTTTTATTTTTGCCTTCTTTATTTCTTCTGGTGTCAGCCTTAAATCTTTACTCATTTGCTTGCCCCCTTACTTTGAGTTTGGGAAATATGCGGTCTCCATCTTTCTTTCTTCTGCATATCCAGCACAGGTCACTATCCATACCAGCCGTCCACTTACCACACTTGCATCTATGACTAGCTCCCCCCATCTCCATGAGCGACATCCTTTGCTTATTCATGGTTAGACTCCTCACTATATTCTTGCAATCGAGCATCCAGTTCATCTCGTAAAGAGTCTAGGTATTTAAGCCCCAACCTATCTAGTTCTAAAAACCTTAGCTTTCTTCGTAATTCACCAAGGTTATAAAAGTCTCCATATTCCCTTACGGACATATTGGCAATCTTCATCACACCTCCTCAAACTCTAAGCCCTCTTCTTGACTTAACCTCTCCGTCATTTCTTGAGCGTCCAGCTCTTCAACTTCTATAAATTTCTTATCCTTATTTAGCTCTTTGATTAGGGCTATGATTTGGTCAGCAAGATTATATTGCCCCTGCCATTTTACCTGCATCCAAGATACTGCAATCTCACTAGCTATCTTCTCCCTGCTCACCTTCACTGGTTCTATGAGGGATAGGAGGGATTGGATGTAGGCAAGGTCTCGACTAGTGAAACTCCGTCTTTTGACGACACCCTCCAGGTAAGTTCCTATTTGTTTTGTCAATTCCTGCTCCTTATCTGTCATTAGAGTTCTCCTTTACTCTGGCCATATCGTGTATCTATCAACTTTGCTATGTTCGCCACTTTCCTTATCCTTCTCTATTCTCTTAACCACAGGGCAGCTAGGGGATGGCTTAATACAAACACTAACACAATCAGGCCAGTCATAAATACCCACTTCCTGTTTGCACTCCACATATTGAATAATATTAGCTTCTGCCATTATCCTTTCCTCCCATTAGCTCAGTGGGGCTGTAGGTTACTTCAAGTCCAGTCTCTCTTGAGTTGCTTTGACAAGACTCTCCTGCTGTTCGCGGTCCAATCTAGCAACTACATCCTTCAAGGTGCCGCTAGTATCAACTTGGTACTCTTGCTTAAGGAAGGCTAGGATATCCCACTTTAAGCTATTAACCGAATCAATCAGCCATGCCATATCAAAGTCGCCATTGGCTGCGGGCGGAGATTCTACCTGCTCCGGCGCCAGAGCCGGCTCGGTGCTTTTCTTCTCGTTGCAATATTTACCATTAGCCATTTTATGGGCATACCAGACTGAAGTACCTTTTTTCTTTCGCTCATAGACACAGCCATGCTCTTCACACCAATGTTCTTTAGAGTCTGGCTCTGGCTCTTCAGTTAGAGCCGACTTAGTCTCTAGTATCTCTCCAGTATCGCTATTAACATCTAATACTTTATACTCTGCATCCATAAATCTCTCGTCTACTACATCGACACCTTGGGGCATCTCGCCAGGGTATTGCCGGTCAAGAGCCTGGCGCTCCGCTCGGATACAGGCTAGGTTGAGCGGGCTATTCCCTTTATCTTCTCCTTTAACTTTCTCTGCCCTATCAATGCCGCGGAGTCCGAAAGCCTCAGCTCCGGTCGCCTGGTCTTTTATCCAGCAGAAGCCATAGATAAAATTAGGATTAGCAGTCTCCCCGAGTATCTTCTTAATCTCTTCTGGAGTAGCTGCCCTTGGAGTCATATCAAGGTAAGAATAGCTATGCTTTCTCTGTGCCAGTAGCCGGGTGGCTCCAATGCCAAGCATCATAGTCCAATCAAGTATCGGTCGGCCATTGCTCCCTACGATAAATTGCTTTGTCTTTGTGTCCCTCCGCTTATACCCGACCATATAGACATGCTTCATAAGCGGATTAAGCTGATAGGTCTGGCATAGGATAATGGCCTTTTGCTTTTCGATTGCAGGCGCGGCACCCCACAGAGTCTCGACTATCTCCGTGGCAACCTGCTTCGTGATAGCACCACCGCTAACATACTTTGCCAGTATCTTAGTCTTTTCTTCTCCATGTTCATTAACCATAATTTCTCTCCTTGCTTCTATATTTAGGGCTTCCATACCCTTCTGCTCATATTGACTTGGCATCCGCTCGATGCCTTCATGGACTGTTTCGGTTCTAAGCCAATCACGGCAAGCCAGAAAAGCGAGATGCTTATTCAAGTCGTAGAAAACATCTAGCTGGCCACCGCACTCTTTACACCTATTATGGCGTTTAAGCTGCTGGAGGTCCTCTCTAGTTACCCGGCCCGGCTCTTCATAGATTGGCATAAACCATCTCCGCTTGATAATGAGCTTCGCACAGTATATTCCCCTTGTGTCTATATTCTGCTTTTGCAAAACACCAAAAGCATCTCCCCGAGTTTTTCAGCTTCTTTACAGCTAAGAGTTCTTCCACCTGATTATGAACATCTTTAGTAATTGGCATGGTTATTCCTTAGTCTCAAAATGAACATCTGGCATTATCTCTTTTACTTCTCCATCACAATCACTTCTATCAACGCACTTAATTGTGATACAAACAAAATGAATGGCGCCCCCTAGTTCCTCTTCTAATATCGGGGTAATGCGTCGAGGCTTAAAATTCTTGCAATCTATTGCTTTAAACTTTGGCATATCTACCTCCCCCTCACAGTGATTATGGGCTTGTTAATGAACCTGACTCCAGGTATCTGTTTCTGGTCGTGGTGTTTCTTGGCAATGGCATTGAGCATGGCAGTATCGACAACTAGATATTCCCTCGGGACCGCTAGAGGGTCAACAATCTCATATACCCAATGGTCGGTACGACCGGCAGTGCCTAACTCAGTAGATGTCCGCTTGGGTGCCTCTGGGGCTACTTCTACAAGACCGACTGGCTCAGATAATTCACCATTGAGTTTCATTTCCTGTTCGGCTGCTTCCGTTCTCTTACGGTTAATCTCCTCCTGCGCCAAACGGATGCGTTCCTGCTCCTGGTTAAAGGCCAGCACCTTGTCTCGGGTGATTTTGTCGGCTTTGAAGACCGGAGCCATCAAGTAGTCATAGGTTCCTCTGATAGCTTCTGTCTCTAATTTGGAGGGTTCCAGTTCCTGCTTCCGCTTCTCGGTCATCGCCTTCTTGAGCTTGGAGATAATGCTGAGGTCGTCAGTGGCTACCTTGACATCATCGAGTGTTGCGATAACTCTTTTCTCGGCATACTTCAGGAGCTTCATTGCTTCTTGATGCCAGCCATGTGCCTCCATGTCCTCCCCGGGCTTGAGAACTAGTGCTGTCTCGGTTCCAGGTTCTAGCCGTTGCTCTTCCTCGCCAGTTCTCCATGCGTTGGGGTCGGTTCCTGCGGCCATAGCCTGACTTTCATGGTAAGCATCAATGTGTGTCTGTTCTCGCCGCTCCTCGATACACTGAGGGCATCCCTTGAGTATATCAAACTTTCCATGTGGGCAGTGTCCTTTATTTGACATTATTTACTCCTCCTTTTGCTTTTGGCTAATTCAACAGCTTGTTTATGACCTGCCTCTGCTTCGTTCCATGTAGCGTAACGCTCTTGATATTGGTCATGTTTCCCGCCGAAAATCATTGTTTCAAATAGGATTGGTATACCCCTACCAAATGAATGGTCAAGGCCCAGAAAAACAGTTGATACTTGGATATTATTCGGTAGCTTTGTTGCCGCTACGTGGCGATTTGCTTTTTCAAACCACCTTCCCCATTCCAAAACATCTTCAATCGGTTTAGGTTCTTTCCCCTCCAGTATATATTGCCTACTCATCATTTACTCCTTTTCTTTAGCTCTGGATGCTTATTCTTATGAACACAGTCAAAGGTGGCACAAGTAGCTGGCCTGTAGCAACCCTCAGGATATTGGAATTCCTGGCCGCACTCTGAGCATATAGCTTTAATATATTTAATCATTTTAGTTCCTGCTGGCCTCGGCTACCAGCTGCTTCTTTTGCTCCTCAGCAATCCACAGTAGAATCTCGCTCCGAGAGATTAGCCACTTCCTGCCCCACTTGCTCACTATATCCTGTGTAAAATATGCACAATAGGCAAGGGATGTCTCGGGTACTGTGGTTGCATCCAGCAATAAGGCAAGGGCTAATTGTGTCGGTGCGCTTCCACCATATCCCCAATTAAACTCTGGGGAATGGCCAGAGAGCTTGTAGCTCGGCTGAATAGGTAGCTCTTCAAACTCACCATCTGGCAGAAGTCTCTTATGTACCGGTTGGCTGCCACTCTCTGAGATTCGGATGCCGTGGTAGAGAATTTCGGGGTAGATTTTAGCTTCGTCTTTTGTTTGGGCTGGTGATGAGGTCATACTTCATTCTCCTTTTTTATTGGGCTGGATGTTCTAGGTTAATGAACTCTTACAGAAGCTTCATTTATATCAAGAATATCATCGTCTATTATGTGAACATCAGACAGAGAATACCCTTCATCAACCTTTTTCCGAGCTTCATCTATTGACTCAGCCTCTACCTCTAAGTAACCGACTAAACTAAGATCAACACCATATTTCATTTCTTCTCTCCTCTCCTTTATAGTAATGGTAGCTGACAGGGCTGTAAG